>Ga0190314_1000712_pt1 | contig 10961 bp, 27 predicted proteins | sample 4870071112_MG_FD_165055 | JGI IMG/M metagenome (GOLD analysis project Ga0190314, IMG submission 165055) | Hydrothermal vent sediment bacterial communities from Southern Trench, Guaymas Basin, Mexico - 4870-07-11-12_MG | ecosystem: Environmental > Aquatic > Marine > Hydrothermal vents > Sediment ...
CCCCGCTATGGGGATGACCGGTACCTCCACGCTGACGCAGGGATTCCTCGGTGATGAATAGACTGGACGGCGACACCCGACGAGGGGATGAGCGGCAGATGCTAAGCTGACGAGGCCCCCTGGACCCTCCTACTACCTTATTTTATTTTTATAGGGTGGGGCTCCTTGGGCTTTAGGGGGATTACTAGTGGGCATCACTATGAGAGGGTAGGTTTATAGGGAGGCTTTTAGGGTATCCCTTTTAGGGGGTGAATGCATGACTTTGGTTTTGAGGTTTAACCTTGAGAAAGGAATTCTAATGTTGTGCGTTGAAGGAGTTTTGACTGGTGACTTCGGCCCCATAACGTGGTGCACGATTAAGGACTTAAACGAGCTTCCAGAGAGGGCTAGGGAGTTGTTGAGGCGGGGCTTAAACAAGTTGAAGAGCGAGGAAAACCGAGAGACCGTCAAGAGGTGGCTTAAGTGAGCGAGAAGTCGTGTCTTAAGTGCATATGTAGTGATAATTGCAGGGTTTTCAGGTTGCTCTTTCACGTCATGGTTGATTTAATGGATCTCGTCGAGCGGGCTTCCACGAGCAGGGAGATCGACGAGAAGGTTGGGCGTGTTAGGCCGATTAGGGAGAAGGTCACGGCGCTAATCTACGAAATCCCGAAGGTATGCGCTAATTACGCTGAACCTCCCAAAGGAGGTGGCTTAAGTGAGGGATGTGACGATTGAGATTGTGGTACACGATGATCGCTTGGTTGTCATGTTCAACAGGATGGTTGTCTTTTCAACGCTTTGCCGATACGCTGAGATGGTGATTGATAGGGAGGGCCCCTTATCCCTCGCCAGAATGATATTCGACTCATTGCTACCATCGGTCGCCGGCCACCTAGAAGACATGGTTAAGAGAAAAGCGGAGGGAGGCGAGGTCAAGTGAGGGATGAGGTGTTTAGGAGGCTTTCCGAGCTTGCCGATGGCGTTGTAAGTGAATTGGGGAAGCTGGGCGATGATGAGAGGGTGCTGATGTTGATGGCGTTCTTCAGCACGGTGGTTAAGAATCTTGGCTGTAACCCGCTTGAAGCCACCGCCGTATTTGAGCTCTTGAAGTTCAAGCACCTATACGAGACCCTCACGGAGGCATTGCGAGAGGAGAAGGGGGGTGGCTCAAGTGGCTAGGGGAATTAAAGTGGCTAAGAGGGATGCCATTAAAGAGCTTGAGGAAGACCTCGGAAAGCTGATAGGTAAACGCATCATTGATGTGAGGCTCGACACTATTGATCCATTGAAGGGCTTCGACCTCGTGTTTGATGATGGCACCGTCCTGGAGCTATACTTCTTCGATGAGAAATGGGCGTACTGCATATCCAAGGAGGGTGTCAAATGATCAATAACCTCAAGACGTATCGCAGGCTCCTCTACGCTAAGAGGAGATGGCTACTGATCTGCGGGAGGTATGCCGAGCTCAGCGACATTGACTATGAGCTCGCAATATTGGAGTGGGACATGAGGGTGAACGATGATGGTCGGTTGTGATGTGGTGTTTGCGGTGGTGCTCGTGCTCATGGTCATAATGCTTCTGATACACCACTTATCGATTGAATACGAGCTCGACGAAATAAAAAAGAAGTTAAAGGTGAATGAGTGATGGTTGGCATCATAAGCATGGAGAATGGTAGGCTTGTGATGCGGGAGAAGGTTAAATGCGTTTATTGCGGTAGGGAGGTGGATGTTAGGGATGCGGTCTACCTTGAAGGGGAGAACCACAATTACCTGCCGGATGTGGTCGGCTACGTCTGCAGGGATTGCTGGTGTAGTGGCAGGGTCTCCGTGGCATGCTACGGAGACTGCCCAAGCTGCCCACTAAGCTTCTACTGCTGGAAGTGGTGTAACTCGTCGGGAAGGTGAAATCATGAGTGTAAAGTCGGTCTTAATATACGAGATAGATGATGTCGTGAGGAAGGGCGAGCTACTCGAAATACTGGTGACCGGGGTTCCGCTGTTCAAGTATGTCGCGCCTGAGACAAGGAAAATAAAGATAACCATAGAATTGAGGGAGGTTCAAGAATCCCCTTAACCCCCTCTTTCTTACCTTATTTTATTTTTATAGGAGTGGGGCGCCGTGAGGAGGCTTCTATTGGCTTTGGTTTTGCTTGGCTTCCTGTTCCTCGTGTTTTATGTGGCTACGGGGTTTGTTGATGCGGCGTTGTCTAGCCTTCCGGCTTCGCCTTGGGATGTCGAGGCGATTAAGAGCCAAGCGGTAAGCATCCTGTGGTTTATATGCCTCATGCTGGCCTTAACTGTAATCGTCGCCGTCATCGAATTGAGGCCTTGAGCTTCTCGATCATCTCCATCAGGCATTTAATGCATAATGCAAGTTCAATTCTTCTATCCCCACAGTCAACGGTCAGGATGATGCATGGCCTAGCCTCAAAACAAACATTACACTTAGCCACAAGCTTGAATTGCTTTATCACCGCTATGACGCTCACTTCAACACCCTCTCAACCAGCGTTTTAAGCCCTCTATCCATGGTTCACGGCCTCAATAGGGCTACCAGTATGTTTGCTATTACGCTTGCTATTGCTACTATGGTTGTGGCTATCCACATTCTTTTCGTGGCGCTCTTCTCCATGTCTTCCTTGAGGTTTTGGAGGTCGCTTCTAAGCGATGCTATCTCGGCCTTCGTCGCCCCAATCTCGTCGTTAATGGTCTTTATGTGGCCCTGCATTTCCGAAATCATCTTCTCGTGGTATTCGACTATGGTTTCAAGCCTGCTAAGCCTCTCCTCCACCGCTCTCCTCCTCGCTTGGCCCCTTCTTCCTGAAATAGAACTGGGTTACAAGAGTAAAAGCGCTTATCAAGGCGCCGTTGACCTCTCCCGGCACGGCTTGCAGCAAGCCAACCCCCTGTAGGCCCCAAAACACGAGTATTGCGCTTTGAGTGAACAGGGCGAGGAGGTTTCTGAAGCTCCACTTCACCATACCACCCACCTCAATATGTATTTGAAGCCGTCGGGGCTTATATCTCCAGTCCAGAGGTCTAGGGTTTGGGGCTCGAAGTGGACGAGTATGTAGCTGTCAAGCCCCACGTGCAACAGTATTAGGTTCCAAGCGTGGTAGCCAAGGAACTCGCCGTCTCTATGCAGCTCGCCTATCGCTACTGCCGGCGCCACGCTACCTATATACATCTTGTGCCTTTTTATCAGTGTACGCCTAGCCACGCATTTGAACTGCTCCGCAAAGTCATCGCAGTCGAAGGCTTCAGGGATGTACTTCAGTAGCTCCTTCGTGTAGTAGTCGTGCCACTCCTGCCATGCAGCGACCACATCGTCGTTGCTCCAAGCATAATAGTAGCGGTCGTAGAACCACGAGCAACCCTCACTAAACAAGGGGAACTGCCTCTTCAATAAATTTATGAGCATGTCAACATTTATGGCTGGCATATAGATCACCTTCTAATATGCAACTGCTTTTGCTACGCCATCTGCACCACGAAGACCATCAGTACCTCCTCTACTAGTACCTCCTTCACCACCCAATGCCTGTAGCACACCACTGAGGTCCAATGCAGTCTTGTAAAACACGTACACTATTCCTCCGCTACCGCCGCCGCCACCACCACCATCAACGTTGTTCACGTTATTACGTGCATTTGCACCCCTACCTCCATTTGCTTGAATAGTTCCAGTATTTGACACTTCGTCGGCCACTATGATTATTTGTCCGCCACTACCTGCACCACCACCGCCGGCACCGTAGTTACCTCTGTCTCCTCCACCTCCTCCACCTGCACCGTATACATTCGGTAGATTCACTATTGTGGTCGGAGTCTTGCCGCCTATGTTTATAATCCATGCATCTATGCAAGACTTGTGTATTTCGTCTATTATTTCGCTTACAGTCTTAGTTGTGATTGCTATCGAGCCTCCGTCTCCTCCAGGATTGCCAGATGACTGCCCAGATCCGCCTGCTCCTCCAGGGTTTCCACCTCCGCCACCCCCTCCTCCGCTTCCGTTCGCAGCTGTGGTTGAGTCGCCACCATCTCCTCCAGCACCTGGGACGTCAGAATCTATTGCATACATGGCACCATCTTCACCAGGATCTCCCGCACTCCATACAGATGGATCTCCTGAAGTGACAACCTCTTGCCACTCTCCATCACAGCTGATCAGGCCTGAGTTGTCTAGAGACTTAACATACATTATCAAACCTCCCCCTCCTCTGCCTCCAGAAGTAACATTAGCTCCTCCAGAACCACCAGTAGGAGTCTTGCTTATGGTTCCACGGTTGATTACTGATCGAGCCATTATTACCCCAGGTTGATCGTCAACTGTGAGGACAACTCCGGACTCAACCGTAAGAGAATTGAACACGTTGAATCCACTTATCGTCTCGTCAGCTGAGACCGTAACCGTAGGCGCCTTTGCAGTCATAATGTCAAACACTCTATCCTTAGATAACGAGTACATTATTTGCTGAGTCTTGTCAGCGGACAAGTTTGCATTAGCCAGTATGTCATACGCCTTACTCGCAGACAGATTGGGGTTTTCAAATGCTTGAACAACCTTGTTTATGTCTAAGTTGTCGCTATTTATGATTGTGGCAGCTCTATCCACACTTAAGTTGGCGTCATTTAGTATCTGGGCCATCCTATCAACGGTTACATTGTCACTATTCAGTATTGAGGCTGCCTTATCGGCAGACAGATTGTCACTATTCAGTATTGAGGCTGCCTTACTTACAGAAAGGTTTTCGTCTCCCATAATCAACGACGCTCTATCTACAGTTACGCTTGCATCGTTGATTATTGTCGCCGCCCTGTCAGCAGACATGTTGGGGCTGTTGAATATTGATACGGCTTTGCTTATAGGTAAGTTAGCATCACCTATAATCTGTGCAGCCTTAGTAGATGCTAGATATGCAGAGTTGAGTACAGCTGCATACACATCATCGCTATACACTCCAGAGATTATGTGGTCAACAATATCTGAGACTGGAAGCTGGTCTCCGTCAAATACAGCCGCTATCCTGTCAGGATTAGTCATGACTCCAGAGTCTAATATCGCTCTAAGCCTAGTTGATGTAATGTTGGCATTGTCACAGATAGCCGCAACCTTATTTATGTCTAGATTGTCGTGATCAAGGATTGATGCAGCTTTGCTAGCGGAAAGATTGCTATGATTGAATATGGAAGCAAGCTTATCAACAGATACAATCGTGCTGTCTGAAATTAAAGCGATCTTTCCGCTAGACAAATTTTCACTGTTAAATGTGCTTGCTGCAAGAGGAACAGACATTATTTTCTCTAGGAATGCAGCCAAATACTCCACATCACCTACAGACTCAAAGACTGTTCCCATCTCGTCTCCAGTTAGCTCAAGCACAGTCTTCGCCTTCACTATCCTCCCTAGGGCTTTCTTAGCAAGCATATACGCTATTGGGTCAAATGGCATATCATCACCTCACCTTACCTCATGAGTGTCGTCCAGACATCAACTGTCACGGCGTAGCCCGAATCCAAGTTGACCACCTGTATCTTTACGTATGGCTGGAATATAGGGATCAGGATCGTCCTCTGCCTAGTCTTGCCAGCTTCAAACGTTAAGTCCTCAAAATTTCCTTGGTCTTCCGCATCTTCGGGTGAATCGTAGTTTGAGCCATCTGGGCTGTAGAGCCATCTCACCCTGACTCCAGCCGTAGCATTCGCATCATAAGTCGCCTTCACCGTTACCACTATTGCGCTCCACCCGTCAAGCCCAGTCTTAGTTATCTCTGCCATACTTCCAGCCGCTATATCATGCGAGGAGAGATCTAGGCTTGGCGTACCACGGCTAGGAGACGTTTTTTCTTCTAGAGCCTTCTTTAGTAGCTCAAGCCATGGGTTGAAGGTGCTCGTGCTCATCTATCACTCCTCCCACCATAATATCTCTATTGCTATGTCTGTTGAGCTTGCGCTTGCGTTGGTCACGTGCACTAGGAAGTTGTAGCCTGGGGGTATAACTGCGCTTTCGCCTATCTCGGCGTGTCCTCCAATGGCCTCCTTCTTTGAGCCTCCTGGGCACAGGGTGTCCTTGGCTAGGGTGCCGTAACTGTAGGAGCCGCCGTACTCCACGTGAGCCACGCTTGTATTGCTGGAGCCTAGGTTTAGGTTCAATGGGGTTATGGGCGTCCCAGGGGATGAGATAGTGTTGTTCCTATACACGTCTATGTAGCATTGGGCTAGGGCGGTAACCTCTATCGCCACTATATACACAGTTCTGCCCGAATTGGAGGGGTTCTCAAAGTACATGTCTATGAATGAACCTGAGGCGATACCAGTGAACCTGTGGCTTGCGGTAAACCCGCGACCCTCGTACACCTTCTTGAAGAATCGCGGGTTGACTATGATCGTGTTGTCCGTAAACTTTGAAAAGCTGTTATTTAACGCCTTCTCTATTTGTCTTGGATCCGTCGGGGGTATGACTAGCCCCATCACTTCTCGCCCGCCTTGCCCATCGCTTCCTCGGCCATCGCCTTGAGGGCCTCGACGAGGCTTTTAGCTTCAAGCGCATCTATCGCGACAAAGAATTTGTTCACGCCACTCATGTACTTCTTGAAGAGGTCTTCGGGATCGCACTCGCCATAGATTGGGCAATAAACCTTCTTTGGGAACTTTATCACCCAGAAGGTCGCCTCGACCCATATGTGCTTGCCGGTATAATTGACGACGCGGAGGATGTATGGCCTCTCATGACTGCTCCACAGCAATTGTGGATATGGATTGGTCTTGAGAATGGATTCGACGAATGGATCCCAGTGCCAATCCATGTAGCCAGTCTGAGCGTGGTAAATGCCTACATCTGTGCTTATCAGCTCGGGGCCTATGGTTCCGGTCGAGGGGTCATATTCGCGGGGCGTCCCAAAGGTCAACCCTATTATCAGGCTCTTGAACTTGGGGTCGGGCACGTAGGAGATGTCTATTGGTATTTCGGTTGGGGGGATAATCATGGCTATCGTGTCGTGCCAAAAGGAGCCGCCACATGCCACGACGAATGGGGCTACGAAGGCTTGAAGCCAGCTGAACATTTAGATGTCACCTCGGGTAGTCTATTGTGGATACCTTGGCGCCACTGAACTTCTTGCTGGCAACTGGATGTATTATGACGACCCTGCCCTTCCTGACCTCCTCACTTATCCTCTTAACTAGCTCTTCCTTCATTTCTAGCCCCTATACTGATAGGGTTGCCTTCTCTCGTTTAACGGTTTCTAAAGGTAAAGAAGGGGAGGGGTTCAGGAGGACTTAGAGGATTATCAGTTCAAGCTTGACCTTAACGTTATTGGCCGTCACGGCGGCATCGAGCTTTGCGGCCCAAGCCATTATCGCTGTGCTCGGATCCGTGGTCATAATGAAGTCCCTTGGAACGTCGTCGGGCCCTAATATTAACGTGGATCCAGCGGTCACCTTGTATATAACCTTGTCCTTGCTCCACGAAGACTCCGAAGTGTTATAAGCGCCCAGAATGACCTCGTGATCTGTGCTATCCTTGTTATAAATGTACACTTTATGTAATGCGAACTTGTTGTAGGGCGGCATGCATGTATATAGGACTACTGGATCCGTCCCTGGGACGTCGACGAGATCCGTCGTGATTATTACCTTGCCGTTTTCTATCACGGCCGGCATGGCTCATCAGCTCCTCGTGCCGACTACGTATTCAAGGCTGTACAATGGTATCAATGTGTACGTCTCGGGCGCCTCTGGCAACTCCTCTATGGCGTATTTGAAGCCCCAAATGGCCAGGCGGGCCGTCTGGGCTTCTGCTAGTGGGTTATCAATGTATAATACTGGCGCCTCGTCCTTCCAGTTGAAGAACTCGAGCACTTGCTCTTTAGCCATGCTCATTGGGAAGGCGTATGTCTCCTCGCTCTTTGTAGTCCACTTCCTAACGGCCCTTGGGTAGTTCATTTTAACCGTAACGAAGTCTAATATCCACAGCCTCCACTGGCCAAACTCGTTCTTTTCGAGCTTTATCTCGTCTAGGCTGTACTCATGGTTTCGCTCTGAGGCAACGAGGCTCACGGCTATGATTATTGGTTGCACCGGCTCAACATATGTCACCCTGAAGAACCTTAGGCGCTCCTTGCCCAATGGAAGTGCCACGTTTTCTCCAGCCCTTACTATTGGCTCGAAGTCCTTCTTGTAGGGCAGATATAAGCAGGTCACAGACATTCCTCACTACCTCCTCGATCGCTACTAGAACAAGTGCAGGAGAGGGATATAAACAAAATGGTAAAAAAGGTGGCGATTTAAGTCGCGTCAGGATAGAACTAGCACTTTAGCTGTAACCGAATTAGCGGGTATATCTACTGATGCCCCGCTCTTGTTTATCACTATGACGTTGAGCTTCTTGTTTGCAACATCAACCGATATGTCGCTAACGTAGACTCCAGTTGGTAGCCCTGTCAAGCCAGCGGCTAGGCCGGCATACTGCACGTTTCTGGGCGACTCTCTAGCAATTGAAAAGTCAAGGGTTGTGGTGGCGTCGGCAGCTATGCCCGTCTTATTGGTTGATGGGCCCTTTACCTCCTCATAGATGACGTGGCGCCTATGCACTCTGCCCGCCAGTGGGGTTGGATCGACGCTGCCCAGCACGGTCAATGCTTGTCACCCTACATTATTTGGTGCTGACGGTCTTGCCTTTCGGTTCAGCTATGAATCCCTTGAATATAAGCCTGTCCTCGGCGGCTGATTCGGCGTAGCCAACTATCTTTAAGATGTCGCTTTCAGACCAGATGAGGGGCTCATCCAACACCTTCTTTGGCACTTCCTCTACATACATGTCCTCAAGGTTTATCTTCTTTAGTGGTATTGTGCCCTTGTAGAACGTGAGCCTCGTGGTGACAGGGTTTGCGGATCTGTTTGCAACTGCATATATAGCTATGAAGGTGTCGTCGCCGACAGTTATGTTAACTATGTTTTCTTCGGTTGTAGCGGCTGAGTAGGTGTACTTCCAGACGTCGGTTGAAAAGCCAAGGTCTGTCGGCTGGAGATCCCTTATTGCGTAGTCGGCCGGCTTCTTGCCCTTAGCCCTGATGGCTTCTTCAAGCCTTCTGACGGCCATTTGCCTTATAGCCCTGTACTCGTCAACCGATAGCTCCGCTGACGGTATGCTCGTGCTCCTATATGCCTCAGTCACAAACGCCAACCAAACCACCTCAAAGTGGCAACTCAACGCAAAAAGATAAAAGCCTTTGTGGCACAGGTAGCACAGGTGTCACTTAATGCCCAGCGAAAAGACCGAGATGATAAGGATAAGGTGCACGCCCGAGACAAAAAGAAGGTGGAACATACTTAAAGCTAGGCTGGGAAAAAACGGCGAGGACGCCTTAAAGTTGCTTATGGACGCCTTTGAAGTGTATGAGCGATACGGCTATCGATTAATTTAGACTAGCACTGGTCCTCCTGAGGACTGTTCTGCGGGTGCTGAGCTTGGACTTGGAGCTGGGCTTGAAGGTAGCTCTGCCGGGGCGTAGACGGCTGTTGCGGCTGGAGCCATCTTCCTTTCAACGTAATCCCATATTTTGGTTGTCATCTGGCTGCCAACAACGGTTAAAGCCATGTCGGCGACGTCGGGCATCTTGACGAAGCGAGGCAGTAACGTCAATCCCAAGCCAATACCAAACTCGATTAGATCCCTCGTGTCAGCCCCAACCTTGGGCTCAACATACGCATCAAAGAGCTTGTTTACTCCCTTCCCTATGTGTTGCGACCCAGTAATTATCATCGTTTCTCTCCAAGCCATTCTTGACCCACCACCACTAGGATTCCCCTTCGAGGAATTTAAGCTTTCGCTTACAAGGCATAACACGCAATTCCTTAAGCGCTCCTTAACCCTCTCCAGCCCGGGAAAGCTATCGGCCGGCTCGTAGCGGATTTTGGCTAGGGCTCCTGATTGACCAATGTATAGCTTGATGTTGTTCTTGCCCTTATACTCGCGAACAAAAGCTATGGGCTCCTCCCTGACAATTACCTCGATGGCCTTCGGCTCCGCCATAGATCCCTCGCCAGTATTATTAGCGCAACAGAGATTAAAGCTACCCCAAGCCCCAAGTCGACGACCGGGCTTTGTATGGCGCTCTTAATACAATTAAATATGCATAGTAGACCCGTGAAAAGGAATGCCAAGATAACGCCCATCCTTAACCCTTCAATTACCGTGACCCTCCTTATGAGCCTCTTGACCTCTGGTTGCGATAAGAAGTGGTTAGCGATGTTTATGATGCCTTGAACGCTTTTTTGCCTTAGTCTTTCCTCAATATCCTCTTGATGTTCCTCTTTAGCCATGAGACCCCCTCATCCGTCGATAACACCTTGTGGAGGTCTGGCCTATACTCCTTAAACCACTTCAAGACCTCATTGACGACAGCATCTATGATGTAGTCGCCTAGGAACGATAGGTCTACTTTAACGTCCTTCTTGATGGCTGCTTCAAGGTCTTCGGGCGTCCAATGCTCAAGGAACTTAAAGAGGAACCACTGTGGGCTGAAGGGCTCTAGCTCACTTGCCCTCCTCGGCCTCCCTGACGTGTCCTCCACTGGAACCCACTTGGCCACCCTCACTCACCTTTTGAAGTAGGGTTCCACAGTGCGGACAGACGGTTCTATCAAGGGTTTCATCCACGTAGAAGGGCTTGTTGCATTTGGGACATGTGGTCTGCACTATCCTTGGTTGTGCGCTGCGGTTGGCTTGAGGGTTTATCCTGCTTGCGGTTGCCCTGCCCAGGTCGCTTAGCACCCCGCCAACTGGCCCCTTGAATATCTCGCTTATGCTCTTCCACTTCTCCTTCTCAAGTTCTTGTTGTTTCTCCCACTTTTGTTGTTCAAACTCTAATTTCTTGCTTAAGAATGTGTTCTTCAGGTCTAGCTCCTTGAGCTTAACGGCTATCTCTGGGCTCATGCCTTCGCTCTTGACGAGGTTCTTAAGTTGTTGTGCTATGT
>Ga0190314_1000716_pt1 | contig 10923 bp, 8 predicted proteins | sample 4870071112_MG_FD_165055 | JGI IMG/M metagenome (GOLD analysis project Ga0190314, IMG submission 165055) | Hydrothermal vent sediment bacterial communities from Southern Trench, Guaymas Basin, Mexico - 4870-07-11-12_MG | ecosystem: Environmental > Aquatic > Marine > Hydrothermal vents > Sediment ...
TCCTCCTCCTCACCGACTCGCGCGCGAATGAATCCAAAATTGAAATTCTCGTCGCGGCGGCGCGGGAGCGAAACATTTTTCTCGACACCGCGTGGGGGGTCGGCGAATCAGTCGGATTTTTCGCCGGCGAAAACGCGCTCACCACTGCATTGCAGTCCAAATTTGGAACGCTCCGCTCGACCAATTTAATTATTTTGTGGGCGCGGGGCGGCGACGGGATGAGCGCGCTCTCCGGTTTCGCCCAAAAATTGAACCCGCCGCTCGACTTTTCCGCGAAAGAAGTCGTCGTGATTTCCGACGCGAGTCTCGACTCGCTCGCCCGACTCGCGCGCGGATCGTTCGCGATGCTCGCTCCCCGCGAAATTTTGCTCACCCGCGCCGACGCGCTCCGCGAAATTATTTTTCTCGACGACCCGAGTGCGATCGCCGATCTGCTCGACCGGCAATCCGTCCCGTTTCGCGTTGTCGATTCCGGGCTCGAGGAGTTCAAAATCACCGCGCCACTTTCTTTTCTCGTCAATTATCTCATTTCGGAGGGAATTCCCGCGTCGGTGATTTTGCTCATTTTGCTTTTGCCGGTGATCGCGACACTCGTCGCATTTTTGAAACAAGTCGTCGGGATTACGACTTTCGGGGTGTACACGCCGTCGGTGCTCACGCTTTCTTTTCTCGCGATCGGGTGGCGACTCGGGATTATTGTTCTGCTCGTCGTCGTTTTTGCCTCGATTCTCATTCGCAAAATGCTCCACCGATATCGGCTCGCGTACACGCCGCGACTCGCGATCGTGCTCACTTTCGTTTCGCTTTCGATTTTCGCGGCGATTGTTTTGATCATGTGGATCGCGCCCGTCGGTCAATATTTTGGCGCGAATGATCTCATCACTGCCTCGATTTTTCCGATGTTGATCATGTCCACGCTCGCGGAAAAATTCGTTTCCGTCCAAACCGAAAAGGGCTCGCGCTCCGCGATTCAAATGTTCGGCGAATTATTGTTCGTCTCGCTCGGTTGTTATTTCGTCGTCGGCGAGTGGAGCTTCCTCCAAACCGTGCTCCTCGCTCACCCCGAAATTATTTTTCTGTTTGTGCTTTTCGATGTCGCGCTCGGACGATTCACCGGACTGCGCATCACCGAGTACATCCGTTTTCACGAGGTGATCAAAAAAAGCGAGGAGGAATAAACACGAAACAAAATTATTGTTCCGTGTTTCACACGAAAAGCAAAAAGCCGAACACGCCGGCGACGAGCGCGGCGACGATCGCGAATCCGAGGAAGACCCAGTTTTTCAAAATTGCGACAACGAGTTTTTCTTTCAATCGGGATGACTCGCGACCGAGCTCCTCCTCCTTTTTTTTGTGCTCGAGGAGTGGGACACTGTTTTTCAATTGCGCTTCGAGCTGTCCGACTCGGAAACTCGCCGCCTCCAATTTTTCTTGTTTCGATTTCAAATCTTTGTTCGCCTCATCGTAAAGTTCGCGAAAAACTTTTTCTTCGATCGCCTCGCTCGACACCTCGACTGCCTCCGCCGCCGGCATTTCCCCGAGCGGAGTCGAACCTTTTCGCGACGACTTCTTTTTCTTTTTCGCGGGAGTTGGATTTTTCGCCGGCGGGGAGAATTTTTTTGCGAAGTCGGCGAGACTTTGCGAGTGAATTAAAACGACTCGATCATCCGACTTCGATTTCAATTTCCCGCGCTTCAAATAGCGGTCGAGCGTCCGCAGTGAGACGCTCAATTGTGCGGCGGCATCTTCGCGAGTGACGGTGAATAAATTTTTGAGTGCGGACATCGCGCTTTATTTTAATTTGTGCGGGAGGAATTGTCATCTCGAAATTTGAAAAATTTTCTCCGGCTTTTGTAAAATCCCCGCTTCTGCACCGCTATTCAATCTTCCCAACTCCTGCTTCGTCATCCCTCTTTTACAAAGAGGGAAAAGAACATTGCAAAAAGAAATATAATAGTCCCCCTTGGCAAAAGGGGCTTGCTTGCCTGCCGGCAGGGAAACGAGCGGAGCGAGAGGGGGATTTTATGACAGTATTCACGCAAAACCTCGACACGCCAAAAAAGAAGTGAGAGGTCTGACGAACGAATCATCAGACCTCTCGGGTTTTGAGGCTCTCATTATTATTACCAGTTTTTGAACTGGGGATAAAACTCTCGTTGCCATTTTTTTAATTTTTTATCGGCACGACGAAAGTCTTTTTCGTTGTCGTAAAAAACTTTTTTCCCGCCTATCTGCCGCTCCAGTGCACGCATTCCCTCGTTAGTGTTTTTGTAGATTAATGTGTTGCGGGCTATCTTTATCCCAGAGGAAACATCTCCGCCACTATCGTTAGAGTGCATAACCTCCTCGATGTTGCTGACCACGATGTGACCATCCTCGTATTCTACATAAAGATTTCCGCCGGGGATTCTACTATCTACTGTTTTGCTCATAACAATCTCCTTTCTTTTTAGTTGAGAGCCTCACAGTCGTCACACAAAACCTCGACCGCTCAATGCGATCGCTTTTCGTATGAAACGACTATGTTCTCCCAACCAAGCGATAAATCAAAGGGCGAAGAAAGCGAGCAGGAGATAATTATCCAATATTTTTTCTTTAAATTCAAGTCGAATCCAATCCTCATTGCGCCCTTTTTGTGTTCAGTAAAATTTGTAAAACGGAATTGCAATTGTCAAAATTAACTACTTTCTAATTTTTTATTATGTCCGAAAAATTGAGTGAAAGTTTTGACTTGTCCAGTTTGCAAAAGAAATTGCGGAAGTGGGTTTTGTTGTCGTTGGTTGCGGTGCTCGGGGCGACGGGGGCGCAGGATGTTTTTGGAAAAGATTGTGATTGCAAGGAGATGACAAGAGCTGAAATTATTGAACTACTTTTAAAAACACCGTTTGGTCAGGAGAGAAGAAAAATAGCGGAAAAATGTCTATCCACTAAATATAAAACAGAGAGATGTCATTATTTTGAGAAAGATGGAGCACAGGTGTTCGGTGACTGTGATGACGGAGATAGTTATTGGCAGTTTATCGAAAAAGAAGGAGAGATAGGATCTTATTGCGAGGAGGACAAAAACAGAAATCTAATTCCTGATGACAAAGAATAGCCCAAGCATCACTCTACGAATGTGCCTTTCCCGTCGAGCTTGATGTCACCTTCGAACATTTGCCTGTAGTCAGTTACATATTTTTTCATGTCTGCGTCTGCCGTCATTGCGTCATTTAGGATGGTAGCCACATCTTCTTTTTCTAATACAGCGGTAAGTTTATCGATATTTTTTATAATATCATCAATGGTGCTTTTTTCTTTTTTACCGCTCCTCATTGCCTGAATAATATCGGTGACTACTATTTTTGTTTCGCCCACATCTGCCATTTTGTGATAGTCACCCTTTGAATCCATGTTCACAATAATTTTTTGGTCGCCTTTTTCTAAAACCAATAGTCCTTTTTTTATATTAGCCTTGCCGTCATCAGCATCATTCTTCGTCGATAACTGATTTATCTCGCTTCCTCCTTTTTTATAGGTGCCGTCGGTGCCGTCTTTGACACTTTTTTGGCTGATAAAATTCGTGGCGGCTTTGGCAGATTCTTGACCCGATTTAATCGCTCGCTTTTCGCGATCGGCAAGAGCTGGTGCGATTGTTTCTTTGAAAAAGGCTTTTTCCGATGTAGATGCTTGAGCACTGGTCAGGAACCTCTCGTCTTCGACAATTTTGGAGACCTTGGTGTTGCTACCGATTCTCATTCCAGCCGCTCTCATCATCTTAATAATATCTGGTGGCAAGGTGACATCAGTTCCGTTTTGGTCAAAATGCACTTTAATGGCTTCAAGAACTTTTTTCTTATCATCGCCCGCTTGTCGTAAGGCATCTTTTAAAGAGTTGTCATCACGATATTTTTCCTCCCATCTCAAGGTTTTAGCAAAAGGTTTTGACATTTGTTCAGCTCGATTGGATGCTTGACCAGCTAATTTACCCCGCACTCTCGATGGGATTTGCATCAACGCGCCGATAGATACATCTTTGCCCTTACTTCCATCTTTATTCTCCGTTGGCAAAAACGGCACATATTGCAAAGTGCTCGCCGCGCCGCCGACAAATTTATTCACCCCGCCGTGCACTTTATCCGTCAACTTCGTCGCGTAATCGCTCGATTTTTTGATCATCATATTCGTGCCGTACCAAATCACAATTATCGACGCGATCCACCACAGCAAACTAAAAAGATTGTCCGCCGCGGAGTCGCCGCTGAACGAAAAGAAAGTGTTCAAAGAAACATTGTACCCGATCGCATTGTTCGCAAAAATCATCACCAACCCGATGACGAGCGGGAGCGAAATCATCGCCGGCATGAAAGCGTGTTTCAAAAAAATACTGAGCAAATCGAAATCACCTTTCATATTTAGCCCGGGGATCACATCGCCGAGTACCATCGCGAGTGCCGCGAGCGGCGAAAGAGCGATCGCGATCCACAGCACGACCATTCTCACCATCAGTGCGAGGAAAAGCATAAATATCACCAGCCCGACGACGACTGCGACGATGATCGCGCCGATCGAGCCGAGGAGGGCATCCCAGTTGCCGCTCAGTGCTTTTATTTTGATCAAATTCTGGAGATCGAGCATGTAAGTCGTCAAAACGAGCGCGATATTTTTTTGGTCGATCGAGCCCTCCATTTTGTGTGCGTGCAATTTGGTGAGATATTCCATCTTCGAATGGAGCGAAATTTGTTTATTTTTGAAATCAAAACTGAGCTCTTCGGTGATTTCTTTGAGACATTCTCCGGAATCACCAGTTTCACTGCAGGTCAAATAAACAGTTTCCCCCGGGGCGATTGTTTCCGGGACGGTCATGATCGCCGTCGTCAAAACATCGTTCGCGGTGAGCACGACGCGCGCGAGGAAAAAAGTTAAATTGACGAGGACGAGCGCGAGGATGAATTTCGGCAAAACTTTTTTGAGCATCCCGAGTCCTTTTTCCCCGCCGCCGCCGAAAATGACCATCACCGCGATGATGAGCAGGACGAGGATGAACGCGATGTTCACAAAATTGCGCATCACGACCCAAATTTGGTGGAGGGTGTCACCCATTCCCGAGTCGAGAATGAACGAGCTGTCCATCAAATTGCCGACGAAAAGTGCGAAAACATACGCCAAATAAGCGATTAATTTCACGACATACGCGATCATGCCGAGAACTTTGACCGGGATCACCGGCACACTGCCTCCGCCTCCGGTTGCGAGGTTTCCAAAATCTACGAGAGGTGGCTTTGTCGCCGCGAAAGTCGCATCCGAAAAGATTGCGCAAAGCGCGAAAACGAAAATTAAACTCGGAGCGAGTTTCCAAAATTTACCGAGCAGTGATTTGAATTTATTCATTGTCGAGGGATGATGGATTAATCTCATTTTGTTCGCAGGCGCGGAAAAGCAAAAAGATTTTTCTCGCCTCGTCCGTTCCCGCGAGTATTTCCGAATTCTCCGGTCGTTCGTCTTTCTCCAAAAGTGGCGCGAGTTCCGCCGAGCTGATTTCGCGCCGACCTTTTTCGGCGAGCAGTTTCCCGATTTTGCCCTCGTATTTGCGGAGGTCTTTTTTCGAAAATTTCACGAGCCAATTTTGGACGGATGGGGGAGCTTTTCCGAATTCCTCTTCCGCCCCGTCTTTCGTGATTTTTTCCACCGCCGACTTCCCCGCAAAAAGCTCCGGATCGTATTTTTTCGCGAGCAGTCCGATCGCGGCGATCGAGCCGAGCGCGAACGGGTTCGACAAAAACTTCGTCGGGCTGAATTTTACGAGCGCGAGATTGAGCAGGATAGTCGCGATCAGCGCGTCTTTTCCGAAATAAACCAAAATGTTTTCCATCCCGCCGAGCTTCCGCAATAAATAATTTTTCGGATTTGCGCTCTCCGCTTCCAATATTTTCATCAATTTTTCGTCCGCCGCGACTCGCTCCGCGATTATTTTGTCGTCGTTCGACCCGAGCAAGTTGTCGAATTTTCTTTTTGCCGAGTCGGCGCGCTCGCTCCCGCCGGAGTAAATTTTCTCGACGATCGGATCTTTTTGCGCGCTCGTCCACGCCTCGTCAAATTTCGCGAGTGTGAGTTGTCGCCCGCCGACGACTTCCAAAGTCATCGCGTGCATCATCCCCGCGAGCCGGAGACCGCTTCCCTCGATCGGCTCGCCCGTCGAGCGATCGATCATTTTTCCGGCGAATTTTTTCAAATACTCGACGATGAATTTTTGTTTTTCATCGACATTTTCGTCCACGGTCGGGCGGGACAAATCGAATCGTTCACTATTTCGTAGTTCGATAAAAAAGGGCGAGACGCTCAAAACACTCTCGATTCCGTTTTTTGTTTTTTCATCTTTCAAAAGTTCGGCGTATTCCAATTTGCCATTTTTGTTGTCGTCGAGCTTTTCCAATTTGCCGATTTCCGCGGCGAGAAATTTCGCGGCGGCGGATTCGGGATCGTTTTCGCCCGCCGAAATTTTCCTGTGCAAAAAATCGAAAAGTTTATTTTTGATCAGTACTTTTTGTCCGAAAAGCACCGTCGCGTAAATTTCCTTTTGATATTCTTTCACCGGCGGCGAGCGGAGCTCGTCGAGTCGAGTCGAGATCTCGAGCCCGAAAGATTTTCGGTCGAAAAGTGCGCGCGTTTTTTCGAGCGACTCGATCCGTTGTCGAATTTTCCCGAGCAATTTCTCCAAATTTTCCGCCGAGTAATCGGTGATTTCCAAAATTAATTTTTGGAAAACGACGAACGGAATTTTAGTTTCGATTTTTTCTCGAAAATTCGAAATTTTTTGTGCTGTCTCCGCGACGATTTTGTCGGGATCCTTTTTTAAATTTTCAATTTTCGCACCGAAAGTTTCGGGCGAGTTCGCCATCGCGGGGACTTCGAAATGTTTTTGGGCTTCACTCATTTCAAAGTCGCAGTGCGCGGACAATTAAATCGGTCAATTCCTCCTCTTTTTCAACTTCTTTCAAGTGCGGGGCGAGCAGTTTTCGCAATTCCTCCGGCTCCTGTCCGAAAATGTGAATCGTCAAAACAGACTGCCATCTTCGGTGAACTTTCAATTTTAAATCTGCGACAAAAGGCGGATTGTGGATGATCCAAAATTCCTCGATCTCCCCGAATGGGACAAAATCGTCCTCGATTCGAATTCCATTTTGCGTGATCGAAATCTCGAGCAGTCGCGCTTCGCGTTCGTGGAGGAGCCAATAAACTGCGACAAAAAGCACGAATGCGAGTGTGAGTGTGATCGAATTCGTCACGAGTCCGAGCGTGATTATTCCGATTCCGACGACCGTCGCGACGAAATACCACAGCGGTCCGCGCGGGTATTCCAAAAATTCCGGGGAATAAAAGGTGTGCCGAATTTGACCGTGGTGGACTCGCAAATCCGTCGAGAGGGCGTTTTTGTTTCGCATTTTTGTTTTTAAATCTGAACATTTTAGCAGATTTTGGCTTTTATTTCAATTAAAATGCGATTTCCGAAAAGTAAAAGGCGATTTTGTCAATTGGTGGAATTTCGCCAAAATTCGAGCTAAAATTCGCCGGATGAAGTTGAAAAAAGCCTGCCCCGAGAAAGTTCGAAGGGTTCTCGTGCTCGGTTCCGGCGCACTCAAAATCGGCGAGGCGGGCGAGTTCGATTATTCGGGCAGTCAGGCGATCAAAGCACTCCGCGAGGAAAAGATTTTCACCGTGCTCGTTAATCCGAACATCGCGACAAATCAAACTTCCGCCGGCGTCGCCGACCGCGTTTATTTCCTCCCGGTCACCCCCCGTTTCGTCGAGCGAATTATCGAAAGAGAAAAGCCGGACGGAATTTTTCTCGCCTTCGGTGGACAAACGGCACTGAATTGCGGCGTCGAATTGGAAAAACGCGGCGTTTTCAAAAAACACAAAGTTCGAGTTCTCGGCACCCCGATTTCCGCGATCGAGGCGACTGAGGATCGCGAGATTTTCGTCCGAAAATTATCCGAAATTTCAGTCTCGACGGCGCGCGCGATCGCGGTCAAAAATATTTCCGCCGGAGTCGCCGCGGCAAAAAAAATCGGCTTTCCGGTGATCGTCCGCGCGGCATTCGCACTCGGTGGGAAAGGCTCCGGCTTCGCCGAAAATTCCGCGGAACTCCGCAAATTACTCGAAGTCGCGTTCGCCGCGTCGCCGCAAGTTTTGATCGAAGAGGATCTCCGCGGGTGGAAAGAGATCGAATACGAAGTCGTCCGCGATTCCGCCGACACCTGTTTGACGGTTTGCAATATGGAGAATTTCGACCCGCTCGGCATTCACACCGGCGAGTCGATCGTCGTCGCCCCGTCGCAAACTTTGAACAATTTCGAATATCACAAACTCCGCGAGATCGGAATTCGCGTCATTCGCCATCTCGGCATCGTCGGCGAATGCAATATTCAATACGCGCTCCGCCCCGATCCGGACGATCCGCATTCGCTCGAATATCGGGTCATCGAGGTGAACGCGCGGCTTTCCCGCTCCTCCGCACTCGCGTCGAAAGCGACTGGGTACCCGCTCGCGCATGTCGCCGCGAAGCTCGCGCTCGGCTTCCGGCTCGACGAAGTTCCGAATGCCGTCACCGGAAACACCACCGCGTGTTTCGAGCCGGCACTCGATTATTTGGTTTTGAAAATTCCCCGGTGGGATCTCCAAAAATTTCGCCGCGTGTCCGCCGAGATCGGTTCGGAAATGAAATCCGTCGGCGAAGTGATGGCGATCGGTCGTTCGTTCGAGGAGGTTTTGCAAAAAGCGCTCCGAATGTTGCAGGTCGGCGCGTACGGTTTTTCGCACGCCAATTTTAATTTCGACTCGCTCGAAAAAGAAATTTCCGCGCCCACTCCGGAGCGCATTTTTGCGATCGCGCGCGCGCTCCGCGACGGTTGGTCGGTTCAAAAAATTCACAAATTGTCCGGCATCGACGAGTGGTTTCTCGAGAAATGCAAAAACATCGCCGACTTCGAGCGGGACATTCTCAAAAAACAAAAGGGCAAAATTTCGAAATCCGAAATGTCGCGCGCGAAAAAACTCGGTTTCTCCGATTCGCAAATCGCGTGGCGAGCGGGCGTCGGAGAATTGGAAATTCGAAAACGGCGCAAAAAATTCGGCATTCTCCCCGCAATTAAAAAGATCGACACTTTCGCCGCCGAGTTCCCCGCGCGGACGAATTACCTTTATTTGACTTATCACGGCGACTCCTCCGACGAAATTAAATTCACCAAAAAGCCGCGCGCGGTGGTGCTCGGTTCGGGCGCGTATTGCATCGGCTCGTCGGTCGAGTTCGATTGGTGTTGTGTCTCCGCGGTGCAAACTTTGTCCAAAAACGGATTCGAAACGGTGATGATCAATTACAATCCCGAAACAGTTTCGACCGATTACGATTCGTGCGACCAACTTTATTTCGACGAATTGTCCGTCGAGCGCGTCCTCGACATTCTCGATTTCACCCGTCCGAAAGGTGTCGTCGTCTCCACCGGCGGGCAAATTCCGAATAATTTGGTCGGGAAATTGGCGGCGGAAAAAATCCCGATCTTCGGCACCTCCCCCGAGTCGATCGACCGCGCCGAGTCCCGCGAAAAATTTTCCGCACTGTGCGACGAATTAAAAGTCGATCAACCCGAGTGGGCGGAGTTCACCCAAAATTCGGAAGCACTCTCTTTCGCGAAAAAAGTCGAATACCCGGTGCTCGTCCGCCCGAGTTATGTCCTCTCCGGTGCCGCGATGTCCGTCGCATTCACCGCCGAACAGCTCCAAAATTATCTCGCGAAAGCGACCAAAGTTTCGCTCGACGCGCCCGTCGTCATTTCGAAATTCGAAACCGGCGCGCGCGAAATCGATTTCGACGGAGTCGCCGCGAGCGGAAAGCTCGTGATTTTCGCTGTTTCCGAGCACATCGAAAATGCCGGTGTTCACTCCGGCGACGCGACGCTCGTCCTCCCGCCGCAAAAAACTTACCTCGAGACAATCCGCCGGATCAAAGAAATTGCCAAAAAGTTGGTCGCGGAATTGAAAATTACCGGACCATTCAACATCCAATTTCTCGCGAAAGAAAATCGAATCGCGGTCATCGAGCTCAATTTGCGTGCGTCGCGGAGCTTCCCGTTCGTGTCCAAAACATCGGGGCACAATTTCATCGCGATCGCGATCGAGGCGATGCTCGGGAAAGTCGCGCCGAAAGAGTGGCGCAAAAAAAATTACCAAACTTTGGATTTGAATCATGTCGCGGTCAAAGCCGCACAATTCTCATTCTCCCGACTGAAAGGCGCCGACCCGACACTCGGAGTCGAAATGGCATCGACCGGCGAAGTCGCGTGCTTCGGCAAAAATCTCCACGAGGCATTTTTGAAAGCGCAAATCGCGGTCGGCTTCCGCCTCCCCAAAAAAAATGTGCTCGTCTCCACCGGTTCGCTTGATTCGAAATTGACCTTCCTCCCCTCGGCGAAAAAATTACTCGCGATGGGTTTCAAAATTTTCGCGACACCCGGGACATCGCGATTTCTCACCGAGAACAAAGTTCAAAACACGCTCGTCCACTTCCCGCTCGACAAAAAAAAATTGAGCGTGCTCGACCTTTTCACACAAAAAAAAGTCGGAATGGTCATTAATATTCCCAAAAACTATCAGCCGGAGGAGCTCACGAACGGTTATTTGATTCGCCGGAAAGCCACCGACTTCGGTATTCCGCTTTTCGTCAATCCGCAAGTCGCGAAATTGGTCGTCGACTCGCTCGAAAAATATAAAGACGAGGAGTTGCCGATTCGCGCGTGGGATGAGTATTTAAATTAAAATTTATACTGAACGTCTATCAATAAATCTTCAATTTTTTGGATGTTTTTTTCAGTCTGGGATAAATATCTAAAATCTAAAAGTATTGAAATTCGTACTTTGTTTAGTAATGTTTGATAGACGATCTTATCT
>Ga0190314_1000718_pt1 | contig 10916 bp, 11 predicted proteins | sample 4870071112_MG_FD_165055 | JGI IMG/M metagenome (GOLD analysis project Ga0190314, IMG submission 165055) | Hydrothermal vent sediment bacterial communities from Southern Trench, Guaymas Basin, Mexico - 4870-07-11-12_MG | ecosystem: Environmental > Aquatic > Marine > Hydrothermal vents > Sediment ...
GCTTATCTATTGTGAATGCAATAATTTCAGACCATAACGGCATGATACGTGTGCAGGATAATCGCCCGAAGGGTGCAAAATTTGTTATAGAAATACCCGTATAAACACTTAAGGAGTAAAAAAAAAATGTTTCCATCAATATTAATTGTGGATGATGAGCCTTCAATTCTTCAATCATTAAGCGGACTTCTTTCTGATGAAGGCTTTGATACCTTAACCGCTGATAACGGATATGAAGCCTTAAAGGTGATTGATGCGGAGTCTCCAGATCTTGTTCTCCTTGATATCTGGATGCCGGGAATCGACGGAATTGAAACCTTAAAAGAGATCAAAAAAGATAACCCGTTTATTCAGGTTATAATAATAACAGGTCACGGAACAATAGAGACTGCGGTAAAGGCGACAAAACTCGGCGCATTTGATCTTATTGAAAAGCCTCTTTCAATCGACAAGGTAATTGTGTCAATCAATAATGCGTTAAATTTCAGGCGGCTTGAAGAAGAAAACAGGTACCTTAGAAAAAAGACCATAGAAAAACACACCTTAAGCGGAAACAGTCCCGAGGTTATGGAATTGAAAAAACAGATTTCAATTGCCGCTCCATCAGACACATGGGTTTTGATTAGAGGCGAGAATGGAACAGGAAAAGAGCTGGTGGCCCGTTCAATACATCAGCTAAGTCCAAGAGCTGATCATCCCCTTATTGATATTAACTGTGCTGCCATTCCCGAGGATCTGATTGAAAGCGAACTGTTCGGACATGAAAAGGGAGCCTTTCCAGGCGCTGTAAAGAGAGACCGTGGCAAATTTGAACTTGCAAATAACGGAACCATATTTTTTGATGAAATCGGCGATATGAGCTTGAAAACACAGGCCAAAATTCTCAGAGTTCTTCAGGAACAAAAATTCCAGCGAATGGGTGGGGGAAGAATATTAAGTGTTAATGTAAGGGTGATTGCTGCAACCAACAAAGATCTTGAAAAAGAGATTGAAATGGGAAACTTCAGAGAGGATCTATACTACAGGATAAATGTTATACCCATAACGGTGCCTCCTTTAAAAAACCGGCTGGAAGATATACCTTTTTTAGTTGATACTTTTCTTGATGAATTTTCAAGGCAGCACAGAAGCAAAAAAAAGATATTTTCAAAAGATGCCATAAAAGCTCTTGGTGATTATTTATGGCCTGGCAATGTTAGAGAATTGAAAAATTTTATTGAACGTCTTTCTTTGATGGTGGAGGGTGATATTACTAAAGAATCCGTAAAAACTTTTCTTGATAACCCATCGGGCTCAATAAATAAAAATGTAAAGGCGTTGGAATCAAAACTGTTTGAAGATGAAAACTTAAAAAAAGCAAAAGCTATGTTTGAAAAAGAATTTATCAGCAGAAAACTTCGCCAGTATGATAATAATATCACAAAAACAGCTAATGCCATGGGTGTTGGACAAAGTTTTCTTCATAAAAAACTAAAAAGTTATAAATGATATGAAGCTGAGAATAATCAGCGGCAACCTGAAGGGCAAAAGGATCCAATCCGTCCCGGGAACGGATACGAGACCCACATCCAACAGGGTAAGGGAGGCCATATTCAATATTTTATCAAACAGTGTCACTGGAGCACATGTGCTTGACCTTTTTGCAGGCACAGGCGCTCTTGGGATAGAGGCCATGAGTAGAGGTGCCGAATCAACTGTTTTTATAGATAATAGAAAAAATGCAATTTCAGTAATAAAAAATAATATAGACTCATGTTCCCTGACAAAGAGGGTAAAAATAATATCCTGTGATATAGTTAATAATTTAAGGTGCTTAAAATCAGCCAAACCTGAATTTAAAATTGTATTCATGGACCCTCCATATAACAAAGATCTTATAAAACCGGCTCTTATTAATATTCATTTAAGCGGCTCTCTGAAAAAAAATGCTATTATTATAATCGAACATTCATCTTCTGAGAAAATTCCCCAGGATCTGCATGGGTTTAACATTGAAGATGAAAAAAAATACGGAAAAACAAAGATCTCTTTTTTGATTTATAGCCAGAAATCTGAATACATGGAGATTAGTTAAAATTTATAACTTTTCCGGTTAATCCGGGTTGGGAGATTATAAAATTATGGAAAGAATCGCAATATATCCAGGCTCTTTTGATCCTGTAACAAACGGGCATATTGATATGATTAAAAGGGGACTCAGACTTTTTGACAAGATTATAGTTGCAATACTTTGCAATACAAAAAAAGAGAACCTGTTTACTGTTGAAGAACGCATCAGGATGCTTGAATGCAGTTTAGAAGAAATTCAGCTTAAAAATGTGCAAATTGATCATTTCGATGGTCTCGTTGTAAATTATGCAGCGAAAAGTAATGCACACGCCATCTTGCGCGGCATGAGGGCTGTATCTGATTTTGATTATGAATTCCAGATGGCCCTGATGAACCGGCGTTTAAACCGCGATATACAGACTGTTTTTTTAATGTCCGGAATGCGCTGGATATTCACCAGTTCTTCTACCATTAAAGAAGCGGCGCGTTTTGGCGGAGATATAAGCGGTATGGTGCCAAAAAATGTTGAAGAAAAACTAAAGGAAAAATTCGGTTTATAAGGATTGACAAACTCGTAAAAAATAAAAGCGAACCCTCTGGGCTTCTGTTCCCAAAAAATTTTAAAAAGGCAGTCCCTGCATCATGAAAAATCTGTCGGTTTTTTTATAAATATTCACATCTATAATTTTATTTTTTAATTGATCTTCACCTTCAATTAAAACCGGAATATAATTTGACGTCATTCCCTTAAGAAGACCTGTAGGAGTATGCCGTTTGGCTTCAATTAGAACTTGTGCCTTTTTCCCTATGGCTTTTTCAAAGAATTTCTCTTTTTTCTCCATGCCTAAATCCCGAATTTTTTTACATCTGTCCTTAATAATAGACTCTTTTACCTTGTCGGGATAATCAAAGGCCTTTGTTCCTTTTCTCGGAGAAAAGGGAAATACATGCAGGTATGTTACAGGCAATTCTCTTATTATAGAACAAGTATTTTCAAATGCATCATCGGTCTCTCCGGGAAAGCCTATCAAAACATCAACACCTATTGCAGCATCAGGCAGAATCTTATTTATTTTCAAAATTAGATCTTTAAAAAAAGAAGAAGTATATGGTCTGTGCATCCTTTTTAAAACAGTATCACATCCACTTTGCAAAGGAAGATGAAAATGACGGCAAAAAGTCTTTGAGTCAGCAACAAGTTTTATAATATCGTCGGAGAGTTCACACGGTTCTATTGAGCTTAACCTGACACGGTTAATCGGTTTTAATTCATCTATAGCTTTCAGAAGATCAATTAAAGCTGTTTTAGGCAAAAGATCTTTTCCATAACGGCCAAGATGAATACCTGTTAAAACCACCTCGTGGCAGCCCTTTTTTTTTAAGTTCTTAATATTTTCTATAACCTGGTTAAAAGGCATACTGCGGCTGGTTCCCCTTGCATAAGGGACTATGCAGTATGTACAAAACGCATCACAACCGTCCTGTATTTTTAAAAATGGCCTTGTTCTGCTGCCGGCAGCCACAAGAATACTTTTATTACTGCATATCTTGCGATTAAGTATCAGCTCGGGAATCCTGTGTTTTTCAGAATTTTCGATAACCTCATGTACGCCCTTTATTTTCCTGATTTCATCAGGTTCTGTCTGGGCATAACAACCGGTTATAATAATATGCGCATCAGGACAGGTCCTTATCAACTGCCTTATTGCCTGCCTTGACTGCATGGATGCCCTGCCTGTAACTGTGCAGGTATTTATTATACAAAAATCGGCTTTGCTACCGGCTCCAATCTGAAGCATACCCGCTTCTTTCAAATTATCTGCAATAAGTTCCGATTCACACTGGTTTACCTTGCAGCCAAGTGTTTTAAAAACAAATTTTTTCACGTTTTTTCTTCATGTCTCGTAATCCATCCTCCGCCTAAAACCTTATCACCATCATAAAAAACAGCGCACTGCCCTGGAGTTATTGCAGACTGGGGCTCTTCAAATTTTATAACGGCAGTATTTCCTCTTCCTGGAAATACTGTAGACAAAACCATCCTGTGACGGTATCTCAAGCGGGTATGAACTTTTAAAGGAGTATTCGGTTTCCTGTTAATCCAGTTAATGCCGGCCACTGTACAATGAGTACCCAGCAGGCTTTTTTTATTTCCAACAATTAGAGATTTTTTGTGGACGTTTATACTCAAAACATAATAGGCCTCTTTTGCAGGACAATTTATGCCGCGCCTCTGACCTATGGTAAACAGGTGCAGTCCATTATGCCTGCCTATAATATTTCCTGCACAATCTTCAATAAATCCCTGCTCAGGTCTAAAACCAGGCTGTTTCTCCATGAACTTCGCATAGGAACCTTCCGGGATAAAGCATACATCCTGACTCTCTTTTCCTGAAATTGGACTGAGCCCATTTTCTTCGGAGATCTTTATTACCTGTGATTTTGTAAAATCTCCCAGGGGAAATTTCACCCTTTCAAGCTGTTTTTGTTTCACCATGGCAAGGAAATATGTCTGTTCTTTTTTTAAATCAACTCCCCTAAGAAGCTCATACTGATTCATGCTGTTTTTTGATATTCTTGCATAATGGCCGGTGGCAAGGCATGAAGCTCCAATTTTTTTAACATAATCTAAAACTGTTCCAAATTTAATATACTGATTACAGACAACACAAGGATTAGGAGTTAACCCTGCCTGGTAATTTTTAACAAAATAATCAACAACTTTTTTCTTGAATTGATTCCGGCAGTCAACTGTATCAACAGCAATGCCAAGCTGGCTGGAAATATAAGAGGCTTTTTTTTCGGCAAGATCTTTAAATGTTAAGCCAAAGCAATCAGTCTGCTCATATCCTGTAAAAAAATGAACGCCTGTAACTTCATAACCCTGTTTTTTTAAAAGATATGCAGTGACAAGGGAATCTATCCCCCCGCTGACTGCAACTGCGATTAGACTTTTCATTCAAAAAATATATTATTTGTGGGACATATTTCCATTGCCCTTGTGGGGCATGCAGGCACGCAAAGTTCACACACACTGCATTTTTTCTGGTCAAAAACAACCAGCATCTCGGGACGCTGAATGTATAAAGCTCCAGTGGGACAGACGGCTGTACAGGCTCCACAATGGGTGCATTTATCTGTATTTCGTTTTACTTCCTGGTCTGCATTTTGAACAGATACACCCTGATCCTTAAGATATTGCACACCTTCCTTGAATTGTTTTTTACTTCCCGTCAACTCAAGGACTAAAACCCCTTCTTTCCTTGGGAGTACAGTGGCATTCAGTATGTTAAATGTAAGACCAAAATCCCTGACAAGATAACATACAACCGGTTTTTGCACTTCGGTTTGAGGAAAACGCAAAATCAGTATCTTTGAATACAATTTCAAACCTCCAGATTATTTTACAGCATCTTTTTTTTCAACAACAGTTTCAGACTGTTTTACAACATCATGCTTTGTTACAATATCATGCTTTGTTACAACATCATACACCGTGTTGTAAACATTTATAAATATTTCGCTAAAACCGGAAGGTGAAATCCTTCCTGCCTCAATATATTTAACAACTATCTCTTTGGCTGTTCTTAAAATCTGTTCATCAATAGAAGCCATATAAAACTCTCCCATATCAATTTGAGCTAACCCTAACCTACTAAACATTTGTGCTTTTTAACAAAAAAAATAGCCGGCTGAATTCAGTAATTTTGAAACAGCCGGCCATTAAGATGCTTTAACAAAAAATCTGATCAACCATTAATCGCATCAGTCAATTCAGGAATAAAATCAAGCACATCAGCAATAATACCTACATCTGCAACCTGAAGAATAGGAGCCTTTGCATTCTTGTTTATAGCAACAATAAATGGCGCTCCCTTGATGCCGCCAAGATGCTGGAATGAACCACTTATACCCAAAGCCATATAAACTTTTGGTTTTACTGTCTGGCCTGATGTTCCAACCTGACGGGATTTTTCCATCCACTTTGCATCAACAATAGGTCTGGAGCATGAAACATCAGCGCCCATAGCCTTTGCAAGATCCTGAGCTATTTCAATATTATCTTCATCTTCTATTCCACGACCAACTGAAACAAGAACCTCTGATTTTGTAATATCAACATCACCGGCTTCAGCCTCAACGACTTCTACAAAACATCTTTTTGTGGAAAGATCTCCTGCTTCAGAGGATTTATCAACGACCTGACCGCCTGCTGCTTTGCTTTCATCCATCTGATTTACACCTGGACGGACAGTAACAACAGCGCCTGCTGAGGCATCACAAAGCACATGAGTGCTTGCCATACCGCTGTATTCCTGACGGGAAATCTTGATATTGTCCCCATCCATACCTTCAAATTCTACACAATCGGCGACAAATGCTGCATCCATTTTGATTGAAAGACCAGCGCCAAGATCCATTCCAAAGGTATCATGACACATTAAAAGTATGCTCCCCCTGGGGATAATATTTACCAATGCTTTTCTAACAACTTCAGCATTGGGATATGCAAGGGCGTCATTATCAATCTTAATTACTTCTTTGTATGATGCTGCCATTTCATTGCAGATCTTATCAAGATCAGAGCCGGAACCTGTAACCACTGCTGTTACCGATGCCTCTGAATCAATCTTTTGGGCGGCTACAATTAGCTCCAGGGCTGAATCGTCAGCAACGCCATCCTTGTACACTATATATGCAAAAATCTGTCGGGCCATTATTTTAATCCTCCTTTGGCTTTCAAGAGTTCAATAAGTTTTTCACAAATCTCTTCGGTGCTTCCTTCAAGAATTTCAGCTCCTTCACCAAGTTCGGGAACAAAATAATCTACTCTTTTTACTTTTGCTCCTGCCACACCGACAGCATCAGCGGAAAGACCTAAATCACCGGCGCCATGAACAGGAATCTCAACAGATGCAACCTTTCTGATACCACGAATTCCAACATATCTCGGCTCATTAATACCGGTCTGTATGGAGAGTACACATGGAAGATCCATTTCGTTCATTTCCTGATTTCCACCTTCAATTTCACGACCAACCTTGATCTTTGCATCATCAATTATTTCAAGTTTGTTAACAAGAGAAGCATAAGGCACATCCAGCATTGCCGCCAGCATACCGCCAACCTGAGCAGCGCCGCCATCTGCCTGGGCTCCGGTAAGGATCAAATCATATTTCCCATTTTCAACTTCTGCTTTCAGAATTGTTGCAAGACCCTTTCCGTCTGAACCTTCAAAGGCATCATCAGAAATAAGAATACCATTGTCTGCGCCCATGGCCATTTCTCTTCTGATAACTTCTTCAGATTCCTTGTCGCCTATGGAAACAACAGTTACACTTCCGCCGACATTATCACGAATCTGAATTGCTTCTTCAACTGCATAATTATCCCATTCATTTACGGAATAGACAAGGTCGCCGCGTTCAATATCAGTTCCACTGCTGTTGACCTCAATCTCATTTTCAGAGGTATCAGGAACCCTCTTCACACATACCAAAATCTCCATGTTTATTTATCCTCCCGAATTAAAATTTTTTAAAACTTTACTTAGGAACGGGGACGAAATAACTTCTCCGCCAACCGTAAACCGTTAACTGTCAACCGTAAACCGCCCTTAATCTACTATTATATGCTGCTCAACAAGCTCAACAAGATCAAGCGCTTCCATCTCTCCTTCAAGCCCTGCAACCTTAATTGCATCTTCTATATTAACAAGACAAAACGGACATGCTGTTACAATAACATTTGCGCCTGCTTCCTTTGCCATTTCAACCCTTAACACGCCCATTCTCTGTTCTTCTTCAGGCTCATAAAAAAGCATTAATCCACCACCACCGCAGCAAAAAGATCGATCACGACTCTTGACCATTTCAACCCTCTGTAAGCCCGGGATAGCATCAAGCACCTCTCTCGGCGGCTCATAAACGCTGTTATGTCGTCCCAAATAACACGGATCATGATAAGTGTAAACTTTATTTTTGTCTTCTATATTCTTTAAACGAATCTTCCCTGACTTTATTTTCTTGTCCAAAAGCTGGCTGATATGTTCAATGGGCGGAAGTTCGTCGTCATTATAATCATTTTTTATTACATTATATGCATGGGGATCTGCGGTAACAATACTTGAAGCTCCCGACTCCATTATTGCTTCAGTATTCCGTTCCTTAAGATCCTGGAAAAGCATCTCTTCACCGAATCTTCTTACTTCATTACCTGCATCTTTTTCCGCTTTACCGAGAATTCCGAAATCAACTCCTGAAGCCGCAAGAACCTTTGCTGTTGATTTTCCTATATCCTGCATTCTGTCGTCATAACAGGTTATGCTGTCAAGAAAATAAAGTGTTTCAGCAGTCTTGCCTTTTTCAAGGATTTTAACTTTACACTCCTTGGCAAACTCTTTATCCTTTGCCCAGTCAGCTCGTTTTTTCTCCATCTTGCCCCATGGATTTCCACGTTTTTCAAGGGCGCTGAGGGGTTTTTGAAGTGACTGGGGAACCATTCCTTCGTCAACCATGCCCCTTCTCATATCAACGATCTTGTCAATATATTCAATCCCAAGGGGACATTCCTGTTCACATGCACCGCATGTTGTACAAGACCATATTTCATCTTCTGTGTATATATCTCCTATCAGCGCTTCACTCTCTAAAGGTTTGTCTGTCAAGGGATAATTTTTAAACATCTTGTCCCTGCCCTTAATTGTAATAAATCTCGGGGACAAGGGTCTACCAACAGCATTGGCCGGGCACTGATCTGAACATCTTCCGCAATCTGCACATGTATAAAAATCAAGTAGCTGCTTCCATGTAAAATCTTCCAGTTTCTTTACACCAAAAGACTCAAGATCATCAAGCTGATCATCACTGACCCCGTATTTTACAGGTTTAATATTTCCCTTCTTTAATCTCATGAAAAATACGTTAAACACAGAAGTAATAACATGAAAATGTTTACCAAGAGGTAAAAAACACAAGAAAAAGAAAAAAGTTACATCATGGACATAATAGGAAATAGAATGAAGAATCTGAAGAACATTGATGGATGTTCCAAGCAAAAGTTTTTTGAAAATCCAGGCTAATGTTAAAGGAGCCATAAATTCCGCATGCAGCCCCTCCTGGATATTTGCGGCAGCGATGCTTGCCTCAAAAAGACTCTCTGATATCATGAGGGTTGAGATAATACCAAGAACAAATACTGCCTCTGCCGTATGGTCATGACCGTACTTTGCAGGAACAGCGTATCTTGCAGGCTTAAAGATACCCCTTCTGATTGCTGCGATAATACATGCAATTAAAACAACGGTGGCTGCATAATCCTTAAAAAAATTATATACATGCCCGATTACACCCCCAAATCCGGGCACAACAAAACCGTCATAAAAACCTATTACTACCAGGGATGTTGACCGGACAGAGAGAATTAAAAAACCAAAAAAGATCAAAATATGAAGAACCCCTGCAAGCATATATCTCGGCTGCCTGTACTGAAAAAGCCATATTTTAATCAACTGTTTAATGCGATCAGGAATATTATCCAGACGGCTGTCAGGGGCTGCATTTAAAAGCGGTATCAGCCTTTTCCACATAATATAGATAAAAGCACCGATTCCTATAATTGGAATCAATACAGAAAAAATTACCGTGGGCAATCCTAAAAAAACGCCCTTGGCCGGAGCTATCAAAGATGCATCCATTTTACCTTATTTCTCCCTTCGAAACCTCACAAAACGTCCAGTTTCATCCAATTTAAAGTGACATGCTCAAATAAAAATCATCAAAATACTCTCAATATCTTCCTTGAATATTAAGATATTCACCTTTCTTAAAACCGAACGAAATTAAACACGTTTTAACGGTCTCTCTTAATAAAGATTATGTTAATATAAAATTTTCCGTTTACTAAACAACAGCGTAAATCCACATTCATCTATCATTCAGGCATTAGATTGTCAAGACAAATCACATGCATACTGAGGGGGCAGTATGCAGAATATGCAAAAAAGAATCTCTGCTGATCTCCCTTGCGCCAAGACTTTTTAAATGATCCGTTGTTACCTGGCAGTCTATCATATTAAATGACAGGCTTTTAAGATAATCTGCAAGAAAAACAAAGGCCACTTTTGAAGCATTGCTCATATATGTGAACATTGATTCACCAAAAAAACATCTTCCCATGTAAACACCGTACAAACCGCCGACAAGTTTTCCCTGATGCCATGCTTCCACAGAATGTGCATACCCTGATTCATAAAGACTGCAATAAGCATTAATCATATCTTTTCCAAGCCAGGTGCCTTCATTGCAGCTTGTCCGAACATCAGCGCATGCATTTATAACGTCATAAAACGCTTTATCAAAAGTAATCTGAAAAACTTTTTTCTTTATTATTTTTTTTAAAGATTTTGAAACCCTGATTTCATCAGGAAATAAAACAAGGCGTGGATCAGGGGACCACCACATAAGAGGTTCCCCCTCTGAAAACCAGGGAAATATTCCCATACTATAGGCGAGAAGAAGACGGTGCTGACTTAAATCTCCTCCAATGGCAAGAATTCCATCTTCATTAGCAAGGTTTGGAGAAGGAAAGGATATTTTTTTTCGTGATAATAAAAAAACAGACATAAACTAAAACCCTTGAGACCTTTACAAAACGGCAGGTCACCCCCTAACCCCTGAAACCATTGAAGAAACTATATTTGAGACCCTTGACCAGACAATCTCAAACTTTGTTTCAGGCATTGTATTTTTTAAGTGTGTTTTGAAAAAAATCTTCCTTTTCCCTGAATCATCGGGGATTTTATAAAAAACCACTCTGACCTTTCCTTTTTTTCCCATATCTTCCATTTTTTTTATAAACATTTTTTG
>Ga0190314_1000720_pt1 | contig 10888 bp, 14 predicted proteins | sample 4870071112_MG_FD_165055 | JGI IMG/M metagenome (GOLD analysis project Ga0190314, IMG submission 165055) | Hydrothermal vent sediment bacterial communities from Southern Trench, Guaymas Basin, Mexico - 4870-07-11-12_MG | ecosystem: Environmental > Aquatic > Marine > Hydrothermal vents > Sediment ...
CCCCTACTCTTGAGTGTATCGAGGGAGTAATTACTGAAGAGGATCTAAAAAGATTCTAGAAGAGGTTAGAAGGAATAAGAAATTGTAAAAGATTAAAAGGGATTGAGAGAAGGGTAAAAGTGGAGGTGTATGTGCATGGTTTCATATACAGCATTACTAGAGAAGGTTAGGAGAATAAATGACTTGTTTGAAAAGATTAGTAGAGAACTTACAGGTTTGAGTGTAAGCACTAGAGATCCAGTAGTTAGAGGGGAGGTTTACGCAGATCTTACTAGAAAATTAACATTACCTGTAGAGGAGAGAGGAAATCAACTGTTAGAGCTCTTGATTAATGCATATGATATTGAGAATGCAATTGGTGATTATAAGGAGGTAGTGGATGCTGTAGAGAAATACGCTAGTGTTTATAGAGAGCTTATGGCTAGACTTAGAGACAAGATTTTAGATGAATGTGGATCAGCACCAACAATTGAGTGTATTGAGGGAGTAGTTACTGATGAGGATTTACTTAAATTAGAGAAGTTTGGGGAGAGTCTAGAGAAGTTATACAAATTGATTAGAGAGTATGGCACAGGTATTACAGGGTATCCAGCAAGGAGTATTATAGAGGAGGAGATAGAGTCATTAGAAGAGCTACTAGAGTAGATGGAGGATTTTCCAGCGAGTTTATAAATTGATTCATTTTCTTTTTCTTTGATGTCTGTGCCAAAATTTAAACCTCACACAATAATCCTTGAGCATTGTAATGTCTGTAATTTGAAGTGTGAATTCTGTTGTAGAGCCTATACTCCTGAAGAGTCTAGATTTCTTGATTTACAGTTAGCTGAGAGGATATTTGCTGATTTGGGCACATGGATTGATAAGGTTAGGGTAGACTTGTCTCCTGTTGGAGAGCCATTCTTAAATCCCTACTTGTTTGACTACATTAAACTAGCTTTAAAGTACATCCACAAACCCTATATAATGGCGTTTACTAACGGAATACCTTTGATGCGCAATCCTGAACTGGTTGTTAAATTCTTTGAGAGTGGTGGACACCAACTGGTTATCGACATTTATAAGCCTGAATTGGATGAGTTTGCTAGTATTCTAGTGGAGCGAGTGAAGAAGAGACTTGAAGCACTAGACGTCGAGATATACTACTATCGAGATGATAAGGGTTGTGTGTATGATCTTGAGGGTAGACAAGTGCACAAGTTTAGCTTGTATCATTACAAGTCAGGAAGATATCTTTTGATTAATAGGGTTTATGAGGTTGAAGCAAAGGGTAGGGGGAGAGTTAGGATTTTTCACAATTATGCAGGGAAGATTCCATTAGGCATTAGTGGTGTTGACTATAGGCTTAAGCCTACTAAGTACTGTATGCGTCCCTATAGAGAATTAGTCATTGACTATAATGGTTGTGTTAGATTGTGTTGTCTTTGCGTGTGGAATGACATAATATTAGGCAAATTCCCAGAGGATGGTAGTCTAGAGGAGATTTGGAATAATGAGATTGCATGGCTGTATAGGTACTTTTTGCGTGTGTCCAAGGTTAAGCGAGTACTGTCTCCTTGTAATCTATGTTCATATCATGGAGGATTCATACCTGTAGAGCGAGTGTCTAAACCTGACTTTATTAATGTTGATAATCTAGAGGAGGTGGTTAAATATGTCCAGCAACATCAGAAGAGGTACATTAAGTATAAGCATCCCTACTTGTTCAATCCTCCAGAGTGGCGTAGAAGGGTTTTAGAGGGTTACAATAAGCGATTGAGTGAGTGGATGGTCGGTTAGTTTATAATGTTTGGAGAGTAGAGATTTTCTCGATATGAGGATAGGTTTCCTGCGTTTTAACCTTCCTGTAGAGTTGGACTTAAACACTGCCTCTCCTACTGGAGCTGGATGTGAAGTGCGCTCTAGTTTTCTAATAGACTTAGTAGCTCAAGGTCATGAGGTCTACATTTTACAATATGTTCCGCCAAAGGATAGATTTTGGGAGCGATTAGTACTAAAGACTGAAAGAGAGCGATTACTTGCCCAATTAAATTACGTGCCTATTAAGTCAGCAAAGGAGTATAAGGTTTCTCGATATGACCTAGACGTTTTAATTATTGAGTGTGGTCCAACAAACACAAGGTTTTGCTTTAGTGAGAATGGAGTAGAAATGCCCTTTATAAAACGCACTTTCCTAGCCTTAAAAGATTATGAAGGTATTGTAGTCTACTTCCAGCATGACATTGAACTACCCTTCCCCTTTGGAGAGTGTCTGCGCAACGTTAGTGAGGATTATGTAAGGAGTTTGTCTCCAATCAACCTTACTAGAATGTGCTGGGAGTTGGGTAAGGAGAAGTTGTTCTTTAAGAATAAGCGATGGATTGTGCTCCATCATTGTTTAAATGAAGAGTTCTTTCTTGAGTACTGTAGTGGAGCAAGATACAGGTACAAGGATTACTGTGAAATGGGGTTAATAAAGCTTCGCTATCTCTACCCTCTACTAATCTCTCGATATGATCTCCTTGAACTATACTTGTCTCCTCGTGAGTATCCTGCCTTTGACTTAATGTATGTGGGTAGAGAGAAGGATAAACTGCGCACACAACTACTCTTGAAGTTTTTCGACCATAGAGAATTCTCTACTTGTCTTATTGGTGAGTGGGAGCATAAGCCATGGCGATACATAATTTACCTAGGCGTTAGAGGTAAGCAAGGTGACTGTACTCGCTATTATAACAACGCTTATGCAACAATCTTCATACCAACGGAAGTAATGCGTAGAGGAGGCATACTAACCTCAAGAATCTATCAAGCTCTTCTTGGCTCTTGCACAACCTTCATCTACCATGACATATACGGAATTGAAAAACTAGTGTCTCCAAAAATTAGGAATTTCGTACTGGTAAGGGATAGGGAGGAGTTTGTTGAGAAGGTTAGGTTAGTAAAATCTCTTGATGTTGAGGATCGTGAATACCTTGTTGACCTAGAATTAAAACATCTCGTGAAATTCTACACTTCAATAAATTGGAAGACACTCTTCAAATGGTAGAAGAAAAAGAAAAGGCTAGAGAGTTATCTTCTTGCCTTCTTGTATGTCTAAGCGTGTGTGTAGCCAATTATTCACTAACTGCTCCTTTACCCTATTAAACTCCTCCTTTGAAATGCCCAGTATTTCTAGTACCGCATCTCTCCATGGACAATCCTTACCCTCTTTATCATCCTCTCTAACTCTAGCCTTACAACAATAGGCAATGTTGCCGAAACAAGTTAATTGCATTACTAGTCTGACATCCTCCCAGTCTAACTTTCCCTTGCTCCTTAGTCTTTCCCTTATCTCCCTTATTACTTTTAATTTCTCTTCATAGTGTTGTTTGCGCATGTCTTGTTCAGCTAGTACTACCTCTATAGCCTTCTCTAACTTGTCCAAGAGCTCCATTACACCACCAAAGTTATGTATGCATGTACAGAGCTTAAAAACGTATGCTCTCCCTGAAATCCCGAATAATACCAGCCTATTATCCTCTAACTTCCAATCCCTAATCTCCTCAGGAACATTAATCCCTGCTATCCTTCCCTCACCATTAAACCTAATAACTCCGTATTTTTTGAGAATTTTTAGATCTGATTCAAATGAGGGAGAGTACATGCAAATTGTTTTACCGAAATATTCACGCACTGCATACTGCCAATCATCATAAATTTCTAGAGCTAAGCGTAATAGGGAGAAATAATCTTTGGGTTTTTGCTTGTAGATTGCGTTTAATAGTTTCACGAGACTCTCCATTCTAATTAAGGTAGATTAATTTAGAGTTTATAAACCGAGTAGAAGGTAGGATGTAATGTGATAATTCGTGGTGTGCTACTAAGATTCCTCGAGAAAGTAGGTTTACTAGAGGTAAAGCCAAGATTAATCCTTGATGACATGGGCATACTCTTGAATGTTGAATATGCATTTGATTTCAAGCGATTATATAGGGTTTGTGGAGTGAAGTTTAGAATTCCAAAGGATACGTTTCTCCTCTTACTCTCTAGAGAGATAGTCAAACTGCCTCCATTTCTATCAGGCTTAGTATTATTACGTAGTCGATGGGCAAGAGAGGGATTACTAATGCCTCCAACAAAGGTGGACAGTGGGTTTAGGGGTAAATTAGTTTTTGAGGTTTATGCATGTAGAGAATGTATTATTGACTTTAACCAACCATTTGCACAGCTTACACTATCCCTAGCTATGCCTCCTTGGAGGTATGAGGGAGTTTATCAGCATCAAGGAGCTTTTAGACTTTCAGTTTATAAATTCCTTGAAGAGAATTACTAGTGGTGAGAGTTGAATGATTGCAGAATTGAAGCCTGTTGTACTTGAGGTTTTGAAGCGGAAAGCTAAAATAGTCTATAGGGATGGTAGGATTTATTACAGGGTTACATCAAAGGAGTTGATAAGAGAGGTTAATGCATCTCCACAGGTTATAGGCATGGTTATTAGAGAACTGGAGAGAGATAATAAGATTAGGCTTGTTGAGGTTGCAAAGCGTAATTACGGCACTAGGTACATATTTGAGGTGAGATGATGCAGAGATTGAAGTCCCTTATAATAAGCATTAATGCTTCTCCAGAGATTAGGCGTAAAGGATTAGCCTATTACATTGCTCGTGAGTATAAACTGCCTTACATTGGCGAGCATTTATTTTCTATTGTAGTGCATGGTCATACAGTTATTGTTGACTTGCGTAGGGGTACTGTTTCTTGTTCATGTATGTGGTTCACAACACATAAGGAGATTTGTAGTCACATTGTTTGTGCAATACATTATCTTCTAAATGAGGTTGAACTTGTTAAGGCTCTGCCCTTCCTCAATTTTCTTCAGGAGATAGGGTTTATAAAATTGGAGAGAGGTGGTTTATATTGGCTGAGAAGATGCCAAGAAAGAAGAAGAGTGAAGTGAGAGTTGCAGAGGAGGGAGTTAGAGTGAAGAAACAGTACAGGATTGTTAGTCAGGTTAATCTAGCTAGAACAGGATTGAGGTTTATTGATGAGTTGTGGGGAGGAATTCCCTTTAGAACTCCTGTGGCTATTTTTGGTCCAACAAGGGCAGGTAAAACTCTATTAGTGCTCCAGCTTGGCTTTTATCTTGCTTCAAGGACAGGCACTAATATTCTAGCTATTAGGAGTGAAGCTTCATTTGATACAATTGCTCGTGAGTGGTATCCTAGATTAATAGAGCGTTACAGTCCCGATTACATCCCTGACCTCTTTATAGAATCTGCTGTTGACATGGTACAACTATTAAGACTACATGGAGAGGAGGTAGCCATAACTCTGCGTAAGGCATCAGGCAAATCTCCAGGAAGATTAGAATTTGAAATTATAGGCACTACAGAGGATAAGGTGGCTAAGTATGTGCGTGAGCAAAATGTTGGCGTTATAATATATGACAGCCTAACTGCACCAATACACAGAAGCTTTCCAGCTAGAAGAGAGAATTTCCCAGCTAGAGCAGACGCTATTAAGCGTCTAGCTTATCACATGTTACGTGTGTGTGACATGGCTCCAGTATTCATACTAACAACTCATCACCAGTCAATGGATCCAGCTAACCCCTACGCTAAGCCTAGCATGGCTTCAGAGGGTACTCTAGGCTACGAATTCGGTTATATAATGTATGTTGAGAAGTATCATGATGGAGCACCAACAATAAGGAGGATATGGAGTATTAGAGCTCCAGGATTGCCTGAATGGGGAGCACACAAGTATGCAGTAATAGATAAGCTTGGCTATTGGGATGTAGAGAATGAAGAGACAGCCAAGAAGTTAAAGGCAGGCAGTCTAGTATGGGATGAAAATGAACACAGACCAGTAAGTAAGAGATCGAGGAGGTAAAACCTCTAATTTTTCTTTAAATTAAGGAGGAGATAATTCATGCCTAGAAGACGTAGAGATGAGTTTGAAGTTACTGAAGTAGTGCCTCTAGTACGCCAGTTGAAGGAGGTTTCAGTTAGTCAGTATTTTACTCGTGAGTTCATGTTTTATTTAACTCCTCTCTATTGTTCTGTACAAGCTAGGAATGTGGAGACAGGAGAGATTAAGACGTTTATTATCAAGCGCAACTTTATTCTGTATGCTGAAATTGAGGGAGATAGATTAAGAGTTCAGTTGCGTCCATTTAGTAGTGACTTTCTAGCTGATAAGGGTATTTACGTTAAGCGTGCTCCATCAATACTTGAACCTCGAATCCCCTCAAGAGTACTAGAGGCTATTATAAGCGGTAATCTGGAAGTTCCAAGACCAGCAGATGTGTACTCAATGGTGCGCAAGTGCTTTGAAAAGTACATTGACTTTCCTGATAGTAGATGTTATGTGTTCTTCCCTCTATGGGTAATAGGCACCTACTTCTATCAAATGTTCCACAGCTATCCCTACCTTTACATTACAGGAATGAAGCATTCAGGCAAGACTAAGAATCTAGAGTTGTTCGCTAGGCTTTGTTATAACGCAATGTTCTCTACAGACATCTCTCCAGCTTCACTCTACAGAACTGTTGAGGATACAGGATGTACTTTGCTTATTGATGAGGCAGAGAAGATTAGGAGTGACATGAGGGGAATGCTTTTAAGTGGGTATAAGAAGGGAGGTAAGGTTTACAGAGTTGAAGAGACAAGAGAGGGAAAGGTTGCTGTAGCTTTTAATGTGTACTGTCCAAAGGCAATTGCAAATATTGAGGGTATTGAAGATGTTCTAGAGGATAGGTGTATTAGCTTTACAATGATTAGAGGTAAGAAGAAGGAGGTCGTGCTTAGAGAGATTAGGGATGATGATCCAGACATTGTTAGAGCAAGAGAGATGCTGTACTTCCTAGCTATTACTAGGTGGTATGAGCTTTGGGATGTTTACGCTAATATTGTGCCTCCTTTTGAGATGGAGGGAAGAGTTTGGGAGTTGTGGAAGTCTGTATTCGCTCTTGCTGTCTGGATATCCTCAGACATAATGGGGGTTAGTAGACTTTCTCTAGCTACTAGACTGCCTCAATACCTAGACTACCCAATAATCAAGGAGATTGTGTCTCTCTGTCGTGAGAAGATTAAGGCTAAGCAAACTACAGACATTTTAGAAAATCTAGATTACATGGTCGTGTGTGCATTGGTGGACATAGTTAATACTGAATTGAGGGATAGAGATGACTGGTATGCAGTTAGTGAGGTTAGGCGTAGGGTTATAGAACTATTCATTGAGGATGAGCGAGAGGCAAGAAAGCTAGATTCAAAGAAGGTTAGGCAGATACTGCGTAGACATTTTGGCTTTAGAATTCGCAAGACAGGAAATAGGTACTACGTTTATATTGAGCGTTCAAGAGTTGAGGATATAGCTAGTAGATTAGGCATACCTATTAGACAGCCAGCAGAGATTGGAGAGATTGAAATTGAAAGAGAAGAGGAGAGTAGACAAGAGGAGCAAGTTTATGAGGTTGTTGTTAGTAGTGTAGAGCGATTAGAAGAGCCAACACAGGGTATTTGTGAGATGTGTGGAAGAGAGACTACACTAGTAGCCAAAGTTAATGGAGTTTATGTTTGTGAAGAGTGTTTGAGAGAGGTTGAGAGTAGTGCAGGAATGGTTGCGCAGGAGTCTGATAAGTCATCTACATCCAACAAGTAGTGTGTTGTTATTCCCTAGAGATGCACTAGTGCCTTACGGTAGAGATCCTGATACAGGAGAACCTCTATACACACGCTTAACTCTTGACTCAGAACTAGCCTACTACTTCCTCTTTGAAAAGACTAGAGAAGACTTCTATGTTGCTGTCTATTCAAATGACCAAATTCAAAAGAAGATGATTGATACAGTGTTCATAGATATTGATGCTGATAATTTGAATGAGGCATATGAGAAGTTGTGGATTGTACTGCGTAAGCTTGAAGGTTTGGGCATTGATCCAGGGAGATTGCGCATTTATTTCAGCGGTAAGAAGGGATTCCATGTTTTCCTTGATTTTGAACCTCTCTACCTACCTCCTTTTATCCACTTGGGTAGCCTATTACATAGAGCATTAAAATCCCTAGGCATTGCAGGAAGGTTTATTGACCAGCGTGTTTTAGGTGATTGGCGTAGGGTTAGTAGAGTCCCCTTCACTAGACATTCAAAAAGTGGATTGTATTGTATACCCATAGATCCTACACAGGACATAATCTCCATACAAGCATTAGCTAGTAAGCTAGAGTCAGGTAGAGAGATAGTTATAGATAGAGAGAACTGTAGACCCTTTAGAAATCTACTCAAGAACATTCTGCGCAGATATTCTAGTTATAGACGAGTTATAACTGTTGAGGTTAGGTTAAGAGAGAGTAGGCATGTTGTTGAGATGCCTCCTTGTATTAGAGCATGGCTTAGAGAATTAGCTAGTACTGGTGAACTGGATCACTACGCAAGATTAAACCTAGCTATCTTCCTGTGGCGAATGGGCTGGCGAAAAGAGGATATTGTTGAATTGTTCAAGTTCGCTAGAGACTTTGATGAGCACAAGACTACTTATCAAATTGAGTATGCTGTGAAGCGAGATTTACTAATGTGGAGCTGTCCAAAGCTAATAGATTTGGGGTTGTGTCCTCTAGCTAATAATCCTCGCTCATGTCCCTTCTACCCCTCAATTAACAGGTATTTTGGCTGGAGAAAGCGTGAAGAGACAAGCTAATGCGTTTATAAAATGCGTACAACCTACTATCTTTTGATGAGGATTGTTATAGTAGGAGAGTCAAGAGAGTTAAGAGAGAACACTGAACTTAGGGATCATTGGAGATTCTTTGTGAGTAGAGCAAGACAAGGCTACCTAGTAATAGCTAGATTTGACATTCGCAGGAAGAAGAGCAAACGTAAAAGGTTATTATACGAATTCTTGCGTAAGCATGGATTTAGGGTAGAGACTAGCAATCCAAAGCAAACAGTACCAGCAAAGACAATTGTAAAATCAGCTAGAGGAGTGGTTAGGTTTTACAATGACCTTCTTCGTTTACAAACACTAGACTTTAATATTATGTATGACTTGGCTGATGAGTATTTTGCTGTTCTGAGGAGTTTGAAGAGAGTGGTTGATGCATTTACGCTTGATGCAGAGTACAAATTAGCATTAATTGAAAAGTACTTGAGAGAGGGATATTCACTAATTGTAAACTCATACTTGCCTGAGCTAACTTATGATGTGGAGAATGTTGAGCTTTTGACTAGTATTTACGGAGTTGTTAAGGTTTATAAGGATGAGAGGAAAGTCTTAATTGAAGAGAGTGTAGCCAAGAGGTTGAGAGTGTGCAGAGGTTAATTAAATTAGAACTAACCTACATAACCAAACATGAGCATAAGGATCACACAGAGATAATATTGGTTTGTAGGGATGAGCGAGGGAATAGGCACATTATTAGGGTTCATGACTTTGAGCCGTACTTTTATGTGCCTTTTGATGAACTTGACCCAGAGATTGTTAGGGAATTACAGCAGAAGGGATTAGTTAAACGTGTTGAGCCAACAACATTAAAATCATTAGACGGTAGACCAGTGGTTAAGGTGGTATGTTATAGAGCAAGAGATGTCCCTGAGGTTAGAAAGTACTTTAAGACTACCTATGAAGCAGATGTGCCGTTTGTAGTACGCTTCATGATTGACAAGGGGATAAAAAATGGGATTTTAGTGCCGTATGTTAAAGAGGAGCTCTCTCACAGGCTAATTAGAGGCTATTAAGCGGTTATTTCTTCTCTTCTAGCTAGGCTTTCAGTAACTCTTCGCTTTAATTTAGCTAGTAGTGTCATTGCATGCTCTTCAATCCTCATTTTCATCTTTCTTCGCTCTTCAATGCTCTTACGCTTAAGATAGTTTAGCTCAAGAACTTCTCCCTCAAGATATTCAATTGCATCTCTTATATCATCCACAGGTACATCACAAGCTCTACTAACTCTAGCTAACAAACTCTCTAACTCTCTTCTATCCTCTCTACTCATTGTCTCATAATGCTTTACCTTCTCTAGTAGCCTAGCTAAGAATTCAACAAACTCTGTGTATGCATCTAAACATTCATCTACAGGCATGCTCTTCCCCCTCTAAAATACTCAGCACACGAGTTTATAATTATAGTAGTGAGGAATGATATTGGTGATGCTGAATGGGAAGCTATTACATTTATGAGGTTAAAGATGCAAAAGTTGTAGAGAGATTGTTAGAAAAGATTAGGGAGAGAGGTGTCGAGATTATTTATGCAGATGGAGAGAGGATTGAACTCGATAAGATTGACATTATCGTGCGCAGAGGAGATTACACTAATACTGTGTACATAATCCTGTTTGAATGCATTGAACCAAGTGATAATGCAATGTGGAGAGAGCTTCTAAAAGACCTTAAAATGATCTTGAAGGAGTGTGGAGAGAAGGTTTTTAGTAGAAGTCCTGCATACTTGGATGACATAGACCATGACATTGAGTATTTAGAATTGAAGAAAGTGTATAAAGAGTATGTGAAGCTTGAACAGTTAGCTTACAGAGTTAAACTTAGCTTGGAGCATCTCGTTAGAAGGAGAGGACATGTTAGGAAGTCTGACTTAGTTAAAATCTTGTCTTGGCTTGGTGAGGTGAAGTAGAGAGTAGTTTAGAGAGGTGAGGTAGTGTGCTGGTCATTAGGTTGTGGGATGAATCAAATAAACCTCAGGATGTTGATTTTTGTACTCACTACTTAAAATTCATAATACTCTACGTTAGACGAATCTTAAAGGTAAACTATGTTGTGGCGACAATAATTAGTCATAGAGGTGTTTGTTATTTCGTGTTCTTTGAAAATACAGAGGAGAGTATGAGTTTATCCTCTGAAGATATAAAGGAGTTGATAGATAGAGGTAGGGTTAGGATTGTAGATGGGTTTAGTGATGAACTATGCTCTTGGTTTGAAGTGT
>Ga0190314_1000722_pt1 | contig 10866 bp, 13 predicted proteins | sample 4870071112_MG_FD_165055 | JGI IMG/M metagenome (GOLD analysis project Ga0190314, IMG submission 165055) | Hydrothermal vent sediment bacterial communities from Southern Trench, Guaymas Basin, Mexico - 4870-07-11-12_MG | ecosystem: Environmental > Aquatic > Marine > Hydrothermal vents > Sediment ...
GACTTTCTGGCCCTTCTTCTCTTTACTTGTTTATTCTTTATCGGAGGTGTTGCGATTCACCGCAGGGTGCTAGAAAAGAGATTTATGTAATCTTTGACTCTCACGCCGGTATGCATTTCGGCAGAATTCTTATATACTTCCTTCGAATCCATTGTTTCAAAAAATCCTGAAATGAGGTGAAAGCAATGTTCAAAAAAATACTCTTCCCCACGGATTTCAGCGATTCCGCGCTGAATGCGGCCATGAGGTTCGAGAGAGAAAACGGCATTAAAGTGGGAGAACTCCTGCTCCTGCATGTTATCGATGACGGTATTCTGGAAGCGATGGCCAACGGCTACTCCCTCTTCTATGACGATGTGGACAGGGAGATTGATGAGATAGAAGGGCGCATGAGAAAGGATGCCATGAATAAACTGGAGAAGATAAGCGAGTCCTACGGAAAGATGATGAAAGCGGAAAAGGTGACCCTTTTTGTTAGCGTGGGGGTGCCCCAGATCCAGATTATAAAGACGGCTGAGGAGGAGGGGGCCTCCCTGATCGTCATCCCCTCCCATGGTAAACTCGGTTACTCCCACGAAATACTCGGTTCCACAACAATGAGGGTTCTGAGGAAGTCGGAGATTCCCGTGCTGGTGATTCCCGTGGAAAAGAGGTGATGAGGTGGGCGTGATCGCAAAGAAAGGTACAGCCGGGCGTATTGTTTTTCACATCAAGAAGTATCTTATCGTTTATTCAATGATGGCCATAGCCGTCGGCTATCTCATGGGCCTTTCCTTTCATCAGGTCGTAGTGGATAATACCGCAGTATTCAAGCACATCTCCACGGTCTTCGTATTTTTCATGATATATCCCATGATGATAAACCTCAACCTTTCCGAACTGCCCAGAGCCGCCAAGGAACCGCGCCCTATTATTCTAAGCCTCATTTACAATTTCGTTCTCACTCCGATTATAACCTACATTCTGGTGCTCAGTTTCATAAGTAATAAGGACATTGCACTCGGGATTTTCCTAGTTATGCTTATACCCGGCTCCTCCATGAGCATAGGCTATACCGGCCTTTCTAGGGGAAGTATCGAAGTCGCCACGATTGCGCTTGCGGTGAACTTTGCCCTGATTCCCGTGGTCATGCCGCTCATACTCTCTCTGGTGGGCTCGGCCTACAGCGTTACCATACCTCTGAGAGACCTGATGGTTACGGTCCTTGTGGTCCTTATACTGCCAATGTTCCTGGGCGATCTTACAAGAAGGGCGATAATAAAGTATAAGGGTGAGGAAAAGCTTCTGAAGGAGTACAAACCGCTATTCTCACTGGTCACGATGATTTCAATGCTCTTCATCATCTGGGTCATATTCTTCATGAAGGCAGAATTGATACAGAAGCAGTGGCACTTTCTGGTGGATATGGCAATATTCGCAGGCCTGTACCTGATTATTGCGATGCCTCTCTTCACATGGCTGGATAAGAAGGCTTCTCTTTCCTACAGAGACCACATGGGCATTATTTACCTGAGCACGGGGAAGAACAACGGTACGGCCATTGCCATAGCCATGATGGCCTTTACCCCGCTGGTGGCCCTACCTGCCGCCACTCTCCCGCTCTTTCAGATAATCTTTATGCTCGTGTATCTCAATCTGTCAGTGAGGCTGGAGGGATACTTCTCTTCTGAAAAGGAGTCTCTGCGGTACAGGAGTGATTGAGGTGAAAGCGAAATCATAACAGCGGTGAGCACGGTCCACTCCTTATGATCCATTCTTTCAGGCACTTGTCGTTTTCTTCTTCCATCTTTTTTATTTGATGCAGTACGCATTCCGGAAGTGCTGAGGCCACGGAGCAATTCCTCCCGTTTTGATTGATGGAAATTACGGGCAATTCTTGGTATTGTCCAAAAACGGACACTTTCGGTACAAAATCTTTAAATATGGGCAACAATTCAACTTTTCTTGAAGCGCCTCGAAAGCAAAAAAAATCAGGAGAATGAAATGATGGAGCCGATAAAAGACTTTGCAGGCTGGCTGGTCTATTCCGCCTTTGGCATGAAGAGCGGGAGCGCGTTGGCCGACGCCCTCAATTTCTTTGTTTACGATGTCATTAAAATCTTTCTTCTGCTGGCAGTGATGATTTTTGTCGTTTCCTACATAAGGACCTACATCACTCCGGAAAAGGCGAGGCTTTATCTTGGAAAACGCACGGGCATTCAGTATCATCTTATTGCTTCCCTTCTCGGCATCGTGACTCCGTTCTGCTCCTGCTCCTCTGTTCCGATATTTATCGGCTTCGTCGGTGCTGGTGTGCCTCTCGGCGTTACATTCTCTTTTCTCATAACCTCCCCCATGGTGAACGAAGCCGCAATTGCCGTCCTTCTCGGCCTTCTCGGATGGCAAGCCACGCTGATTTATGTGATAAGCGGTGTTATCGTGGGTACAGTGGGCGGTTATATCATCGGGAAACTCAAACTGGAGCATCTGGTGGAGGAGTTTGTCTTCGAACCGCAGGCTGCCCTCCTTTCCGAACAGGCAGAACTCTCCAGAAAAAAGAGATTTGATTTTGCGGGCGAGGAAACAAAGGACATAATCAGACGCGTAGCTCCCTACATTGTTGTGGGCGTTGCGGCCGGCGCTCTCTTTCACGGCTATGCGCCGGAAGGCATCATGGCCTCTTATGCGGGAAAGGACAACATATTTGCGGTGCCGATTGCGGTGGGTATAGGTGTTCCTCTCTATTCCAATGTAATGGGGCTGATACCTATTGCCGAATCTCTTATTGATAAGGGCCTTCCCGTCGGAACGGCTCTTGCGTTCCTCATGTCGGTTACGGCACTCTCTTTCCCGGAGATGATAATCCTCAAGAAAGTGCTGAAAACGAGGCTTATTGCAATCTTCGCAGGAATTGTTGCGGTAGGGATTGTTATTACGGGATATGTGTTCAACTGGATACTTTGAGGTGGTGGTATGAAAATAGAAATACTTGGTACAGGATGCGCAAAATGTGAAAAAATGAAGAAAATCGTAACTGTGGCCGCGGACGAGCTAAACATCCGTGCGGAAATCGTTGCGGTTACCGATATTCAGGAGCTGATAAGCAGAGGGATTCTGTCCACGCCAACACTGGTGATAGACGGGAATGTGGAGAGCAGAGGCCGGGTTCTGAGCGTTGGGAAAACCAAAAAACTGCTGAGCGCTTATGCTGGGAAGGGGGATTGAAGTGAAGGTCAAAATAGTGTTGAACGACGGTATAAGGACCTGTTGCTCCAGATATCCCACAGTACTCATCAGAAAACTGGCCGAGGAGTGGGTGGGCGACCTGTGCGATGTGGAGGTCATAGACAAAACAAAAGAGATGTGGGTTCCGGATGGGATAGATGCTATGGCCATAAAATATTTTCGGGAGTCGGCGTTTCCTCTCCTGTATGTGGATGGGGTTCTTATCGGGATTGCTTCCTTCCCCGACAGGGAGCAGTTCAGGGAGTTACTGGAAAAACGGACATATGAAGCAATAACGGAGAAAGATATTCTGGAAGCGGCGGAGAAGTATGGTTTCACGAACAGATAGGAACAGGGGATGCTATGTTCGGCCACAGGATGCTTCGCGGTTACGGCGCAAGTCTTAAATAAACATCGCTGTTGGGCGTTTCAAAAACCATTGAAATACCCTCTGGGAGAGTGTGATAGTATGAGAGACCTTGAAAACAACAGTCAGATAGTACGGAACTTCGCGCCGTCATGGTTCGCCATGGTGATGGGGACAGGTGTTTTTGCAATCACAAGTATGTTCTACTCTGAGTATATCTCCTTTTTAAAATATGTAGCTTTCTTTCTCTACTATCTCAACATAATTCTTTTCTTTTTCCTCCTGATTCCATGGGTTCTCAGGTGGGTACTCTTCAGAGAAAGGGCTATGAGGGATCTGAAGGATCCAGTTCTCTCTAACTTCTATGCCACGATAGCTATAGCAATGCTCGTGCTTTCCTCGGATTTTATGGCAATAGGGAAGGCGCCCTTATTTGCCGAGATATTCTGGTTTGTGGGCGTTCCTCTGACTGTATTCTTTGCAATCCTGACTCCATACATAGTATTCACCGGAGAAGATGTGAAGATAGATCACATAAATCCCGCATGGTTTATCCCGCCTGTTGGCCTGATAGTGATCCCCATGAGTGGCAGCCTTCTTGTGGGAAATTTTGGTGGAATAACAAAAGAAGCCATAATCTTTTTTAATTATTTCGGATGGGGTTCCGGATTCTTTCTCTATCTTTCGTTACTAGCGGTGTGTATGTACAGGTTCATACTTCATCGTCCGCTTCCGTCGATATTGGCACCTACAATCTGGATAAATCTGGGCCCTATAGGTGCAGGAAGCCTTGCTCTTGTAAACATCGTTTCAGCTTCATCTTTCATACACATAAAAGAGCCGTTTTTTGTATTCGCTCTCATTTTCTGGGGATTTGGAATATGGTGGTTTATTATGGCTGTAGTGATGACCGTGCATTATCTGAAAAAAATCGATTTGCCCTATGCTCTTTCGTGGTGGGCCTTCACATTCCCTCTTGGTGCATATGTGGCATCTAGCCATGTGCTTTCTGGAATCTTTAATATGTCATTACTGGACCATATCGGTTTTGCCTTATATTGGCTCCTTGTTCTCATGTGGGTTGTTACATTTTTCCAGACCGCAAAGCACATACGCTGCGGCACAATATTCCGCGACCCAACACCTTCCGGGCCTGTTTCGGCAGAACCTTTAAATAACGGGGGAGAGTGAGCATTTCAAACAATGTTGAACTATCGACAGAGGTAATGAAATGGATATGACGCTGGTTGTCTCCGGTATTCTGGTCATCTTCTCCGTTGCCGTAGTCCTCTCCATCTTCGGCAAGGGGGGCGGGGAGTTCTATGTTCCGCTTCTTCTCACCCTGGGCCTGCCGTTCCAGTCCGCCGCGGGTGCTTCCCTGCTCTGCCTCATCTTTTCCGGAACCGCCATGATAATCGTTTACCACACGAGGACAAAGAACATAGATTGGCCTCTCGCCATCGCTCTCTTTTCCACGGCGGGGAGCGCCTCTTTTCTCGGTGGCTACTTCTCCGGTGGAGTTCCGGTGGTCTATCTGAAGCTTACCTTCGCGACCGTTCTTCTGGTGGCCGCCGCGTTGATGTACATGAAGAAGGAGGACTTTTTGAACACTGGCCCGCTGTCGGCAGGGAACTGCTCACAGCCGTATCTCTGGTTTCGTTCCGGCGGGGAAGGCGATTACTGCGTGAACCTTCTGGCCGTCCTCCCTCTCGTCGGCATTGTGGGTTTTCTCGCGGGAATGGTGGGCATATCCGGCGGTGGCCTCATCGTTCCCATACTCATTATTCTCTCCAGAGTCCCCCTGAGAACGGCATTCTCGACGAACTCGGTCCTCGTTCTCCTCACATCGGCCACGGCCATAATCGGCAAGAGCGCATCCATCGGGATGGATTTCTCCCTTGCTATTCCTCTCGCTTCCGCCGCTTTCCTCGGGGCCATAATCGGGGCGACGCTATCGAAGAGGATAGACCTGCGGCATCTTCAGAGGTATTTCGTCGTGGTTCTGGTGGTTGCGGCCGTGTGGATGATATATCGCGCGATGGTGTGATTGCAAAACCTTAAATCCCACCTGTTCTATACAGCATCGTGTTATCCGTTGCGTTGAAAAGGGGCCTCTTTAATCTCCGATGTGAGTTTGAGCTTATACCTTCCTTCTGCCAATCCATATTCTATGGAGGTGGATTAACTTGAAGCCTGAAGAAAAAGAGGAGTTTTTCAAAAACATAGTATTCAAACTCGTGATAGTTATCTTCCTCTATTTGACCATCGGAGCAATCTTTTTTTATTACACTGGCGACACTTCCGGAATGGGCTTTTATTTATTGACGGTATTGCTTCTATTAATCTTTCCGCTAATGGCTCTTCTTTTAACTTATTCAACTTTCAGAGCTCGAGATGTTCAATTTACAAGTATTGGTATCGATTACAGAAAGGGTACGAAAACATATTCACACTCATGGCGCGAAGTTTCAGAGTGGAAGATCATCGGAAAAACTGTTTCTCTTACTTTCTCTAACGGAGATAAAGCTGTTTTCCCAGAAATATACACCCCTACGGGCAAAGCAATTTTGGATAGATGCATGAGTCATGACCTGATTGACAAGAAGAAGGAGGAGGGGAAAACGCAATGACCGTAGCCACCAATCACCCCGACCCCGGCCATTTCGGCTTTTTCGCCCCTTTCGAGGTTGAGATTTACGGCAGAGCATCGGGGGGCGTGGTATGATGGATAAAGAGTGGATCACTGTCAGAGTGGTTAAAGATGGCAAATACGCAGCTATACTTATTGCATTTGTATTCAACATATTTTTCATAATAGAGCTGTTCCTTATTCTAAACAGTGAAAGAAGTCTTGGCCATTTACTACTGCTGGCCCCATTCCTGATTTTTTTCTTTGTTATAGCCTGGACGATACCGTTAATCATCTATCTACCAATCCCTCGCAAAATCGCTCTCACAGAGTCAGAATTAATAATGCGCACAAGATACGGAACCGAGAAGAGATCTACGAGAGAGCAGATAAGAAGGGTTACGGTCAGAAAGTCTCCGATTACTGGAGAAATTATGTATGGGGTCTACTGTCGCAAAAACCCGAATGCCTCTGTCGCTCTGGATAAAGAATCCGGCCGCCAGGTCTGGGAGTGGTATTACGGGGAAAAGAGCGGTGGTGAGGAAGAGAGATCGCACCCATAACAGAAACATTTATGAAACATGGATTTATGCCCTGTTCAAATCGCTTAAAGGTAAGGAGAGATACACATGGTTGAAGATGCTACCACCCTTGACCGGCTCCTTGAGAAGAACCTCAGGGAGAATCCGGACCGCATTGCCGTCATAGACAGCAGGAGAAGGCTTACATACAAGGAGTTGAACGAAGAGGTGGAGAAGATGGCCACCGCCCTCATAAACATGGGGGTCGAGAAGGGAGACAAGCTCGGTATCTGGATGCCGAACAATGTTGAGTGGACCGTTGCGTGGTTCGCCATTACCGCAATCGGCGGCGTGGTGATCCCCATGGACACATGGTACAAGCCGGCTGAGGCCGAGTACATCCTGGGCCACTCGGATTCCGTGGGCGTCTTCATAAACGACCGCTCCGGCAGGGCCGACTACATCGCCATGATGAACGAGGTATGGCCGAAGCTCCCGGCGCTGAAGCATGTCATCGTCAACGGAGAGCCCGGCGAGGGGATGCTCTCGTTTCAGGAGATTGTAAAGAGTACGGACATCGATCGCGAGGCAATAGATGAGAGGAGGAAGCAGAACGACATAGAGGATGTGGCCTTCATTCTCTATACCTCGGGTACCACGGGGAAGCCGAAGGGTGCCATGCTGACCTACCACAACATAACCAAGAACGCCAAGGCCATGGCGGACATACTCTTCGCCAAGAAGGAGGACAAGCTGCTGGTTCCGGTGCCGTTCTCCCACTGCTTCGGAAATGTTCTGAGCATAACCATGGCCAGCATAGCGGGGATGTCCATATACGCCATGTCCGCCTTCGACCCGGAGGAGGCCCTGAAGATAATAGAGATGGAGAAGTGCACCATGATCAACGGCGTGCCCACCATGTTCGTCAGGATGCTTGAGGTTCTGGACAGGAAGGAGTACGATACCACATCCCTCAGGACCGGAGCCATGGCCGGCGCCCCCTGCCCCATCGACATAATGAAGGGAACGATAGAGAGGATGCACTGCAATGTATCCATCGCCTACGGCCTTACAGAGGCATCGCCTCTCATAACCATGACGAGGTTCGACGACCCCATAGAGAAGAGGGTGGAGACTGTTGGAAAGCCTATACCCGATGTTGAGGTTAAAATAGTCGATGACGACAGAAAACCGCTTCCCGTGGGAGAGATGGGAGAGCTGGCCTGCCGCGGCTACAATGTGATGAAGGGGTACTACAAGATGCCCGAGGCCACTGCGGAGACCATAGACGAGGAGGGGTGGCTCTATTCCGGAGACCTTGCGGTCATGGACGAGGAAGGGTACATAAGCATAGTGGGCCGGAAGAAGGATATGGTCATAGTGGGCGGCTTCAATGTGTATCCCAGAGAGCTCGAGGAGTTCTACATAGCGCACCCGAAGATCCTCGATGTGGCTGTGGTGGGCGTTCCGGACCATGACCTCGGAGAGGTTGTTGCTGCTGCGGTGATACCCGCGCCCGGCCTCGAGATTACCCCGCAGGAGGTCGTGGATTATGCCTACGGAAAGGTGGCCAGCGCCAAGGTCCCGAGGTTCGTCATGATAACCGATAACCTCCCGATAAGCGGAAGGGGAAAGGTGCAGAAGTTCATCCTGAGAAAGCAGTTCCAGGAGAAGATAGAGGCGGGCGAGCTGAACAAGCTGGTTCCCACCGCTGTCCGGCAGAAGCAGAAGGTCAAGGAGGCCGAGACCCTATCGGACCGCATGGTGTCCTCCGGAAAGGTGAACGCTGACAAGAAGGAGAAACTGGAGAAGTTCATCGCCGGCCTCGATGACGAGCAGGAAGCTGCCCTTGAAGATATAATGGAAACTAAGAGGGATTGAACCCGCTCAAAACCCTTATTATTCCTTTTCTTAAGCGGCCCTGATGGCTTCGGCCATGTATTTCAGGTCCTCGCGGGTCAGTGCGGGGTGTATCGGGAGTTCTATGACCTGGTCCAGCACCCTCTTTGCGATGGGGCAGTCCTCCGGGAAGCCCATCTCCCTGTAGAACGGCTGCTCGTATATCGGCATGAAGTACCCCTTTCTCGCCCCGATATCCGCATCGTTCAGTTTCTTAAGGAGTTCGTCTCTTGTGAGGTGATAATCCTCGGTTACCCTGAACCCGTACTGGTGGTATATGTGCGTTCTCCCCTCTCTTTCCACGGGAGGTTCCAGCCCTTCTATCTCGTTGAGAACCGATGTGATGAAGGCCGCATTTTCTCTCCTCTTCTCGTTGAACACATCCAGTTTTTTCAGCTGGGCGAGGCCGATCGCCGCCATGATATCGCTCATGCGCAGGTTGTAGCCCAGTATCCTGTGGATGTACCTCTCGGACTGCCCGTGATTCCTCAGCAGGCGCAGTTTTTCGTCCAGCTCGTCGCTGTCCGTGGTTATCATGCCCCCTTCCCCCGATGTGATGTTCTTGGTGGCGTAGAAGCTGAATGTTCCCGCAAGCCCCATGGAACCGGCTTTCTTTCCCTTATATGTCGCTCCGTGGGCCTGTGCCGCATCCTCTATGACGGGGATTCCGCGCCGCTCCGCAATCTCGTTTATGGCGTCCATGTCAGCGGTCTGGCCGTACAGGTGGACCGGAAGAATGGCCTTCGTCCTCTCCGTTATCTTCTCCTCTATCTTCGCAGGGTCTATGAGGTATGTGTCCTCCTCTATGTCCACGAACACCGGTCTCGCGCCCTGAAAGAGGACGGAGTTGGAGGTGGCGATGAATGTGAACGGCGTGGTTATGACCTCGTCCCCCTCCTTTATTCCAATGGCTTTAAGGGTCAGGTCCAGAGCGGCGGTTCCGTTTGTGACCGCAACGGCGTGCTTCACTCCCGTCATCTCCGCGAACCTCTCCTCGAACTCCTTCACTCTGGGCCCCTGGGCGATTATGCCGGACCTCAGGACCTCCACAACGCCTTCTATCTCTTCCTCGCCTATGAGCGGCTTTGCAATGGGTATCATATCTTCATCTCCTTCATCTCATTCCGCCGTTCTTTCTCAGCCTTATGGCATCCCTTACCTCGTCGGGGATATCGTTCTCGCGGCCGCATACGGGGCATCTGTCGTTTCCCTCGATGATGCCGCTGTCGTCAAGCGGCTGGCCGCACCTGCAAACGGCGTGTATTATTCTTGCGGGGTTCCCCACCACGAGAGCGTGGGGAGGCACATCTCCGGTCACGACGCTGCCGGCCCCGACCATAGCGTATTCCCCGATGGTGTTGCCGCAGATTATAGTGGCGTTGGCACCTATGGAAGCGCCTTTCTCCACAACGGTGGGGTACACCTTCCACGAGTCGCCGCTGAAGGCCCGGGGATACATGTCGTTGGTGAAGACAGCATGGGGCCCGACGAACACATCATCCTCTATGATCACGCCGTGATAGACCGATACGAGGTTCTGAATCTTCACATTGTCCCCAATCTTCACATCGAAGTCGATGTAAACCCCTTTACCGATGTTGCAGTTCCTGCCGACGGAAGCGTTCTCCCTGACCTGTGCGAAGTGCCATATGCGTGTGCCTTCTCCGATAACGGCCTTTTCCGAGACAACCGCGCTCTCCTCGATGTGTACATCCTTTCTATCAGCCATCGCTCCTTTATCTCTCACTCAGATTTAAAGCTTAGCTTTTTGTTGTTGAATTGGCTCTTTGTCTAGCAGTTCCTTGATAGATAGTGCTGACCCAAATAGAAATGCTGAAATAGCTATGGTTTGAAAGAATCCAATTGTTTTCATTGTGTCCATATCCTGAATCGTAGTGGGTTTGAAAAAGAGGCTCAGATACAAATTACATAATAAATAGATAGAAGCGCCCAAAATCATTAAGTGATATCCTTCATATGAAACATGGTGCTTGTATCTGCTTTTTTCTGCCCGTTCTTCCATATAATCTCTTGAGGTAGTCGAGATTTCCCATGGCTTAAGTTCTTTCCGCTCTATTGCGTTGTTATTAGGACTCTTTCTTTTTTCGAGTTGTTCTGTATTTTTTTCTTTATCTACTGGCCTATTTTTCGCTTTTTTATTTTGAGATGCCTCCCTGTAGTATCCCGAATTCATTTTACAACGCACCTTTTCAATCTGTGTGCGTTTCTCACTCACTTCGTTCGTG
>Ga0190314_1000723_pt1 | contig 10865 bp, 12 predicted proteins | sample 4870071112_MG_FD_165055 | JGI IMG/M metagenome (GOLD analysis project Ga0190314, IMG submission 165055) | Hydrothermal vent sediment bacterial communities from Southern Trench, Guaymas Basin, Mexico - 4870-07-11-12_MG | ecosystem: Environmental > Aquatic > Marine > Hydrothermal vents > Sediment ...
GTTCGAATCCCTCCCCCGGCGTAGAACCGTCGCGTCCGTTCACGCCGCGAACGAAGCCTATCGCTCTGCGATAGGCTGGCCTTCGGGCGGGGTTCTAGTTTTCCCAAGGCTTTTGTTAAAAGGCTTTAGCGGAGCTGTTTTTCCCAAGGCTTTTTGTAAAAGGCTTTTCGAATCCGGCCGGGCCCATAGAGTAGACCTTCAGCTCGCGGGAGCGGACTACGCAAGATAAAATAAACAATAAAAATAGGAAAAAGAAAGTTAGGGTTTATTTCTTCTTCTTTCTCTTAGAGGCCTTCTTTTTGGTTGTCTTTTTCTTTGTTGTCTTCTTCTTTGTAGTTTTCTTCTTTGTCGTCTTCTTTTTCTTCTTGGTTGTCTTCTTCTTAGTGGCCAACTTTACCACCCCCTTTTTCTTTTTTAACATGAGCATGGACTTAGGATGATGTTCCTCCTTTTCTTTTATCTCCTCTTTGATAATGTCATGTCTAGATGGATTCCTAGAGAATTTCTTTTTCAAAAAATAATACAAGTTCCCAATCAATTTCATGCAACCTAGAACTCATACTAAATATAAAAAGCTTGCTACTAAAAAATAGAACATGATAATTTTGGGAATTGAATCCACTGCCCACACAATTGGAATTGGGATTACTGATGGAAAAAAGGAACTAGCAAATGAAATGATGATGTACAAGACAACTGGAGGCATCCATCCAAGAGAAGCTAGTCAGTTTATGGCAAAGAATGCCCCACTTGTTGTGAAAAAAGCTCTAGAGAAATCTGGACTAACTATTAATGACATAGATGGAATAGCTGTTGCAAATGGTCCTGGACTCGGGCCCTGCTTAAGAGTTGGTGTAAGTCTAGCTGTATTTTTATCAAGCTATTACTCTCTCCCACTAGTCGGAGTAAATCATTGCATAGCACATATAGAAGTTGGTAAACATGATTTAGGGTTCAAAGACCCATTGGTTGCATACGTATCTGGAGCGAACACTCAAATAATTGGGCTAGCTGGTGGAAGATATAGGATATACGGGGAAACACTTGACGTTGGATTGGGCAATGCAATAGATATGGTTGGAAGGAAAATGGGGTTAGAATTCCCAGCCGGGCCGAAGATGGAGGCCCTAGCTAAAAAAGGTAAAAACTTCATAGAACTTCCATATACAATAAAGGGTATGGATTTAACATTCTCAGGGCTTGTTACTGCAGCTAAAAAGCTAGTTGGGAAAACTAACAAGAACGACCTCGCTTTCTCATTCCAAGAAACAATATTCTCCATGTTTGTTGAAGTAACTGAAAGGGCATTAGCTCACACTAAAAAGAAAGAACTATTGCTTGTTGGTGGAGTAGCTCAAAATGCAAGGCTGAGAGAAATGTTCCAAAAAATGGTAAAACCACATAAAGCCAAATTCGGTTCACCAAAGCCAGAGCATAATAGAGACAATGGATTCATGATTGCACTCACTGGATGGAAAATGATTAAGGCAGGGTTAAAGACTGATCCAAGAAATATAGGGATAAAACAAGGTTGGAGGACAGACGAGGTTGACGTCTGCTGGAGATAATACCGACAAATATATAATACTAATGGAATAAATAGTGATTGAATGAAGTTGAGGATGCATCTAATGGATGGGAAGCCTCCAGAGAGGCTGAGCAAGATTATAGGTACTTATAAGATGGGAAACTTCATCTTGGATATAACAAATTCTCCAACAAGGAAAAGAAGCTTTGGTGTTGGAGAAGTAATAATAAAGAATGAATTTCCAGAAGACCTCTGGAGGAAAACCAGCCTCGCTCTGGAGCAGTTCTTACTGAAACAATTCTACAAGAAAATGAAAAAGGCTGGATTTAGTTGGATAGAATTCCAAAGGCCCACTAGTTTTTTAGTGAAAAGATCTGGGATAAAATTTGACGTTGATAAGATATACTTGAGATTTCACTTCAGGCCACCACTCAGGAAAAACAGAGTCAACGGAAAACTGTTGGCAAAGGGGTTTGAAAAGGTATTGCCAAAAGTAGTGAATGAAAGTTTATCAGAGGTCATACATAGAAATGAAGAAATAAGGATGACAAAAAACTGCCTTGAGGATCAAATAGCGGTAAAAGCATATCTAAGAGACAATGGATATACCATGTTCATCCCAAACGAGATAGTGTTTGGCAATTATAAAATCAGATTGAAAGGAAATGATGTTGTAAAGACTCCACATTCTGGTAAAGTAAAAGGTGTCCTAATAAATGGTGGATCTGTCTGGTTGGCCAACTGCCCTATTGAGCTGTCCGAATTAATAGCAAAATCATACGCATACAGAAAATGTGATGATTACACAAGCTTATTAAAATCAGTAAATGATTTCGCTTTCATAGGTAGCCAGGACGTAAACGCAGTTGAATACTTCGGTGTAAAAAAAGTATTCTCCATAGAAAACCTGGGAATTGGTAAACAGATATACATAAACAACACAGATGGCGATCCTGCTATAACAATAGACATGAAGACAGGAGAAGTGACAAAAACTGGTAAAAACGAGAGTGTAATGAAAAATGAAATAATATCTCTCAGTCCTCCTGAATTTAGAAAGGTCAAACTAGTGGACAACACCATTTGGTATGAGGATAATAAGATCACATTACCATTCACGTTCGCTTCAACAATAATAGAAAAATCCCAGCTAAGAGGACTAGTGGACGCAGTCAACCTCTCAAAAAGATATGCAACTGGAAGGGATGTAAAAGCACTAGCAAACAAGGTAATAAGCGTAGTAAATAAAGATGGACTTAGGGTTTTGGGACTGGGTTTCTATACCGAATTTACTGGATGGCAGCTTTTTTATATCCTATGGAGGATGGCATTAAAAAGCTCGCAATCATAATCCAATACACGGGTGGTAAAATGGAAGGTGTATTAACTGGATTGATAGGCCTAGTGTATGTTTTGTATCTTATCAACTTTGTAATAAAACACAAAATAAAAAAGGATAAAACCAAAGAAGTGACTCACCTTATAAAAACGGGTGCTCGTGCTTATTTACATAGTCAGTATACACTTGTCCTCGTATTCGTTGTAATTGTAACCGCTATCCTCTGGCTCACTAGTGGCTGGGGAATTGCCCTCGCTTTTGCATCTGGAAGTCTACTTTCAGCGATAAGTGGATATATAGGAATGGAAGTTGCCACTAGTGCAAACGGTAGAACGGCGGAGGCAGCTTCAGACAGTGTGAAAAAAGCATTGAGAATTGCTTTCTCCGCCGGGTCTGTTATGGGGCTTACTGTTGTAAGTCTTGGATTGATTGGACTAAGCATTGTATACATGTATCTATCTTCTCATCTTGGAGTAAATGCAGCGTTGCAAAGCATAATAGGGTTTGGATTTGGCGCTTCAGCTATGGCATTGTTCGCTAGGGTTGGTGGAGGGATATACACAAAAGCTGCCGATGTTGGTGCTGATTTGGTTGGGAAAGTAGAAAAGGGAATACCTGAAGATGATCCAAGAAATCCGGCTGTGATAGCAGATAATGTTGGTGATAATGTTGGTGACGTAGCAGGAATGGGAGCGGATCTATTTGAATCATACGTAGATTCCATAATCTCTGCAATGATACTTGCATTCGTTGGTTTTGGAGTTGAAGGGATTCCAATCCCAATAAGGATTGCATCTATCGGATTGATTGCATCAATAATTGGAACACAATTGGTGCATACAAAAGGAGCAAGGATAAAAGATTTACTATGGGGGTTAAGGCGTGGTTTCATTGCAGCAATTTTAATCGTGGTAGTTATTAGCTTTCTACTATTTGATCAGTCCACAGCAATAGCGGTAACAATAGGGTGTTTGACTGGATTGATTATAGGGTTTTCTACCGAGTATTATACATCTCCAAACTATCCAAGCACGAAATTCGTAGCGAAGGCAGCTAAGGATGGTGCTGGCATAAATGTTATAGCTGGACTATCAGTAGGAATGAAATCAACAATAATTCCAGTTATAATAATAGTCATTGCATTAGTACTTGCCACAAAAGTTGCTGGAGTATATGGGGTTGCCCTTGCGGCTGTTGGTATGTTATCCACTTTAGGAGTAACGTTGGCATCTGATGCATACGGTCCAGTAGCAGATAACGCTGGCGGAATAGCAAAGATGGCTGGGCTTGGCACGAGAACCAGGAAGAGAACAGATGTCTTGGATGCACTTGGGAATACAACCGCAGCTGTCGGAAAGGGGTTTGCAATTGGTTCAGCAGCACTGACATCCTTAGCATTAATAACAGTCTTCATACAAAATACTGGATTGAACGTATCAGAGTTTAGTCTTGGAGATCCATTTGTAGTATCTGGAATAATTCTTGGTGCAATGATGCCGTTTGCATTTTCATCTTCAATAATAAAATCAGTAGGTAAAACAGCTGAGAAAATAGTTGAAGAGGTCAGAAGGCAGTTCAAAAGAAAATCAATACTAAAAGGAAAAGGAAAACCAGATTACGAAAGGTGTGTAAGAATAGCATCAACACATGCGGTAAAAGAAATGATATACCCAGGAGCGTTGGCAATCCTAGTTCCCATAATCGTTGGTTTTGTGCTAGGAGTAAAAAGTTTGGCAGGATTGCTCATCGGTGCAACCTCTACTGGCTTTCTAATGGCTGTGTTTATGGCTAACGCTGGCGGAACTTGGGACAATGCCAAAAAGATGATTGAAAAAGGATTATTCGGAGGACCTGGAAGTGAAGCTCATAAATCAGCAGTTATAGGAGACACTGTTGGGGATCCACTCAAAGACTCAAGTGGGCCAAGTCTAAATATATTGATAAAGCTTATGAGTATCGTGGCTTTGGTTATAATAAGATTTATTGTGTGAGGGGATGATATGAAAGCAACCGAAATTAAAAAATTCATTGCAAAGGAATTGTATATAATAGACTTATACCACGACTACATGAAAAAGATTGATGACCTGGACATAAGAAAGACATTGATGACATTGATAGTAGAGTCCCTAATCCACGCAGACATGTTTGATGAACTTTTAAGGCAAAAGATAGGCGCTGGGGCAAAGAGACAGTTAACCGATGATGAAATAGAAACCCTGCTAAAGGAAGGAATGAAGGAGGAAGTAGACGCTAGAGAGATGTATAAGAAAGCTCTTGAAGAACCGGACACAACAGAAACAGAAAAGGAAGCTTTAAACATGATAATAAGCGATGAAATCAGACATGAAAAAATGCTTAAAGATCTTGTAAGGCGGTTGTATGAAGCTAATATACAGAGGGGCAGAGGCTGAACTCTGGAAATCCAAATTCCTCGGATTGCCATGCGTATTAAAGAAAAGGATTAGGAAAGAGTATAGGATAAAAGAAATTGATGAACGAATCAGGACATCAAGAGTAAAAAATGAGACTAGAATGCTGATTAAGGCTAGGAGATACGTAAATACTCCCCATGTGCTAGATGTGGATGAAGATGAATGTTCAATAATACTGGAGTACATTGAAGGCATGAAGGTTAGAGATATAATTTACGAAGGAAAAATGGTTGAACGGATTGGAAAAGAGATTGGCAAGTCAATCAGAAAACTCCATGATGCTGGTATTGTCCACAATGACTTAACAACGTCTAATTTTATCTGGAACGGAAAACTCTGGTTGATAGATTTCGGGCTGGCAAAGTCAAGTGAAAGGATTGAAGATAAAGCTACCGATTTAGTTGTATTCAAAAGAATGATCTTTGCAAGCCATTGGGATGTGGCGGATAGATTATGGAAGGCATTCTCAAAAGGATACAGACTAAGCAAAAAGATGGAAGAAAGGATAAAAGAAATTGAGAGCAGAGCTAAATACATGTAACTATCTCATTAGTAATGCTAACACTGCCTTCTGCACGTGAAGCCTATTTTCTGCCTCATCAAATACAACACTTTGCTCGCTGTCTATAACTTCGTCCGTTACTTCGTGATTCCTATGCGCAGGCAAACAGTGCATAAATATAGCGTTCTTATCTGCCATTGCCATTAGCTCTGAATTAACTTGATATGGAGATAAGTCTTCTATCCTCTTCTTTTCTTCCTCCTCCCTTCCCATTGACACCCAAGTATCTGTATAAACAACGTCTGCCCCGGTTACGTCTGAGGGATCATTTGAGATAGCAAGACTTCCACCGCTGATCTCATTGTTTTCATTTGCCATTGAAATGACTTCATCTGCTGGTTCATATCCCTTGGGTGTGATCACAACAATGTTAGAGCCAAGCTTTGAAGCTAAAAGCATGAGAGAATGGGTAACGTTGTTGTTCCCATCTCCTATGTATGCTATCTTTACATTAAATGTATGCTTATGCTCTAATATGGTGTAAAAATCAGCCAATGCCTGGCATGGGTGATACATATCGCTAAGCGCATTTATAACTGGGATTGTTGCATTAAGGGCCAATTTCTCTATCTTCTCATGCTCATATACCCTAGCTATTATGCCATCAACCATTCTTGATAAAACCATGGCTGTGTCTTCTATTGTCTCCCCTCTAGATAACTGTATGTCATTCTTTGAAAGATATAATGCATGCCCCCCAAGCTGGGTCATTGCAACCTCAAAGCTGACCCTAGTCCTTGTTGAGGGCTTTTCAAATATCATACCAAGAGATTTCCCTTCAAGTAAGTAATGCCTTCTACCCATCTTTGTTTCTGTTTTTAAATGCTTTGTTACGTCAAATATTGTGTCTATATCTTTTCTAGTCAGATCATTAACAGTTACTAAGTCCTTAACACTTAACTGCATAATACCACCCCACATATTAACAATAGCAGTATTTATTAGCCTTGAGTGATAATCGTACCTGTTTTTCTATTCAAGGCATCCAACACCTTGTCTAGTCTGGTTATTATTGAAAACTTTCCTCCTGATTCAACGAATTTTATTGCAGCCAAAATTTTTGGTTTCATGCTACCTTCTGAGAAATGACCTTCACTTAGGTAGCTCTTCATTTCCTCAAGAGTAATCTCTCTTATTGGTTTTTGGTTTGGTTTTCTAAAGTTGAGATACGCGTACTCAACGTCAGTAAGTATTATCAACCCATCTGCCCCTATTTCCCTGGCTATAACGTACGACGCTAAATCTTTATCAATAACTGCCTCAACCCCTGTTAAATCCTCCAAAACAGGTATCCCTCCTCCCCCGCCACATACAACTATATAACCTCTATCCAGCAAAGCCAAAATGGCCTTTGACTCTAGACTCCTGATAGGCATTGGGCTAGGAACAACTCTCCTGTATCCCCGTCCTGCGTCTTCTTTCACTACCCACTCTTTAGGTAATCCTTTTGGACTAGGATAAAATGGACCTACAGGCTTTGTTGGATTCTCAAAAGCGGGATCGTTCTTATCAACCACCATTCTAGTTAATACACTAACAGTCCTTTTATCCATCCCTTTTTCTCTCATAACCTTGTCCATCTCTGTCTGAATAGCATATCCAAGAAGCCCTTGAGTCATTGCATCGCACGCATCCAGAGGCATTGGTGGGACAAGTCCCTTGGCCTGTTCCTGTTGTATGAGCAGTGCCCCAACCTGTGGACCATTTCCATGAGTTATAACAATTTCGTGCTCCCTAGCTATCTCTGCCAGAAAACCAGATGTTCTCCTTAGATTCGCCAATTGGCTACTGAATGTCCCCCTCTCTCCTCTTTTTAGTATAGCATTTCCGCCAAGGGCGATTACTAATCTCATAGCATGACTACTCCAGCTCAAGCTCCTTCTTTATCTCTCTTATTATTTCGCCAGTCTTCAATTCCCCAACCATTGTTGGTAGATTTTTTTCTGCATAGTCCAAAAACGCCTTTATCTTCCCTTCAGTTAACTCCTCTGGACCAGTAACTCCAACCTTCTTCAGATAATGGTCAAATAATTCTCTGACGCCATGCCTCCCGCCTACTTCATGTATCCTTAAATGAGCCTCTTTTCCTAATTTTGGCATACTAAGTTTATGCAAACACTAGTTAAAATAATTATATAGATATATGAGCTAAATTCAACCATGGAGCTAGTGTTCGTGACAGGGAACAAGAGGAAATTTGAGGAGGCAAGAGAGATTTTGGGTGACGTAGGAATAGATATTGCTTGGAAAAACATTGACCTGAAAGAAATTCAGGCAGACAGCTTAGAAGAAATTGCTAAGGAGAAAGCGATAGATGCCTACGAAAAGCTTAGAGAGCCATGCTTTGTTGAAGACGCTGGCCTATTTGTGAAAGCGTTAAATAATTTCCCTGGGCAGTACTCAAAATTCGTTTTGAATACGATTGGATATGAAGGAATAATAAAACTAATGAAAAATGAAATGGATAGAACTGCAGAATTTAGGGCAGTTATTGCGTTTACAGACGGCAAGGAGGTAAAGACGTTCAAAGGAGTTGTAAAAGGGAAAATAGCTCTAAAACCAAGCGGAGAATCTGGATTTGGTTTTGATCCAATATTTATTCCTAATGGATATGAAAAGACATTTGCAGATGATCCTGTAACAAAAAATAGAATTAGCCATAGAAGGAATGCATTGCTAGCATTCAAAGAATGGCTAATCTCTAATAAGTAATCAGGTTCCCTTCTTGTATACCCATAGACGTCTTATCCTAGCTTCAACCCTGAAAAATACTGGGGCGTCTATCTTTAGATCACCGCCTATGTGTTTTATGTAGGAGAGTACTTGACTCGGGATATGCAGGTTTGCATTCTCCATTGTTGTTTTATCGAACTGGAATTCCCTTGACTTTAACGGCTCATTTTCTATTTCAGCAGCTACAAAATTAGCCAGAGCGTCTCCCATCTTTATTCCTGTTTTCACGCCGTTGATTAATGCTTCATGATCTCCAACCGATGGCAAGGCTAGAATAGAACCCTTGTAAACCACCAGCTCATTGCTAAATCCTGGTCCGACAAGGCTCTTTTCATATCCAACTATCCAGACCTCTAGAGCCTTCTCGTCAAATTCCCTTTCATAGACCTTAAATTCACATGGGGCTGGCTGGGAAGAATAAAGCTTTGCATTCTTTAGAATTGCATTAACTATCTCCTTTCCTAGTTTTGTTTTTGGTTTCTTTTCAATTCCTATCTTTGATGCAATCTCTTCATCTGACAAGTACCACTCTCCGTAAAATTGAGGATAGAGGGCAGAGAGCGGTTCTTTACCCATTGCTCTATACATCTTCAATAGGTCTATCTCAAAATAGAACACGGGATCCTCTATCCCATAGTTGTGAAGTGAGGTGGAGGAGAGCTGAGCAATATGGCCAAAGGTCGTTTCCCTAAACTTCATTTTCATGAAGGATCTTGGGATGAAAGCAAGATATGTGGTTATACTCGGGAGAAAGCTAGGTGTCATATTAAGATCTGAAAAAATCTTAGAAAGGATGCCTTTCAATTGGGATATACTTGAATCCCCAACCAGCACGCCAGATAGTATTGGTCTTGTTTCCTCAAAAATATGGACATTACCGATTGCAAAATAAGCTCTAGGAGAAGGATATCTCTTATATAACTCAGATAATGTCTTGAACCACAATGAGCAAAGAGAGGAAGATAAAAATCTTCCAGATAAAGAGAATTTTGTCTTCATAACCCTCTCAGTCAGCAATATGGCCTGTTCTGGTAAAAGTCCTGCCACCTCTACTAAAAGCCTGGGCACGTCTCTAGCAAGGATCTTTCCAGATGAATAATCATCAAACAATGTTTTAACCTTGTTTAAAGTAGATTTTCCTATATCTGGAATCACTTTTTTGATATCTTCATCTGTCAATGTATGCATCCTAGATGAAACAGCTAGTTGAGGAAAATCGTTTATGTAAAAATTTATTCCCAGCTGGTTGTCTAAATCAGCCTTATCAATAATCTCGGGCAGGACAACTTCGTTAAAACCTAGTTTGATTAGACTGTTTGACAAGGTCCTTTCAAATTCCATAAACTCATTTGGACTAGCCTTACCAAGCTCTACCTCTCCGTCTAGCCTAGGCTCCTCTGACAACCATTCTGCTAGCTTGGATTTTCTCATGGTACTACTAACGATTAGCTTGTTTAAAAATCTTTCCATTTTGGTTTGACTTTTTAAAGCTTTTTAATAGATATGGTTAGGATATCTAAAAACTCTTTTATAAAAATTTAGAATAAAAAACCGATGAAGCAAGTAAGTAACTTTGTGGGCATTAAGTAAATATTTTAACCTAGAGACGTGTAAAAGATAATAGGTGAGGGTTATGCCTTTTACTAAAGCAAAGGCGAGGAAAATAGTTAAAGAGGTAATAATGCCAAAGCTCCCTAAGCATCCTGGAAAAATAAGAAAGCTGGCAAAAGCAATTGAAGCAGAGCTCGAGGTTCACAAGAAGGTAACTGATCTAATTAAGAGAGCAAAAGGTATGAACGAAGCCGATCTAAAATGGGAGATAAACCGCATTAAAGACGATATAAGTGAAACAAGAAAGGATCTGGCAAAGCAATACGGAGCTCCTATTGCTATTGGGTCTTTAGCCGGATATGAGCTCAATAAAGGCATCCTATCTGCATCACCCGTTGTTACTGCGCTTTATGGCCTTATTGTAGGAGGTACTCTAACTATGGGTGGTGCGCTAATCTCAACTAGTTTTGCTAGAGGTAAAACGTCAGAAATACTAAGAGAACAAAAAGAGAGAAAGGAAAAATTGAAGACATTAAATGATCTAATAAAGCTTTCTCCAGAAGAGATTGATGAACTGATAAAAATAAGAGAGGAAAGGGAGAAGGCGGTTGAAAAGATAATAGAGGCTATGAGAAAAGAGGCAGAAGAGTTAGAAAGAAAGCGTGCAAAGAAGAAGGCTAAGCGTAAGTTCTCCTAATTCTCTGTTAGAAAAGCTAA
>Ga0190314_1000724_pt1 | contig 10851 bp, 13 predicted proteins | sample 4870071112_MG_FD_165055 | JGI IMG/M metagenome (GOLD analysis project Ga0190314, IMG submission 165055) | Hydrothermal vent sediment bacterial communities from Southern Trench, Guaymas Basin, Mexico - 4870-07-11-12_MG | ecosystem: Environmental > Aquatic > Marine > Hydrothermal vents > Sediment ...
TTTTACATTATGTAGATATTTTATGTGGTTATTAAACTCAACTCGAAGTCTCAATACTTCTTCCTTCAATTTATTTACTTCTCTTAAAATTCTTATACAAAAAGTAATAATGATGGGGTATAATGGGGTAACTAAGGATAGAAAAATCCATAACAGAGTTACGTTATCCATAATTTCTACCTGTTTTACAACTATATATTCTTTCTTTAATTCAATTAACATTCATTCTATTTAAGTAATAAATAAATTCTTCTTGTACTTTTGAAGAATAAGTTCTCTATTTAAATTTTTCAAGCATTTCCAAAATATTTCTTAACGACATTATTGATGTTAAAATTCTTTGAAACAGTATTTCTTTTGGAAATTCTAAAACAATTTTGACATTTACTGTAACATTTTCAGTAATCTTCATCACTTTTTGTAAACTGTTTGACGAAACTTCAACAAAGGTGTCAAACATTCTTGCTAGATATTTCAAATTTTCGTTAATTGCTTCATTTATGAGTTTTTCTAAAATTTCAATGCTACTTTCTTCACAGTATTTAGTTTTTTTGCTCAATTTCTCGATAAGTTTTCGAAGTTTTTCTTCATTTTCAACTGCTATAGCTGACATTGATGGAGGAACTTTAAATAGAACTGTTTGAGGTCTTAAAATTATTAATTTAGTATTACACTCTTCACATTTTGCTTCAATTCTATAAACTAAACCTGTTAAATGATCGTAATGTTTAATAAATTTAATGTTTTTATGTGAACATATTTCTGGAGGAATGAAGTAACGTTGAGAAGACATGCTAAAGTGCGGATTTTCGTGTTAAAAATTCTTTCTGTCTTTCTGTAGACCAAGCTCGTAATGGTCTTAAGTAACCGACTATTTTTTGCCATACATCAATGTTTTTACTCCCACATCGTGGACATTCGAAATATATTCCATTTACTATTAATCCACAGTCGTTACATGTTGAATATGTTGGACACATACTGAAGTAAACAATGTCGTAACTTCTTGCTGTAGATTCAACAAGTTTAAACATATATTCAGGCTCTATATATTTATGGAAATAGAAATGTTTTGTTACTCCCCCAGTGTATAGTTTTTGGCATTCACCTTCAATAAAGGCTTGTGTGTCGTATGAAAATGTTGTATACGCAGGTGTTATTTGGTTACCGAAGAATGGTGTGTCTTCTGCAATTGGTATGAATTCTCTCAATTTTGGATACTGCTGATAGCATATTTTCGCTAATCTAATAGCACTTGATTCAGCGGGGGCTTGTTCAAGATCATACATTATGTTGTCTTCCTCCATAAATTCGTTAATTACCTTGTTTGCAAACGAAATAACTTTGTTGTGTATCTTAATGATTTCCTTTATGTTGTCTCCATCTTCCATTAAGAAAATTCTTGGATTGTTTGTAAATAATGAAATCGTTACGTCCGTTCCAACTACAGCAAAAGTTCCAAACATGTATTTAAATGGATTAAATTGATCAATGTAAAGTTTTGACATTGAGAAGATTCCATGTCTGAAAAGTTTTTTGTAATGATTCAAGAACCATTGTAGTAACCTTCTTACTTTATTTAACACCTGTAGAAAAATATCAAAGAAGTGATTCTCCACGTCACCTTTCATGTACGCTTCCATGGCTATCTTAGGTAGGTTAATCGTTACGAATTCATAACTACCTAACGATGATGGTATAGCCCACATTCCATGAGGTAATTGTAACACCTTCCTTAATTCGTTCCAATCCTTATGTAATCTGCAACAAAATGCGAACTTGTCTGTTCTATTCGTTAATAAACAATTTTCGAAATAGAAGTTACCGAACCTACTTTCAAGTTCCCAAAATTTTTCATAAAGTTCTGGATCTTTTTCAATTATTTTCAAAAATTCGTTGGTTAGAAAGACAGTAGGTATTGGAAAGGTAAATGTTTTACCTTGTTCATCACCTTCTAGAAGATTTTCTACAAAGGCTTTAAATATTGTTATTGCTTCATCATAGAAGTCTCCTACTGTTCCAACTACTTTACCCCCAACATAAACTGGAACTTCCTTAAACTCAGGTACTCCTATACCAAAAATTACATTACTGAAAAGCGTCTGTTCACCTCCTCTAGAGCCTAGATTTAGGTTAAAAATGAATCTTTGCATTTCTTGTTTAACAGCTTTATAATCTAACTTGTCATGTTTGATGAAGGGGGCTAAAAAAATGTCAATTCCGAAAATTGCAATAGCTCCAGTACGTTCTAAACTAAACTCATATAACCAATTGACTATTTGATCGACAGCACTGTTCATGTGTTTTGGGGGTTTAGCCTTAATGTCGCCATACCATAAACCTTCAAGAAGAATCTTCTGTGGACTTAAACCTTGGCAATACATTTTGAATAAAGCACCATCTAGCAATTTATTAATGTGATACCAGCCTTCAACGTGATCTTTCCAAAACTCTGAAGGTAAAATATCAGTTATTTTCGACTGTACAAGATTCCAAAAAACGTAATTTTCTAAATGTGTTGAACCTACTTTCTTATTCGCATTTTCTTTAATGATAGGGTCGTTTTTCTGTAAATAGTTTTCAAAGATTTCGGCAAGTGACATATAACTAATAATATAATTATAGTTATTTAATAATTACTTTTTTCTATAGCCCTTACGATTTTCTTTCAAGTTCTAAATACGCTTTTTGGATTTTTAGTACTCTGTCAATGATTTCATGTACTTTATTCATACTTTCGTAAATTTGATCTAAAATCCTGTACAGTCTACGATAAGCATCTTCAGACATAATAACTATTGAACATACAGGTACTTTTGCTTTTTCTTTTTGCTGTTTAATAAAAATTGAAAAGTCTTTAAGCTGTTCAGTAGGTATTATAATGTTTTTTCTATATAAGACGCCGTATACTACAAAGGTTTCCTCTTCTAAAATTTTAATAACGTTATCTACATCAGTTCTGATAAAATCAATAAATTCCTTGTCTTTATCTGTTACCCTACTCATGTATTTCAACGCTTGAGTCTTCTTTAAAAACCTCTTCAATTTCCTTAACAATAATTGAAATTTTATCTTTTGAAACTACATAAGTCTCGTAATCTTCATTAACAATACATACTTGATATTTCTCTAAGATTCCTAAAACTGAATTAATGATGGTAACAAGGGTTCGTAAGTTTCTGAATAGAATAGAAATTCTCTTCAATTCTTTTTTCGTGGAATAGGAAAGAAATCTAATTGTAACTCCGTAAGGGGGATATTTCTTTTCTTTGCTATATTCAATTGTACAGAGAGTATGTAATTCAAACGTAACTAATGTAAACTTGTCTTCAATTTTTGAATATAGTTCTACCAACTTGTTTTGATAATTTTTCAATTCATTTTGCAGACTACTTATTCTTTTCTTAACACTTTCAATTTCGTCTAACAACTTTTTGAAATCTGAAACTTCATCAAATTTTGTAAACCCTGCAGACATATCCATACTTTATTTAAGAGAAAAAAAGTTGTTTAAAAATCGTTACTATTCCTTATAAGTTTCAATAAACTTTCTCAATATTTGTAATAGAATTGTCCTTAAACTTCCTTCTATTCCATATTCTTTAAGTTTTGAACTGTAGCTGATTGCTTTCTTGATCGTTTTGTCTTTTTCTAAAATTTCAATTAGTTTTCTTGCAGTTTCAACTAATTGAACGTTTTTAGATTCGACACCTGTGGTAGTTCCTTGACTTAGTAGGAGGGCTCTAAAGAATTCAATTACTTTTTTAGACAGTCTAATTCCTGCAAAGAGAATTAAATCGCTTTGTGTTTTCTTAACCAAATTTAAAGCTTCTAAAAGTTTAATTAAAGAGTGTCTAGTTTTTGAAACATATACATTATAGATAATTCTTTCCATTTCAAACCCCTGCTTTTTCAAGTTCTTTAACAAACTATAACGTTTCTTAACCTCCATGTTCTTGCGTGGGAAAATCAGTATCAATCGAAATCGAGGCTTTTGAACAATGTTCAGTTCTTCAGAAAGCTTCAAAGTTCTTGAAACTTTTTTCCTTTTCTCATATTTTTGAAGAATTTTACGTAGCGTTTTCTTAACTTCTTGAGATAAGTCTCCCTTTCTTAGAAATTCTTTCAATGTTTCATAACTTGCTTCATCAATTTTTAAACTTCTTAATGATTTAATAGTAAGAGACCTAACGAAAAAGTAATGTCCACCTCCAATATTTTCTTCAACTTCTGCAATAAACTTAATTAATTTAGAAATTGCGTATCTCTTCTTAGTAATGTACGTGTTTAAGTTCAATTTTTCTAAATCAATTTCATATTTAGAACTTATTTTTTTTAAGTTAGAGGAAATGAAATGAGTTTTAGACGTTTTTGTACCTCCCTTAACTTTTTTGTTATCAAAACAAATTAGCAAATAGGCTTTTCTAGTTTGAAGGTATTTACGAATTTCATTACCTACATTAAACATAATTAACCCCTATGGTAAAACAATTAAGAAAAATATATATTTTTCTACATGGATCTGTCACTGGAAACTTCAATGTTAGGGTTATATTGTGAAGTTTCCCTTATTTGTTTTAGAAGTTCATTAATTGCTTTTTCTATAAATTCTGCAATAGATTGGTATTTTCCTTGTTTTATCAATTTCTTAATTTCTTCGCGGTAGCTTTTTGGTATTCTTAAACATAATTGTCTTACATTGAGGACTTCTTGAAGTTCACTAAATGTGTCTTGGTTAATTCCTAGAAACTTCTTGATCATGTTTTCAATTTTTTTAAGTGTCAATACCTTCTTTATTTTTCTTCGTTTTCCAAGACATAAAATTTCATTGTTTTTATATATACAGACTTTGTCTTTTTTGGGGACTTCTCTATTATTTGGTGATAAGTAGCAGTAAATTACTTCAATATTGTCAATTTTTCTTAACGGTGCGTTTGGAAGACTTGGAAATGTAGCAATAACGTCTTTGTCGAAAACTATTAACATTCTTGAATATTTTATTGCTTTAAATAGTTTAGCTAGTTTGCAACTTGTATATTTTCGAATGCGATACATGAATTTTCTCAAGATTTTAAGTTCTTCACTTTCATTTATGTTGAATGTAGAAGATACTTTAAGTACTTTCGTTTTCTTATTCTTCACAAGTTCTGGATCGTTTGTTAAATATGTACATGCTTTTACTTTACGACTACTTTGTTTTCTATAAATAACGTATTTATAGCCTAACTTTTGAGCTACTTCCATCAACACTCTTCTCTTAGTTTCCTCACTTTTCTTTGGAAGAATATTTATAAGGAAGTTATGCGGTATTTTGATGTTTTTTGTACCTTTCGATTTTAAGTCATTTGCAATAATTTCTAAAATTTTAACAGCTTCATCTATTGTTAAACTTGTATTGTTTTTTAAACATAGAAAGTACTTTATTTTTCCAGTGTACCATTCAATTATTCGTAAACAACTTGAATCTTTTATGGAAGACTTAGTTGTCTTGAGGATGGAATATTTTTCATTCTCAAATATTAAGGTAATTTCTTTTAAAGACATGTAATTAATATTTTTGTGAAATATTTTAAAATTAATAAAGAAAGGTTTGAAAGTTGATGTTTAAGGAGTAACTATTTCAATTTCAACACTTTCACAAAGTAATACAGTTGCTTTAAATTTCAGTTCTAGTGGAACTGCAAACAATGGTTTTTCGAAGAATTCTTGAATTTTAATGATGTACTTACCTTTTGCTGGAATAAACTCAATGATTATTGATACCTTCATTTTTTCAGATTCTACAGGTGAAATTTTAATTATGAAGCTCTTCATTGCCCTTTTTTCAAAAACTTCAAACCTTTCAACTTTTCCTTCATACTGCAAAACAACGCATTCTCTTTCTCTAAAACATCTTATTGTTATCTTTCTCACTTCGTGAGTTGCCATTTTCTACACCTGTGAATAAGAACTTTTAAAGTTTTTTAAAGTTTACCTTAAGAGGTAAGGAAAGAACGTATTTTTAAATGTTAAGGATATCCATGATTTCTTTAATTCTTGAAGTTAATAGTTTTACTTTATTGCGTATCATTTCGTTTAATTTTTCTTCATTAGGAATCATAAGTGATCTTTCTAGAATCTTATATATTTTTATGAGGTTTTCCACGGTTTCATAATTTCTTGTATAAAAAATAGTAGCAATTCCATAATTTGGGTATTTTTTTACAGTAAGAGGAAGCGAAAATTCAGTTGCTTTTATATTTATTGTAAGTCCGTTTCGGTCTACAAATATTCCGTTTTTTATTCCATATTCTATAAAGTCTATAGCTAAGATTTCAAAAGATAATTTCAGCTTAACTTCATCTGAAACAGGTTCTAAAGTTGAAATAATGTACTTCTCTAAATTGGATTCAGTTGTTGCTAAATCATCTGTAGCTATAAGAAAGTGAATTTTCTCAATATATTTCGTTTTTTCTAAAGTATTAATTATTTGAACTTCAAAAATACCTGCTGTAGGTTCTGGAGTTGCTTTAACTCTTATGTAATTGTATCCTTCAATTGTTAACGAAGTTTCAAAATCTTGTAAATTTCTTGAATCTTTTTGAAGGTGAAGGTTTAGAAAATATCCAGCAAATAGAAATGAAAGAATGTGTTTGATATTGTAAACAGTTACGGTTTTAGATATGGATTTTTTATCTTTGTCTAGTATTTGAATTTTCCAAAACATTTCCTGTACTTGTTTCTAAAGCTTTTATTTCTTTTACTAATCTTTCAATCTCTTTCCTAGTTTCCTCCAATTTCTTCCTCAATCTTTCCTTGACTTTACGTTCAATTCTTTCATCTTTTAAAGAGTTTAAAATTTCCACTTCATCTTTCTTAAGTATCTCAAGTTTTGAAGAAATTTGTTCAATAATGTAATCTTTAGGAACGTAAATTTCAACAATTCTAATTGGTGATCCCTTCTTTCTAAACTTTTTAAGTAAATATTCATATTCTTCCGCAAGTTTTCTGAATTCGTTCAATATTTCTGGAGTCACATCATGGTATAAAATCCATCCGAGACTTGTTTCAAAAGCATATCTTCTTAAGTAATAGTAGAACTTTGATCTGAAGTTTCTAGCTTCCTTAGTCCATTCTTTATCAAGCCTAGCAATTTCAACAATTTGATTCCCAACAACTGAATGTTCATACTTAGCACCTTGATACTCGCACGCAAGTGTGAAAGCAATAACGATCTTCTTAACAAGCCCTAATTCCTTCAATTTTTCTTGAAAGATTTTGTCTGCATGTTTTCGAAGTTCCTCCCAAAAATCTTCCTTTACTTGTTTTTGAGTTAAGGTTTTCATACTTTTTTCACCTGTTTAACATATTTTCTGATTCTTTAAAAGTTTTACCCTTTTTTTAAAGAAATTTAAAGGTTTAAACTATTTCAATTACTTCTAATGCATTTTCAACTGTTGGTGTTACCACGAAGCTTAACCCTTTTGTTTGAATTGAAACCTCTTTAAGGTTTTTATTGTAGTTATATGGTTCAAAATCAACATGTATATAGTACAATCTTGTATTTATTTTCTTTAAACGTTCAATTAAGTAAGGTGTATCAACTGGTGCAACTCCATCAGTTATAATTACTAAGGTGTTGGTTTTGGTACTTAATTTATTCTTTTCAATGTCTTCAATTGCTGTTAAGATTGCTTTGTTTATGTTTGTTCCTCCGCTTGGGTAGATTTGCAAGATTGCTTCCAAAATTTCGAGATCTTTTTCAAGCCTGTCATAAGTTATAGAGTCGAAGAATCTTAAGTAGAATTTCATTTTTTTCAATTTAGCCTTCATTAAAAGGGCTAAAGCTACTGCTCTAGCCCAAATAGTCTTAAATCCACTCATTGAACCCGACTTATCAATTAACAAATATAGAGCCCCTTCACTTAATTCGAATTTTTCAATTGTTGTGAAACCTGTATGCAGTTTTTCCCAAAATATTTCATCAGGTAATGCAAGTTCTGTAGCTCTAGCGTGTTCAACTTTTTTAGTCGTTGTGAATCTTGCAAAGCCGATACCTTTTCTTCCATACTTTTTAGGCACTTTCTGAAATGGTTCAATTTTGGTTTTCAACTCTTCGGCAATTTTCAAAATATGTTTAACGAAATCCTTACGGGTTTTCTCATAAGCTTCCCAAATAAATTTCGCAAGCTCTTCACCTTTTTTCAATCCTCCAACTTCAGTTCCATAACTTAAAAGAGTCGTAAGTGTTTGAGCCTCACGAAAAGCCTGATTTACAGCGTTTTGGAAAGCATTCACGACTTTGTCGCGAATTTTAGAAAAAGACTTCATCAATTTGGACATTTCTTTGTTAAAGTTTCTACATTTTGAACAACTTTGTGTTAAAAAACCAATTAATTGCATAATTGCTTCTCTTTCCTTACCACTTGTCAATGACGCTTCGAAGTGAAGGTTTTCAAGAAAGTACTGAAGTAATTTAGCTGTTACATACTCCGACAGGGCTTCATTTAGGGAAGTGTCTTGATGAATAGTTTTGAAAGCAGGTAACGAAGTGTAATTAACTAAAAATTCTCTAAATAGCTCTAATATCTCAATTGGGTTAAAATCTTTAATGATTGGTGAAGTGCTGTAATGCGTAAAGAATAAATCTGTTCCAAAAATTGAAAGTGGAGAATTTTCCTCAATCTTGAAGGGAAGTTGACGCTTCTCAAGAAGCTTATTAATTAGTTTAACAATTTTCATTTCTCTATATTCAAAGATTGAGTCTTTTGATGAAATGTTTTCTAAATTGTTTGGGAGTCTGAAAATTTTCATTGAATTTCACCCATCAATTCCTCTAATTTATTAACGATTTTATCAAGGGTTTGAAGTTTTAACTTTATTTCAGTTCTTCTTCTAATTTTAGTCAATTTTGAAGCTTCTTCAATTACGTTTCCTGCCTTCGTTAAGTAATTATCAATTTGTATTTTGTCTTTAATGTCTATTTTTTTCTCTCTAATTCTTTTTGAAATATATTCAATTAAGTTATTTCCTTCAGTTATCAACATATCTATTTTCTTAAGTATTTCAGTTTCTGGAACTATACCAAGTTCACGCACCTTTTGTTCAATTTTTGGCACCTCTTCAGGTGTATTTGCAAGTACGTATTTGCTGACTGTAGCTAAATGATATGGTTCGACCATTGGATCGTTAACTACAATACTGTATGCTACTGCCGATTTTAGTAGTAGTGTTGCTCTTCTTGGACTTACTACAATTCCTAATTCTTTAGCTCCAACAAGTACTTTTTTCCAAGCTTCTTTAATTTCTTCAGAAATTGAAATATCTTCAAGCCTTCTCAAATATTCTTCATGTAGCTTGTCGAAAGATGAAATGTCAATTATTGGTTTGGTGTTTAATAGTGGTTTTTCAATCTCTAACTTTAAAGACTTCATGTATAATTCATCTAGTTGGGTTTCGTCTATTCCTTTAACGAAGATTCTAAATGTCATTCTATCCCAAAAAGCTTGATCTTCTTTCTCTGTAGGTATTTCGTTGGAAGCTCCATACATTGCATATAAGGGAACGTGTATTATTCTTCCATCAATGCTGACCCGTCTAAACATTAGTAAGTCTAGGAGCATGTGTCTTACGCTTGGAGGTGCTTTGAAGACCTCATCGAAGAATACTATGTTTGCTTCAGGTAAGTAACCCTCAGTTCTGAACACTCTTTTACCTGTTTCTCGATATGTTTTAACGTCAAGGTAACCAAACAGTTCCTCTTTCTCGATGAAGGGATGTAGTAGATATTTGAAAACTTTACATTTTATGGTTTTTGTAAGTAAGTCAATGATTAATGTTTTAGCAGTTCCAACATCACCAATCATGACGCAATTTGTCTTCATTACAATTGTCGATAATAAAATATCGAGCTCTTCATCGTAACCCACGATATATTTTTTGATAAAACTTTTAATTTGATTAATTTCGGGAATCACGTTCTTCACCTAGTTACTTAATTCTTCCATAATTTATAAATTTTACCTAAAATATATAGGATTTTGAAAGTTTGATCTACATCATTTTACAAATTTTAAGAATTCTAGAGTGTCTTTGTAGGTAAACAACTTAATTATCTTTTTCTTTCTACTGTACTTAATTTTGTTTACTAAATCTTCAATCGTTGATGAAAGCTTCATAGCTTCTATGGTAGGAGGTATTGAATATGCCTTAATGTCTAATATGTTTCGTTCTTCACAAACTAATTCAACATTTACCACGTTTTTTTGCCTAAGCATTTCGCTAATTTCTTTACACATTGTATAAGCAATAATGTACAGTTTCGCTTTATTACGAATTCTTTTAGAAGTTAAATAAATCGCTTCAAGAATCCTAGCCTTCATTATTTTCAAGTAGTCCTCAGGGTCTGTAATGTAGATAACGGACATAACTACATAATATGTTTCTAAAATCACTTTAGAAAAATTTATCTAAAAAACTTAAACTATAAAATGTGTGCAAATTCAAGAAATGATCCCTAAAAAATATACCATAATTGTTGAAGATTTTTACAGACAGGACATTAGTGGATATAAATGTAGCAGATGTAGAGTATATGGAAGAATTTTAGAATTGAAACAACTTTTCGACATTGAAGTTCCAAGATTTTTAGAAATGTTGAACAATTTTGAAAATGTTGAAATAATTACCAATGTATTCATCATTAATAACTGTAGAGTATTTAAACAACTTTTCGGTAAGAGCTTTGTAATCAATGGAGGTGTTTTCTATTACTTATAGAAAATTTTAAGAAATGTTGAAGAGGTCTAACTATAGATCCTTATGAATTATAGAGATTGGTTAAACTTCATACAAAAATTTAAGAAATTCATT
>Ga0190314_1000726_pt1 | contig 10820 bp, 9 predicted proteins | sample 4870071112_MG_FD_165055 | JGI IMG/M metagenome (GOLD analysis project Ga0190314, IMG submission 165055) | Hydrothermal vent sediment bacterial communities from Southern Trench, Guaymas Basin, Mexico - 4870-07-11-12_MG | ecosystem: Environmental > Aquatic > Marine > Hydrothermal vents > Sediment ...
GAGAAACTCCGCGAAAAGTATCTAATGTTGATACATAAACGTTATAATCCTCGAAAATTTCAACTTCTCGGCTGATTTATAAAGGGGGTGTCAAACTTGGGTTAAAATGAAATTTTTTAAACTTTTAAAAAATCCAAAACGCAAGCAGGGGGAGCGAACATGATGAGAAGCGGTACGAGAGCGCAGGCGTAAAGAACGGTGATCGCAAATATCCCTGCCGCAAGGTTTGCAAATCCTGCCTCCATCAATCCTCTATCCTTTCTTATAACCTTCAAACCTATCCACAAAAAGAATCCGGAGATAAACACCGAGATCAGCAGGCTTATTCCCAATCCCAGAAATCCCGGCATGAATTTACTCTTATCCCGAAAACTTAAAATTTGCGCGGCGAATTTGGGGCTAAAATTAAGAACCCTTTTCCTTCGAAACCCTGCCGAAATCGTCTTCGATTCTTTCGATATCGTCCTCGCCGAGATAATCACCGAGCTGCACCTCTATTATCTCGAGCGTTTCGTCGCTCGCATTCTCTATCCTGTGAACCTCGCGCACCGGTATGAAGGTCGTTTCTCCCCTGCGTAAGGTGAATTCCTTATCCCCAACTCTTACCTTCGCTTCGCCCTTCACGACCACCCAATACTCGCTTCTGTGAAAATGTCTCTGAAGGCTCAACCTGCGTTTGGGAAGCACCACGAGTTTCTTTATTTTGTAGTTCGTTCCCTCCTCGATAACCGTGAAGCACCCCCACGGGCGGCACATCGTTTTCGGAACCTCGACCCTTCTATCCCTTCTCGATTTCAGAGTTTCCACCAATTTTTTCACGCGCTGCGCATCCCTTCTAGGAGTTAGCAGAATAACATCGCCCGTGTCCACGAGAATAGTATCCTCCATCCCCACGGCAGCTACGAGCCTTTCCCCTATTATAAGGTTGTTTCTCGAATCGAGCAGCAGGCACTCGCCGCGCGTTGCGTTCCCCTCGCTATCTTTTTCGAATATTTCGTAAAGGGCATCGAAATTCCCTACATCGCTCCACGAAGTGGAGAGAGGCACCACCACCGCTTTTCTGGTGCGCTCCATCACACCGTAATCGATAGATAGAGAAGGCGCTTTCGCATACGCCTCGCTCAGGCTTTCAGAGCGGAACGCTTCAACCACCGCAGGCTGATGCTTGCTGCATTCCTCGATGAACACGCGTGTATCGAACACGAACATCCCGCTGTTCCATAAATATCCCTTTTCAACGTACTCCCTCGCCTTTTCTATATCGGGCTTCTCGACGAACGCATCGACTTCGTAACCCCCGTTTATCCTCTTTCCAGGTTTTATGTAACCGTAGCCTGTGTGGGGGCGCGTGGGTTTTATTCCGAAGGTAACGAGTCTATCCTTAGCAAGTTCCTCGGCGCTGCGAAACGCCTTTTTGTATTCTTCGTTAACCTCGATTAGGTGGTCCGAGGGTAAAACCGCGAGGGTTGCACTTTTGCGCCTTTCGATTATCGTTTTTACCGCGAAGTATATTGCAGGAAGCGTGTTTTTCGCAACCGGCTCCGCGAGCACGTTTTCCTGAGGTATCTCTATTCCCATCTCCGAGAGCTGCTCCGCGACGAGAAATCGCTGCGCTTCGTTCGTTACGACGTAAATCTCGTTCGGCTCGGAAAATAGTAAAGCTCTCTCCACGGTTTTCTGAAAGAGGGAGGAATCATCGAATAATCTTATGAATTGCTTGGGGTAGCATCCCCTGCTCAGAGGCCACAATCTCGTGCCGCCTCCCCCCGCAAGGATTAGAGTGTGCATTCCATCACTTCAGTTTTAATCGAAGCGTCACCGCTTCAAACGGTTTGAGTTCGAGCGAGATTTGGTTATCCCTCACCTCAACATCCTTCTTAAATTCTTCGTCCCTCTCTTCTATCATATTTACCGCTTCCGCTTCTTTTATTTTTCTGAAGAGCGTTATCCTGGCTTTCGTTTTCCTTCCAGATGCCTCGTAAAACCTCAGTATTATACCCTCGCCGTCCTCCGCCCTTTTCAGCGCGGTGAGTATGACGTTATCCGGCTCTATTCTCAGAAACGACCTTTTCAGCCTGTACTTTTTCGCTCCGGATAACTGCAGAGGTATGAGTCCGTAGTTAAATTCGTATCCCTGCTTGTACGATTTCGCCTCTCTCCAATCTCCTTTATGCGGGTATATCGCGTATCTGAACACGTATTTTTTCAACTCCCTTGCATCCGGAACCGGGATAACGGGTCCCGCCTTTCCGTCGGAGGAAAGCACATCTACCGACCTTAAAAGGGTTATGTATACGTTTCCGTCCCTCACCTCGTGTTCCGGATTGCCCCTGTTGATTACCGTGAGCCCGCGCTCGCCGTCGCTGTAATCCATCCATCTTAACGTCGGGTAAACGCCCGAGGGTTTCTCCTTCCAACCCTTCGGATTAAGGTAGTACAGATTAGTTTTTCTCGCTATCGCTCCGAACTGCGTATCGCAAACGCATTCCGGAGCGTTGATGAAGGTTGAAAACATCACCCTAACCCTTACTCTCGGGTGGTTGTTGTCCACCACGGTAACGAAATCTATTCTCGGTAGATCTCTATAGATTATCACCCTTTTCCTGAAACTCATGGATTTGTGCCGCCATATTAAGGGCTTCAGTCTATCGGTCATCCTGTAGGGCCATCTCAGGGAGAAATAATCGACATCGACGTTTATCACGTATCTCAGCTTCGATTTCTCCACCCAGAAATCTTTTGTTCTGAAGCATCCGTACTTCACTCCCTCATCGTCTTCTGTTTTGAGCGGTGTTTTAACGGTTTCCCTGTGATAATAGAGGTCTCCCAACTCCTCTTCGAGTACGAGTTCGTTACCTCTGCAGATTATTTGCTTTCTTTCCTCGCCGTCGAACACTTCTATAAATCTGCTTTCCGGAGAGAAGCGGACCTTGAAGAATCGATTTTCGATCGTGTTTCCCTCCCTTTTCAGAAACGCGTTCTCGCTGGATTTCGGTTCTCTCTCCAGGAGACGGTAAACTTTGTAGCCGAGTGCCGGAACGTTAGCAACGAAACCTATTCTCGCGGATTTTATCGATTCGTCATCGTACTTCGTGAATCTCAACACCTCTACTTCTCTTTCCTCCTCACCGGACTTAACACCTTTTATTTCCTTTACCTTCCCTCTCTCGAAGTGAAGGGTAACTTCTACCCAATTCGATACGTCCCAGGAGAGCGGGTTGAACACTACTATATCGCCGTAATCCTCCTCTTCGGCATCAAGTTCTGCTAAAGATTTCAGTATTCTCGGCACCGAATGGGCGAGCTGCGTGCGCAGAAATTCTGTGTGGTGCTTGACCTCGGTGTATCCCTCATCCATTCCAGTGCCCGGAGCAACATCATGAAATCCTAAAAAGAGTATCCTCTTCCAGCAGTCGTTGAGTTCTTCCGAAGCGTAACCGTTCATAAGAGAGTGTATCGTTGCGAATCTTTCGATGCTCAGCAACAGGTTTTCGTAGTTTCTGAGACTCTTTTTAATCCATATTCTGCTCGAAGCAACGTCGGGAAATACTTCGGAATATTTTCCGGAATACATCTCGCCCTTTCTAACCGGAAGTTCGCCCGCATGCTTTTCAACGGCTTTGAAGAATTCCGATGGTGTTGCGATTTTCATTGTAGAGTCATGCTTCCTGTTCCATTCCCTAACAACATCTACAGTTTCCTCCTGGGGCATCGTAACCCCGCTTCCCGAAGGCATGAGTATGTGGCGGGTGGCGGCAAGCTCCTTCAATTTTTTATAACTCTCCTCCAATTTCGTTAAATCGAGTCCCGCTCTGTAGCCGAGCGGCATAAAGTGAGCGAGAATCCTCGTGCCGTCTAATCCTTCCCACATAAATTCCGAGGGTTTGTTCTCAGGACATCCCCGCCTGAATGCAACGTACTTATAGCCGCATTTTCTGTAAATCTGCGGGAGTTGTGCGTTGAGACCGAAGCTATCTGCCTGCCACATCACCTTTACGTCCTTCCCGAACTTCTCCTTAACGTATCGCTTACCGAAAAGTATTTCCCTTATCAGCGTTTCCTCCTGCGGAAGCATGGTATCCGCCATGAGATATTCTCCGTCGGCGATTTCTATCCTCCCTTCCTTTACGAATCGCCTGATTTTTTCGAAAATTTCGGGATACCTTCTTTCAACCTCTTCGAGAAGATAGGTCTGCTCTATAAGAAATTTATATTCCCTCGTTCTTTCGAGTAAGTCTACAACCTTTTTCAGAATGAGATCGATGTTTATGTAGAAATAATCCTCTTTGGTGAATATCCAGATAGCATCGTAGTGAGTGTGAGGCACCAAGTATATTACATCATTTTCGTTCATAATCATCTACATTTTTAACGAAAGTTTTAATAACTTCGACCCAGCCTTTCGGTCCTATTGCGTTTGCTCTGTAAAGATTTTCCACGCGCAGCTCCGCCCAATTTCCCTGAGGGTTTTTTACGATAGCGGGAATATCAACCGCTCTCAGCATGGGTTCGTCGGTGTAGGAATTCCCTATACCTACGGTTGTCACCTCACCCCATTTTTTTCTGTACAAATCGGTAAGGATTCTCACCGCTTTCCCCTTGTCAGCATGCTTCCCGAAGACATGCACGAATCTCCCGCCTATAACGATGTTAAATTTTTTGCGAAGCGCTTCGAGCGCTTCATCGCTCGCTTCCACCACGGTTTCGCTGAATTCCCTTTGTTTTGCAAGTTTCGCTTCCTCGATGCTCAAACCAGTAATCCTGGCAACCTCCTCGATTGTTAGATGGGAATAGCATTTTATGTAGTACTTTTTCCTCACCCTCTCTATTTCCTCTGCTATTTTCTCGAATTCTACGCCAAGAACTATCACCTCGAAACCGTTGGTAACCTTGCCGCTTACCTCTCCGAAATAGTTGCGAGGAATGTAAATCGCGGAGCCGTCCTCCACTATGAAGGGGTGGTATATTCCGGTCTTCCTTCTGATTACCTCCATCTCACTCTTCGTCTTTCCCGAACAGAAGATTATTGGTACGTTCTTTCTTTTCAGCGTTTCGAGCACGGGCAGAGCATCCTCGTAAGAATAGTTTTCATCGAGCAACGTTCCGTCGAGGTCGGTGAAGATTACGTAAATGCGAACCACCTTTTTACAAAATAAAATCCTGTTCAAAACCTACTGCTATTCGGTTCGTTTACAAATACGAAGAATAGAATCAAAAGTTATAAAGCTTTCACTCTCACGAGTTCTTGGTTCTTTCCAAAATTGGCATGACAGGCGGTGAGAATTATTCGTGAATGTAGCAAAACGCGATTTCCTTAATTAATCGTTTCTCTTCCATGATTATTACGAAAGGAGGTAAAGTTAATTTTGATGCCGTTATGCTCGAGATGGAAAGAACTCGAGTTCTTTTCATTCCGGGCGCGATAAAATCAATTGTTCATTATCCCTGTTATCGGTATAATTAAGGAAAGAGTTCTGTTGAATTAAGCGTTCTCGGGTAAGCTCGCGTTATCCTGCTTTATCGCAAGTTATCATGCCGGTTTTGGAAACATCCCTATCACGAAGAAGCATTTTAAACAAAGTCCTCCGCTCCGCTAAATAAATTGTATTACCTAATCTCAACAAGGAGCAGAGAAGTATCGAAACCGTGCTAAAATGTGCTTAGGAACTTTTACTATTTTTTAAAACTTTTAAAAGTTTTTGCGGTAATTAATCTCATGCGCAACATAGTGGTTGAAAGGTTGAACGCGCTACCCATAGAAAAACAGAGAATAGAAGTGGTGGAAAGGAAGGGAATAGGACATCCCGACTACATTTGCGATGCAATAGCGGAAAGGGTTTCGGTAGAACTCTCGAAAGTGTACATGAAGCGGTTCGGCGCGGTGCTCCACCACAACATAGATAAAATATTTCTCGCGGCGGGAGAAGCGGAGCAGCGATTCGGCGGAGGCGTTATAACGAAACCCATGCTTCTGGTGTTCGGAGATAGAGCAACGTACGAGGTGGAAGGGGAGCGTATAGATGTCGATGCTATCACGATAGACACAGCAAAAAAATGGCTCAACGAGAATCTAAGATTTCTCGATGTCGAGAATCACGTGAAGTATCAGGTGGAACTAAAGCAGGTTTCCACGGCGCTTGCGGACATTTTCAAAAGAGGAGGCGATGTTCTGCCAGCAAATGATACCAGCGTCGGCGTGGGTTATGCACCCTTCTCGCGAACAGAGAGAATTGCGTTGGAACTCGAAAGGTTTTTGAATTCGAGGGAGTTCAAGCAATCGTTTCCGTATACGGGCGAAGATGTAAAGGTGATGGCATCGAGAATAGATGAGAACGTGGATATAATAATAGCGATGCCCCTCATCGACAGATTTATAGAAAATGAAAGCGATTACTTCAGGAAAAAGGAGGAGGTGATGGAATCTATAAAGGAATTCGTTTCGAAGAACTGCGAGTTGAAGACGAACATTCTTTTCAACGCACTCGATTCACCGGGTCGCGGTCTCGCAGGGTGTTATTTAACAATCACAGGCACCTGCGCCGAGAATGCGGATAGCGGCGAAGTAGGCAGGGGAAACAGGGTAAACGGACTGATACCGCTCAACAGACCGGTGAGCAACGAAGCGGCGGCAGGAAAAAACCCTGTTTCGCACGTGGGTAAGATTTACAACGTGCTCTCGAACGTTATAGCAAGGGAGATACAGGAAAAGGTTTCGGGAATAGAAGAAGTATACGTGTGGCTCCTCTCGCAGATAGGGCAGCCTATCTCGCATCCGAAACTCGTGAGCGTGCAGATAGTGGGAGCGAACATCGACGAGACCATGAAAAAGGAGGCGAGGGAAATAGTGGAGAAGCGTCTCGACAGCATAAAGCAGTTCTGTACCGAGCTTGCGGAAGGTAAGTATCGCATTTACTGAAATTTTTAATTTCTTTTTGATTTATTTCTGTTAGTAGAGCGTTTCATAGTTTCATTGCAAACGGGCCGGTGGTCTAACGGAAGGACGCCGCTTTGGCATGGCGGAGGTTCCGGGTTCGAAGCATCGCGCGAAAATCCCGGCCGGTCCATTCCTTTCTTCCTGCTTGTACGTTTTGTTCGGCTGAAATTTCGAGTTTGATAGTGCTGTGAGTTATTTAATTTAAAATTGTCTGACAAAAAAACTAACTCATGCGGTTCTTAAGAAAACCTAGGGAAGTTGATTATAATGATTTTAATTCGCTTATATTGAAGACTCTTACCGATGAGGATAAACACCTACTTTTTTATTATTCTCTTTTTGATCCTTCGGGTTGGGAAGAAGAATTTAAAAAAGTCTTGGAATTGGAAAAGTTCCTGCTTAAAGACCTTAAACCATCCATACTGAAAATTATCAGAAAAGCGGATAAAAACAAAAAATTCTGGAAGAAATACTTGAAAACTCGGGAGGAAAGAGAGCACTTCTTCCAAAGTTTTGTGTTTACAGACAGGTTAACGAAATTTCTTATTTCTTCCGAAATTCAGAAAAGAGAAGGGATAAATATTCATAAGAAGTCCTTCTTCCGAAAATCTGTATATCCAGATCTTATCATATTATTCAAAGGTAACAAGATAAACGTAGAGATTAAACGATTGGTAAGCTGTTCTCAGTTACGTGAAAGATTCGAAGACGAGATAGTTAAGAAACTAAAAGATAAAGACAAGACTTTGCTCCTTTTCTTATTTCCGCAGGTCGAGAAGGATAACCCTCTTAGAATAAATCAACTGATTAAAGGTTTTTACATTCTGGAGGATTATTTAAAAACTCTTAAGATCCGTGAGGTTAGAGTATTGTGTAAATACATAGAAAAATACTATCATAAAGATTCTAAGTTTTCCTTTAACGAGTTAATCGAAATGGTGTGTAATAACGTTTTTAAGATTGGTGAAAGTTAAAATAATTATGAGAGGTATCACCAAAAACGTCATTCTCTATATGATTAAAAAACTGGGAGAAAGAACGGAAGGAAGGAAAAAATTAATGAAACTTATGTTTTTAGTGGACCATTACGATCCCGAATCTGGAAAAATCGAAAAAAAGAGCTTTTTGGGTAACGAGTATTTAATTTACTATTACGGTGTTTTTAGTTTTGATGTGATGAAAAGTTATAACGAATTGGTAAGAGAAGGAAAAGTAAAGGAGAGGATTCAAATTACTACTCCGGTAAAGGAAATTAAACTTCCGGAAAGGGTAAAGAAAAAAGTTGACATAATTATTCAACTCTTCGGGAAAAAGCGGGGATATGAATTAGAAGTGTTTACATTACGAAAATTGGGAATAGAACCCTACGAAAAAGAGAAATTTTTTGGCAGAACTATTAGTGAGGTAATCTAAAACTTTCTGCACAAATCGTAGTTATGACCGACGCACTCCAAGCCTTCACGGAGTTCGGTCTTAAATTCGAAAGAGAAAGAATTACGGATTACGATAGAAACCTGCTGCAGCCCTTTATCGTTAAACTCAGGGAAAAATTCTCGTGTGAAGCATATATCGATAAAGAAACGCTCGCGAAGATTCTTCCGCGGTTAAGCGTTGAAAGAGTGTTCCTGCGCATGCCCTGCCTTCTCGAACGCTACCTTTCTCCCAAGCGCGGAGATTTGAAACTGTTCTCCGGGGATGTTGTTTTCGAATATACGGGAAGCGATGTTCTTTCTACGGAATACGCGACCCTTCCGCTCTGCGACGTGCTCTTCGTGCGCAAAAACGAAATAATCCTCTGGGACCACGAGGGAAGAATAAGCGTTTACAGATTCGAAAGGGTTAAGGCATCGAAGATTTGAAAACCTTTCTGTGAGCCGCTCCCCTATGATACTTTCACATCTGAAAAATCCGTTATCTCTTCCTGCTTAATAAGTTTAACATTTTCCCGCCAGTAATTCGTAAGGACCTCTTTTTCCTTTCCTTCATAAATTTTAACGACCTTATATTTTCCTTCTGTTCTCCCATCAGTATTTTTGAACTCGATAATAACCACTTTGGCTACAGCCTCCCAGTTTCTATTGAGTAAATCTATGGGAAGTCCTACGGGATAGACCCTATACTCCTTTTTTGAGAATTTGTAAATTTTTCCGACCTTCAAATTTTTTTCGTCCAATCCTTGTTCTGGTTTTAATTTCAGCGCCCAATTAAACTCTGTTTTGAAACCCATATGATATTTGTGGAGTTAGACATTAAAAAACTTACACCAGGTCGTGGCAGCATCTGGGGTCTGGGGTGGCGGGCTGAAAACGGTCGGGAGGATTTGATAAAAGGGTTACTTATCATCAAACTAAGTTGGTAAGGTTATTTCTAACGAAGCGGAAACCTAAACTCGAAATTTTTATTTTTCATCCTTACCAACCGTTAAGTTAACAGAACCGGTTCTTTCCAAAATCGGCATGATAGGCAGCGAGAATTATCGCGGGCGCGGCAAAACGTCGTTTTCCTTAATTAATCGTTTCTCTTCCATTAATTATTACGAAGGGGGTAAAGTTAATTTTGATACCCTTCATACTCGAAACGGAAAGGACCAACAGAACCGAAAACCATAAAATATTTATACACTTAATTTTCTTATTACTATCTTATGGTGATAAAATGGAGGTTAAGTTCATGGGGTTCGAGCCTCCCGAAGAGTTCGCGAAGAACGTGGAAAGGGAGTTTAATAGGATTAGCGAATACTACGCCCCCTTCGGGTATTCGTGCGAGGGGGTGGATGTCGAAAAAATTAAAAAGGAAGGTACGAGATGGGCGGGGCTCTACCTTGGCAGAGAGGGCGAAAGGGTGCGGATAGGGAATAAAAGTTTGCTCGGGCTCTGGGATTACGTGCACGAACTCCTGCACGATGTTTTCCGTTACCTGGTTAAACCGAAGGTGAGGGAGAGCCCCCTCGTGGTTTACACGCTGAGCGAACTGTTCGCGTGCTTGGGCGAGAACCTGTGCTTCAAGCAATATTTTCCGGAGTGCGAACTGGGCGAGCCTTCCGAAAAGAAGTACGAAAATTCGTTCGCAGGACTCAGGCGCGTGCTGAACGCGCGCGGGAGAGCAGAGCGCGAGATATGCGAGAGGATTATCCGCGCGTTCGAAAGGGGGAAATACGACAAAGCGTTGAAGGAGATAGAAAAGCTCTGCAACCCGTCGGAAATCTACTCTCCAGCCTCGGACATGTTCGTGGAGAACATCCTTAAAGAGGTGTCGGAAGCGGCGAAAAAAGTAAAGAAATACGTGGAAATCCTGAGCTCGAAAAAGGAGAGAAGAAAGCTTCTAACCGAAGAAATTTACGCATCGCCAGAGATTTCGAACGAAGTGAGGAACCACAAAAAATACAGAGCGCTGGAAAGCAGGATAGAAGCGTTGGAAAAGTATCTCTCATCGCTGAAGAAAAGAAGAAGGGAGCTGGAAAACGAGTACGGAAGAGCTCTCTACTCTCTTTCGCGGTGCTCCGCTCCGGAAAAGAAGGCGAGGAGGGAGTACGCGAATCTTCTTCGAACCTCTCTGAAGGTGCTGGAGAGGATAGACAAACTGGAAAGGAAAAAGGATCGTCTCGCCGAAAGGCTGAGGAAGAAAATCGCGCCCAAACTCGTGCTAAAGTACTTAACGGATAAAGCGAGCGAGGAGATGCTCGCGCTGAACAGAAAAATCGAGGAGTTCGGAAAAAGGATAGAAGAGGTGCGCGATAGCGAAGCGCTCGCGGACTTCGTTTTCGAAAGCATAAAGAACGAGTACTACGGAGAGGAATACGACATCTTTTTCGATTTCCCCCACTACGTGGGTAAAAAACTCGCGTGCAGATTGTACTACGAAGGCGTTGAGCCCAGCGATATAATCC
>Ga0190314_1000727_pt1 | contig 10816 bp, 13 predicted proteins | sample 4870071112_MG_FD_165055 | JGI IMG/M metagenome (GOLD analysis project Ga0190314, IMG submission 165055) | Hydrothermal vent sediment bacterial communities from Southern Trench, Guaymas Basin, Mexico - 4870-07-11-12_MG | ecosystem: Environmental > Aquatic > Marine > Hydrothermal vents > Sediment ...
TATTTATGTTTAATTTCCTTTTATTTCGATGGTGGAAGCGTCGAGTATACTAGATTAGGTTTCCATCTTTCCATTACTTGGTTACTATGGTAATTCCAATAAAATGTTTCATGGTCATCAATAACTCTAATCCATGCTTTCCCCTCCGAATCCGTGTGAAACAATGCAAATAGTAATTCTCTGTTACCAGTAGAAGACACATGAATCTCTATCGGTTCATCAATATCCATTATAAAAACCAAAGGGCATCACGAGAAGTACTCCAACAGCCTCGCCCAGTTCTCCGCCGAAAAACATAATCAAGTTTTCTTGCTTCATTAATTTGATCAGTTGGCGAAATCCGCGCAGATGCTACATAAATTGCTTCAAGTACAGTAGATTTTCCAGAAGCATTCTTACCAATCAAAAGATTAACATCAGTCATCTCATCAATTCTCTAATACCTCTCATCCGACTTATACAAACTCCTTTAAGCACAGAATACACCTCTCTTACATATAGTGACGGGCGACAATGAGTTTAAATAATAAGTTTTCGTGCAATGAAGAATCAATCGTACATTACGAGTATAATGAAAAATACAAAGATCTTTGTTGATGAATGTGTGAAGGATAATTATATGATTGTAACGCAAAACACAACAGCCTCTTGCATCTAATCAATGTTTTAGAATTTTCATCGCAGTATGTTATTTTGTGCAATAACTGTCAAAAGCAGAAGTAATCAGAACCATAGTACATATTTTTGAAATACTAACTTCCGATGTGGTAATCATTTTTGGAATGTTTGATTTGAATACGATTAAAGACTTTTCCTGTTCTCAAAATACAATATTTTAATTTTTGAACCACTTAGTGAATTTTCACGTAAATTGTTTTAGGTAAATGACGATTAAATACTTTACTTATTTTCATAATCTTTTATTTCAGAGTACTGGAATAAATTAATTAAATTATTCTACCATACTGAAATAATTTAGCAAAATTCTTGTACAATAGCGAAAGAATAGGGAGTAAAATTGAAGGTTGCAAATTTTGTAAAATACAATTTGTGATGAGGATTTGATTTTTCTTTTATTTCGAAATTTCAATGATGCTAAAAATTTGTGACTATTTCTTGATTAATACTACCAAGAGCATCATGTTACGAGATTTGACACTGCCTGTTGTATGATTTTACTAATGTGTCCTAAAATTTCATGATACTCTACACTAGTCTGGAGAATTTTACGCTTAATTTTTAGAGCTTTGTCCATCATTTCAACAATTTCGCTTAAATCAATTTTTGAAAGAATTTTGACCAAGTTTTCCATTTCTTTAATCCAAATACCTAACTCCTGTAAAGCACTTGCGATTTCCTCTTCTGTCAAAAGCATTTCATAAAATCCTCTGATATGTAAACAAGAATCAAATCTATAGTAGTCTTTAAGGAGATCTCTTCTACCTACAGCTCTGAGTAATCTAATGAAAATGGGCATGGAAAATTCCAGATTCTTGGCTTTTTCTAGTGGAATACCAACTGCGACAAGGAGTGCTTTTCTCATTAATTCAACGGCGCACCATCCTTTTTCAGCAGCATCAAAGTAGTCCCCCCTCGAAAGTAATTCTGAAGCTTTCTGATAAGTTTCTTTTGCCTTTAAAATAAGCTCATTCAATTTTGTATTGTTTGTCATGCATATCCCTAATACATTAGTGCCTAACACTTTTTATTTTTCCTTTTAGCTTTTCCATATAATTTTTATTGGTGCTTTTGGGATAATAGAAATTCTACGTATTGGAATTTCATACTATGTACTCTTTTTGAGCGATTGCATATGATTCGTTTCGATTCGTGATTGTTTGTGATTTTAAACACCTTATTAATTCAAATTAAACGAAAGACAACCAAACTAAATCTAAGTTAGCCATATATGCATCATTCACCAAATTAATAATTTAACCAAATTTTTCAAATAAAAGTGCAGCAAATTCCCAGATATTTACGTCTGTGATTATAGCATTTTTGATTTTTCTACTCTTAATCTTCGTTAGAAGATTCTTCGCATGCTCATGATATTTATCTTTTGGATTAAAAGCAAAAATTACTTGTGTGTCAAGCACTGGACTCATTTTTTTCACCATTTTCAGAAGGTATTCCTCTGCCTCTCTCCTCGCTTCACGCGTATATTCAAAATCACCAAGAATCTTCTCAAACACCTTAAAAGGCGTCTGGTAACGGCTCCATTATAATTGCATTATTACTTACACGCATTACAAGCTTTTGCCCCTCCTTTAATCCAAGAGCCTCTCTAATCTTCTTAGGAATCACAATAGTATATCGTTTTCCAATTCTAACAATTTCCATAGTTATCCACCAAAATAACTATTTATCTGATAATTATGTATCATTTCAGATAATTTTGAGATGTCCTTTGACGAAGGAGATCTTTTTTCAAAGAGCAAGCATATGTTAGCATAACGAAGCGCGATCTAATGGAAATAATTTCTGAGATCATTCTATCAGCAATGCATCTGATCAAAATTAATAAGATGTCTTAGGAGTTTATGGTTATGGGGAGAATTGTAATGATTGTCATACAATATGATCAAAAAGCAGATGCACTCTACATAAAATTCGGTGGAGGTCGTATAGTTGATAGTCTCGAAGTAAATGATGGAATTATCATTGATTTTGGTGAGGATGGAAGTATTATTGGAATTGAGATAATAAACTTTTCGAAAAGAGGAATAAACCTTAACGAACTACTCAAACTTCCAAGAGAAAGAACATAAACGCATTACTATAACACTTTGAAACATAGAATTTCTAGCTTTACAGCATTCATGGGTTATGGATCGATGTTCTTTCTCTTTAAGAATGATAACATTTTGCTCATAATGTGAGTTAAATCATCTAGTCTGTTCTTTATTATAGCGCAGATTTTTAATGGAGATACATCAACATACCCATGAACTAAAATATTCCTAAGTCCAGCCATCTTCTTCATTGTATTAGCTTCTTCTAAGCTTATAGCACCAATCCTAAGGAGTTTTATGGCCATATCTGCATAACTACTTGGAGAAGGCATATTTAACGCAGATATTATAAAGTTACCTACATCAAATAAAATTTCAAGTGCTACATGCAAATTTCTTTCCGCGGAATCATAAAGAAGGAAGTTCGAAATTATTTCTTCTACCGAGTGAGAAGCTATTTTTCTCAACTTTTCGATTACTTCCCAGAATCTCTCAATTCTTTTCAGAAGCCCCGGAGAAGGCATTTAAAATTCTCCCATAAAATTTATCCAAAACTTGCCTAAAATCAATAAAAAGCTTTATAGCTTTCATCTTATCCTCAAGATACTCAGTTTTGTCCCTACAATATATTAATTTCCCATGGGAAAATACTTCGTATAAGAGTACAACATCATCGCATCTTACATCGATAACACTTACATTCTCCCCCAAAACATCCTCAAAATCAGCAACCAATTCCAAGAATTTATCAAAGTCAAAGTCACCCTTAACAGCAATATCAATATCACTAAATCTCCAAGCCTTATTTCGTGCCACAGATCCAAAAAGTATTATGTAATGTATATGATATTTCTCAATTATTCCAGAGCCAATGATTCTCTCCCGAATAGATTCGATATTCATCCGAATCCCCAAGTTTAATCATGCACAAAACCTTGATAAAGACTTAATGAATGTAAGAAAATCCGTAAGACATGTATATGCACAATATTCCAATAAACACCGCAAGGAAACATGAGAAGCGGATGTGAATAACTTTCAATCGTTTTTGACAATTTATTGAAATTAATAGAGTTATTAGTTGGGAGCGCAATATGGTCAAAATTGTTATTGAGATTGACGATAATCTCATGAAAGAGATAAGAGAAATCGCAAAAGCAGAGTCCACTGATGAAAAAACATTAGTTCTCAGATTAATCAGAGAAGGAGTGAATAGGTGGAAGCTAAAGCAAGCACTAGAATTGTATAAACTCGGGAAAGTCTTCATCTGGCGTGCTGCGAGGATTGCGGGATTATCTCTCTGGGAATTTATTGAAGAATTAAAGCGACGTGAAATTGAATTAAACTTGGACTTTTCAGATATAGAGGAATTCTAAGTGCCCATTGCAAACGCAACTCCCTTAATATATCTTGCAAAGTCAAGAAACTTAATCTGCTTATAGAAGTCTTTCACATGATTCAGATTCCAGAGAAGGTATATAATAAGGTTGTAATTAGAGGTAAAAATATTTTCTATCACTATTACTAATTGGTGTTTTTGATGCAAGAAGAAATTAAGATTGTACTACCAGAGTCTATTAAGCATGCGCTAAAATTGCCTCCAGGAGAGATTGATAAAAGGTTAAGAATAGAGCTAGCTTTGAGGCTTTATGAAAAAGGCATTGCTAGTTTAGGAGTCGCAAGGAGAATCGCAGGTTTAACTAAATGGGAGTTCATAGAACTGCTTGCAAAAGAAAAAATACCCATACATTATGATGAATTAGAATTAAAAGAGGATCTTGAGTGGCTAGAATAGTCGTTGCAAACTCATCCGTCTTAATATTCCTAATCTAAAATTAAGCTACTTGATATTCTTAAGAAATTGTTTGGAACTGTGTATATTCCAGAAGCAGTGTATCACGAAGTTGTTGTAGAAGGCGGTGAAAGACCTGGAGCTATTGAAGTGAAAAAAGCTGACTGGGTTAAAATAGTTCACATTAAGAATAAACGCCTAGCTAATTATCTAAGACAAGAAATTGATGTTGGAGAAGCCGAAGCAATTGTATTAGCATTAGAACTCAAGGCAGATGTAATATTACTCGACGATGCTGACGCTAGAATGATTGCTAGATCCATGGGACTTAACATTAAGGGTACTATTGGAGTACTATTGCTAGCTTGGCGTAAGGGTCTTTTAGAAGATGTTGAAGAAAAAAATTAAAGAGTTGATGTCAAAAGGATATAGACTTCGTAGTGACATATATCTAAGGATAATCGAGGAAATCAGAAAAAGAAAAAGTCAGAGAAAAAAATAGTCCGCCTACCAGTTAAAATAAGATTACTCAGAAACTCCAGAATGTAGCCTTGTATTTTCATGAATCTCCATAATGTTTTAAACGGCTCAATAAAACTAAAGGAAAGAGACGGAAAAAGTTATTTAGTATTTGATTACCAAGTATTTCATAACCTAATCATTACGAAAGCCTTTGGCATATTCAGAACATTTGTTGTAAAATAAGAATTGCTTATACAAAACAGCAATCAAATCAATCATTAATATATCTTATCATTGTTTATCCCTAGTACAAGTACTCAGAATACGGAGCATCAAATCCAACAACATCCATAATTTCCTTACCTGTTGAATCCACGTATCCAACTCAAATCTCGAAACCCATTTACTCCACTTCGGCTTAAGCCCATCAAAAATCCACTTAACATGCACTGCCAAAGCCTCAGATAAAACCCTCGCAGCCATCTTATCATCAATGTACAACAAATAACGCCTCAAACGCTGCTGTATCTCATCTGGTAAAACATACAAATCAGGATTAAGAAAACATGAGTACTCTTTATCAGCAATTATGACACACTTAGTTCCAGTCGCACCAATCGTAATGTACTTCGTATCCACGTCGGTACTCTTAAACAAATAAACACCAGCCAACGTAAGCTTCCTCAAATACGGATGCAACGTCACAAGAAAAACAAGACTTCTATCAGGAACAAGACGCTTAGGCTCAACACCATTATGAATCCTAACCCACCACATAGAAAACGCAGCATGCTCATCCACACAATAAAACTGAATATGCTTACGCCTACCACAAACACCATACTTATTCATCATATCCCTTACAAATTCAAAACCAGTACAAGGCGCATCAATCCGAGGATTAGAACAAAGACCACCAAACCAACCATTATCACGCCAAGCAATCTTAAAACAAAGATGCTCCATACGCCTCAAAATGCAAAGATGGTATTTTTTAAAATTTCTTATACTTACAAGATGAGACTATTTTTTAAAATCAATATTTCTGTTATTTGAAATCACATTTAGTATAATATGACTTTTTCTGAGTAAATTTATGATTGTTTTCTAGAGCAGGAAAAGTTCTCTAACATCGTAATTGTACTGTTCATGAAAAACACTTGTTTTATTCTTCCTGAATATTACTCTTTATATTGACTACAGGAAGTAATAACTTTTTCCTACTTTTTAACTTAGTATCTAACATTTTTTAGAGCAAAATTAAATCACTTTTGAAATCAAATTAGTATTGTTTGAACCGATTTAGTGGAGACAGCTATTTTTATTCTGCAAATGTATTCTTGCCATAGTACGCAGATTAGAATGATTAAAATTGTCATTTATTTGATAACTAAAAACATCAAAACATGATGCTAAAAAATGTTAAGTACTGAGTTTTTTAAAATACGAATTTTTACAAGAATCTATTAAATTAGTTTTAGCTAATTCTAATTTATCGTTCTTGACAATTTTTTAGCACGTTATTAGCTTTTCTAAATTCGTTGCCTGTTTGATGATGAAATTAGATGGGAATTCAAAGATTTCTTATCAAGCATCATGAACCTACGTTGGTTCTTTGTAAAATCAATGCTTAAACAAAACGAAATTTATCTAAGTGAAAATGTGCAACAAAGTAGTCAAGAGCGAATATAAAAAATTTGATGTAATAATAGATTCTTTCGGATATGTTATGGTGGGGTTTAAAATTTATTAATCTTGTATTTAGTTTCAAATTAGTAATATTTTCAGCATCTTTGAATGCAGTCTCTTCTTATCACATAATCAAATTGACAAAAATTTAGGATAATGAAAATTGAACCACATGATGATTAACTCATTGCTAATTTTATATCTAAGTTTAAATGTTGCAAGAAGGATGCGATATTAGAATCAAAGAGCACTATACAAGTAACGTTCAAATTACACAAGTCAAGATTCTATTACTGGTTTCAAGTACGTTAATATAACCTGCTTAATTATTTCAACACCTTTATTCGAGTTTTTATAGAGTTCACTTAAGTTTGTTATGTAGGCACGAGGGGTCATTAGGAGTTTTTCAACAGTTTGATATTCAGCACGCCATCTAATAATACCAATAGACTTCAATTTTACTATTATATCGCGTGTAATTCTCGTGATAAGCTCGCTGGTTCGTTCTTTTCCTAGCTTATTTATAACCTCCGAAGAAATGAAGAACTTCTCAAGCTTCTCCTTAAAGAGTTTTAGAGTAGTTTTAACAGTAGACTTAGAACGCCGGCCGTTTTGCGTCCATACATGTATGATATCCTTGGCAACTGCGGCTACTTGATCTTCTATTGTAACCTTAGTTTCAACTTCAACTGCCTCAGCATGGACGTAGGTTCTTGTGATTGGGATTGGTTTACTCATTATATATCCATGATATATACTTTCCGCCAACTTAGTTAGTTCTGCTTCAAGATTCTTTCTAAAAAACTTTAGAAATTCTTCAAGCCATACATAAAGTCCTCTCTCCGGATCATTTGGATAAAGCTTTAGTGCAAGATGCATATATTTCACTATATAGCCAGGTACTAGAACTACTCCAAGTAAATACGACAATGATGTTGTCTCTAGAAAATTTTTTAGTGCTTCAAGAAACCGTAGCTTTGATTCCCTATCTGGATATGCATAAATCAAGAGTGTGTTAGTTGCACTTGCGAAGCTCTGTAATTGATTCCTTTTCTGAGGACTAAGATCACTTTCACCCGTTACTTCTACTAGAATTTTCCCAATAGGAGTATAACCAAGTTTAATTTCAAACTGGAAATCACACTGATGACCACCAACGGTCACACGTTGAGGTATCATATTAATTTTCAGCAGTATTTCCTTACCGCGAGGATCCCTCACATAAAGATCCCGTGTTGACCAAGTCTGGGTAAGAAACCTTATGAGTGTATCCTCGATTAATCGACCATATTCCACACCTCTCGCACTAAGCAATCTATTAATAACACTCATAAGTTCAAGTTTTTTGAGTAATTCACTAATTATTCTAAGTGAAAAATATAGACCTATTCTTAAAACAGTTCTAATCGGAATTGCTTCAGGATCCTCATTAAACTGCTCCAGTAGGGCATATGCTCCATCAACTGAAAAGGCATATATTAGTCGGCTTATATCTAATAGATGTTCACGCAATACGTTATTGTCTATATTGTGAATAATATCACATAGACCAATAATCGCACCATAGACTATAGCTTTAGCTATGTCATCTACGCTTTTGAATAGTCTTCCAACATATTCCGTATGTACGATTCTATCAACTATTCTCGTATGAAGATCCGCAGATTGAGATATGTAATCACGTACTCTCGGAGAAGTAACCAATATGATTAACGGGGCAAGTCTTTCACGACGCATAGCATGATATTTCTCAATCAGAAGTGTAAAAACATCAAATAGTCTCTTTCGAATATCCTTAGGATCACCCCTAACAAGAGCGTCTAGTTCATCAACTATGAATATAGGCTTTCTGAATATACTCTTACACTCCGCCATGATATCATCAATTTTTCTTCCCATATAAACAATATCTTCAGTTGCAGTAATTATATATGCTACTCTGCCTCCAAGTTCTTGTTCAAGTTTAAATTTTAAGAATTTAGCAAATTGTGACTTGCCCGTACCGTATGGTGTTTTCTCGGGCGCAGAAATTTCAAGAATTCCTCCAAAACGATCAAGCCTTTTATCTTTTATTTCATTTATTACACGAGCTAACTCTAATTCGAGTTTTTCATATCCAATAACAAATTCACTCCATTTTTCAAGTGGAAGATCTACAGGTTCCCCCTGAGCCCAACTATTTAAAATTTGATCAATTGTGTCTCTGAATTCCGGATTAGTGCGGTAACGTATTATAATGTGAGAAATCAACTGCAAAACATCACTTTCACTTAATGGCATACTTTTACACCCTCAGGTGTAGCAGAACTATACTATCGTCAGGAATCTCAATTTTGTATACAATCTCACCAGTTGATCTTTCCTCATATCGAACTAAATACTTTGGAATATTATCTCTGAAAATTCTCTTAACCATGAATTCTGGTATCTTCATTTGCTCAAGATAGACTTTAATTAAATCTGGAGCCATTTCGAAGTCTTCAATTTTTACTCGTCCATTAACAAGTAAACGCAACACTGCTAGCTTCATACGAGATCTATCAAGCTTTAATTCTTTGCACAATTCACTAAATCTCATTGAACCATGCACTAAAAGTAATCCTATAATTTTCTCATCATCATTAGCTGTTGGATATGGGAAACGCTTATAGGTAACTAGTCCCAGTTGCCTTAGAAGAGACAAAATCGCTTGAGCTGATGAGACGGATACTCTAAAACCCAATACTCTATAGGCAGCAATAATACTTGCAGAGGTTGCAGGAAGACCATATTTCTTTAAAATTTCTAAAACTTTTCCAACTTGAAGATTATCAAATACATATCTTCTCACAGTGTCTAAGAACTCTATGAAGTTCATGGTTGCTAAGGATTCTTTGCTTATTCCAGTAGCTTCACAAAGTCTAGTGATAAATCGCTCAAAGTTGCGCATAGCATAATCCGAGAATTTTGTTTTCTCCCCCGTCAAGTATTGATAAAGCTTGCTAAGATTTACTCTAGGCATAACTAACCTAGTTCTGCCAGAAGTAGACATAAAGTTTTCACCATATCCCATTAATAATAAGATGAGATATATATCATATTTCATATTTTCGTGTAGGGGTACCATACCGATTGAGAAAAAACAAATGAATCAAGTTGAAAATCTAAAACATGATTTAATTAATCATTAATATACCGCCTAATGAAATTTCTTGTTTAACTAAAACAAGTTCGCTTCATTCAAACTAAATTCAGAAAAATAATGAGAGAATCTACCATAGTCATTACGTAAAAATTCATAAGGAAAGTCCGTATGATATCTCAATAATTTTTAAGTAAAAATCCACTTTATCTCTAGATCATTGTGTTTTGGATTAAGTATAAGATTTTCTGTATTGTGTGATTTTGAAAATTAATACTCTTGAAGAAGTAATTTTCGTTATCATCTTCTCTATTAATTATTGATTAGCTTATGGAGATTTTATAAAAAATCATCAATATAATAGCATAATAGCTAACAGTTAATTTAACGATAAAAATATTAATTGAACAAAATATTAATGTTTGTCTGGTGTTTATTTACTTAATCAACCAGTTAAACATTAAGTACATTTAGGAATATAGCTATTTTGATACATTACGACAAAATAATACATTGAAATCTCTTAAACGACAAACACTGTAATGTCTGCATCATATTCGCATGCATGTTTTAAGTCTGGCTTAGCTTGTGCGCAAATGATTGCTGCTTTTGGACGTATTCCATAGTGTTTTTGATATAATAATCTGTAAGCTACTGCTTGACCTATTGCCTCATAATTTAATATCGGCTCGATCTCAATAACCCAGTATCTGCATCTCCTTTCATGAGCAACCACATCAATTGTTCTATCGCCAACAGGATACGAAGTATTAAATTTATCGAATTGACTACCATAGACAAGCTTAAAGCGCTCAAAAATCCTTTTTTCACGTTCTGATAATGGATGTCTACCTTTTCTAGGTGGTGGAAGCTTTCTTGAAGACTCGCATATTTCATAGATTGGGCAAAGATAACACTTGCTTTTCCCGCTTTGTTTAACACAATAACCCATTATTGAAGGACGAGATAAAACGTAATCATATTTTGCCGGATCCTCAGAGTTTACATGTCTAAGGA
>Ga0190314_1000728_pt1 | contig 10800 bp, 7 predicted proteins | sample 4870071112_MG_FD_165055 | JGI IMG/M metagenome (GOLD analysis project Ga0190314, IMG submission 165055) | Hydrothermal vent sediment bacterial communities from Southern Trench, Guaymas Basin, Mexico - 4870-07-11-12_MG | ecosystem: Environmental > Aquatic > Marine > Hydrothermal vents > Sediment ...
TAATCATGGCACTCAGCCTTTTCAATTTGAGAGTCAAACAGACACCACATTAATCCTGTTTTTTTATCATACACAATGCCTTTTGGGTTTTCAATATATCTATCTTTGCCGATTTTGTTAAGCAAAATTTTTAATCTGTTTTTATCATCTCTTATCTTTGCCAATTTTTCATTTTTTTCAACTTTGAGCAATTCATTGATTATCATTTTTTTCAAAAATGGTTCAGGGTGTTTTTTAAGATAATCGATATAAATCTGTTTGGCAGCAGTGTAATCATCCTTTTTACTTAAAGCCTGATCTTTTAATCCATTAAAAACATCCGTAGCCCATACTTTATTTCGATAATCTGTCTGATAATTTTTAATTTCACCGTAAAATTTTTTATGTTTATAGAACTCTGTATATATACTGCAAAGACGATGGCACTCCTTCCAGTTCTCCTGTTTTTCATATAAAATCAACTGATCTTTTAAAAAATAATAACACTCATCCTCCAGTTGTAAAATCATGTTTTTTACATCTTTAAGATGTTTGTTTTTAGGATATTTTTTAAGGAAACCATCAAATAAAGCAATCTTTTCAAAACAGTTTTTTAAAGCTGCATTTTTTAAATTTTCATAGTTTTTATCATCCAGATTTTTAGATAATTCTGAAATTTTTTTCTTAATTTTTCCAGTATATAGACTTTGGGGATATATTTTCAAATAGTTTCTGCATACATCAAGAGCTTTTTCAAACTCCTTTGTTTTTTCAAATTCTACAACCCCAGCCAATGCATTTGTAAAATCCCTTTTGACTATACTTTTTTTAATGTTATTCAGCCTGCTTTGGGCATCAGAACGATATTTGCCTTTTTGATATAATTTTATAAAATCATTTAATATTTGCTCCTTTTTTTCCAGCGTCTTTTCTCGCTTTAAACTCAGAAGCGCTTCGTTATACTCCCTGAATATGCGCTGCTCCTTTAGCTTCGAATATGTAAAAAAAGCGCCTGCAATTAAAATTACAGCAAGAACAGATGCAAAGATTACTAAAGCCTGCGTATTTTTTTTCTTTGGCTTTTTTGTGAAACTCCATCCTTTATCTGCACTGTACTGTTTAATATATTTAAACGCATCTTCAGGATTTACTCCAGCTCCCATTGCTTTTTTGATAAGAATATCAAAATACTGCCAATATATTTTACCGTCAAATCCTGCAATATCAATATCTGTATTTAAATTTATCAGGCTGTTTTTTTCTCTGCTGACGTCATAAGCATTACGGCTTTCAGGTGTCATAAAAACCGTCAAACAATGACCAGCCAAAGCTTCACTTGCTGTAACAGCAGCGTTCTTTATACCAACTTTTCTAATCTGAGTCTCTATGGCTTTGGCTTTTCCCTGAAGTTCTTCAAGGCCTGAGCTCAGCCATAAGCCCAAAAAATCATAGAGTGATGATTTGCCGATAATCTTTAAATTATCGTTTATAACCCTGTAAACAGTCTCATCCATGGCTTGGGATTCAACTGCTTTTTTATCACCTTTTTTTCTTACAGGACATTTAACAAACCTGAGGACAGTTCCTTTTTCAACGGAATAAAAATCGGCAAGGCTGGCAATCTCACCGGCTTCAACATAGCCTTTTACCATGCGTATGTTTATATATGCCTCAATTTCAGCAAGATTTTCTTTTCTTTTCAGTTTTAGTTTTTCTTTGACTCTATCCTCTTTAACTGAATGTTGCTTTGCAAATTTTTTAATATCCTTTTTTGTAACACTGCCCCGTTTGAGAAATTTATTAATATGTATGTCAATTTCCTGGAATTCTTTTTTTATCAGCTCGCTGGAACGATTTAAAATCACTTCCCTGTCTATGGAGTTCAGATCTGCAAGCCTTTCAGCTTCCATGTCAGTTATATTGCCCTTGCTTACAAGCAGCCTTATCTGCTCATCTATTTTAAAATATTTTTTCTCTTCCCTCTTCTTAAGTATTTTTTTTGCAGCAAGAGCCTCTTTTTCTCTCAGCTCAGGGTCAGCCATTACCCTGCGAATTTCAGGAATAAATCCGATATTCTGTTTGGCGTGCGTACCTTTTGTTGGATGCGTTCTCAGCTTACTCCACAGAGCCTGCTTTTTTTTTAATGCCTGAGCAATAACTTTTTGATCATTCTCTGCAGGATCAACTGAAAGATCAAGTAACAGATAAAAATTTTGCCTTTTCATAAATCATTTCCGGTGACAATAGTTTCCTGAAAATTTTGTGGTGATCGTTTTTTAATGAACAACAAGACCTTGACTCCTGGTTTTAGCCTCTTCAAGATCTTTGCCTTTAATAACGGAATCTGTATTAATTATAACTTCTACTGACCTTAGATCTGCTGTTTCAACGGCTGTAATCTGAAGACGACCTTCCTTATTAAGTTGAAATTTTATGTCAACACGCAAATCCTCCGGAAGATTCATGGGAAGCTCAAGCACGGCAGTGCCTATTTCCGTTGCGTGACCAGTGGGGATTGTTTTTTCGCTTGTTTCGTTTTCCATAATTCTGATTAAAACTTTTTCCTGATTGGCCACACCTGTGAAAAAAGCTTTGCCGGCATTAAAGGGAACCGGAGTGTTTTTTAAAATCAGGTTAAAAACCACCTCTTCCTGATTTTGGTTCCATACCACAACGCCAAAACTTTTGCTTGCAACATCTTTAATCTTTACAGTAGAGCTTTTGACAGCCGCCAGAGTATAACCGGTTGAATCAGCAACCTCCTGAGCAGCCACATTCAATTGCTCAGTCGTCAGTTTTACAGCATCGGTTAATTCTATAATATCTTCAAACTGATCCGCATCCACATTTGTTTTTTCAGCAACACGTTTTATTAATCTGTCATTTAAAGCAAGCTTCCATCCATAAATTGCTGCTCCCTTTGCCACTGCTTCATCAGGGTCAAATGTTTTAGTCTCTATTAAAAATTCTTGTTTTATACGCCTTGCAACAGCGGGCATGCGCGTTGCTCCTCCAACAAGTATTAATTCATCAAATTTATCATACCCCTTTTTTCTGGCTTCCAGCAGCATATCTTTGGCAAGGGTTATAGTTCTTTCAAGCAGATCCTGGGTTATGGCCTCAAACTTTTCCCTATGGAGTTCAAGTTTAACTCTTTCACCTCCATGTGTGATAGATATAGGCGTCTTATCCCTTTGAGCCAGAATTTTTTTTGCTTTTTCGGATGAAAGCTGCATATCCTGGCAGGTATCAGGGTCTTCTAAAATATCTTCATTAGTACCTGTTGCCTTATGGAATTCCTGAACCATAAATGTGATAATACGGTCATCCCAGTCCTTACCCCCCAGATTATGATCCCCACCTGTACAGATAACCTCAATTGTATCAGGACGGATATCAATCATGGTAATATCAAAGGTGCCGCCGCCAAGGTCATAAACCAGTACAACCTTTTGTTTGGAGTCATCTACAGAGCCGTATGCAATTGCAGCAGCAGTCGGTTCGTTAATAATCTGTTTAACATTAAGACCGGCTATTTCACCTGCACGCCTGGTTGCTTCACGCTCGTTGATGCCAAAATATGCCGGACAGGTAATTATAACGTCCTCAACCTTTTCGCCAAGACTCTGTTCTGCATCCTGTGCAACTTTACGTAGAATATAACTGGATATCTCTTCAGCTCTGTAGCTTTTAGCATCATACTCAAAAAGGTAATTGGACTCACCTATGGCACGCTTTACAAAACTTACCACTTCTTCAGGATAAAGCTTTGAGCTTTCCTTTGCCACATCGCCCACAACAATATTGCCGCCATCAAAAAAAACAACAGAAGGCGTCATGTGCTGATTTTCAGAATTAGGGAGTACTACGGATTTGCCATACTCATTCACATAAGCAATAGATGAATAAGTAGTGCCCAGGTCTATACCAAATGTTCTTTTTATCTGCTCATCCATTTTAACTCCTTTTTCCAACAGGTGTTTGCTTATAAATATTAATCACAATCATCTTCAAGTTTTAAAGACTTAGCTACTCTGTTGTTATCGGTAATACCATCCAAAACTATAGGTTCTTTTTTTTGGCAGGATCTTTTTTAAAGATATTAAAAAGCTGTTTTTGTCAAGTAAATTCAATGATGTTATCGGGGTAATCGCGGAGTCTAAAAATTTTAAATTATAACACTTTTTTATTAATTTTTTGCCAAAAATTTGAGGACATGCCTGTTTTCTGCCCGTTAATTGAAAGCACAGGGACTGCTCCCATAAGTGAATTGGTTATTATCAGCTGGGAACCCTTGAACAGATCCTTATGGATCATTCTTTTTTTTTCAATTTTAAATCCATTGCTCTCTAAAAAAGCACAAACTTTATCCTGCATTACCCCGTTAAGCATATGCTGGGAATAGGGGAGCAGAACAGTTTTATCCCTTAGAATTAATATATTTCCTGTATTGGTTTCTGATACGGTTCCATCCGGATTAAGTATCAACGCCTCGTCAGCACCTTTTGATGCAGCCCATTTTCCAGCACGGTAATAATAGAAATAGTTGAGGGTTTTATAATCCGCAAGGGGTGTCTGCCTGGGATCGGGATATACAGCAAGATTTAAACCCTGCTCCTTTTTCCCTGACAAACGATGAATATATGGTCTCGCCATAACAATAAGCGCATTATTAAACGGCGCTTCATTCCTGTCCCCGCTGGTGGCAATTATTTTTACTGCGGATATTTTATTTTCAAGACTGTTTTTAACTATAACCGAGCTGATAATATCTTTCCATGTCAGGTCAGGGGCTTTTTTGCCGAACAGATACTCCCATGCCAGATTAAACCTTGTCATATGTTCTTTAAGATATTGAGATTTACCCTTATTTACCCTTATTGTTTCAAAAAAACCTGCCCCGTATTGAAACCCTGGGTCAGAAACAGACACACCGGCATTATAGCTCTTTTCCATCTTGCCGTTGAGCCATATATAACTGTCGGCCTCATCTTTTTTCCCTTTTCCCTGAAAAACCTCCATAAGGGTTTTCCCCTTGTGGAGTGTTTCTTCAAATTCATCTTCAGGATTTGAATCAAAGACTAATCCTCCTCCCACGGAAAAAATAATTTTTCCATTTAAAACAGTTGCTGTTCTGATTGCTATGGACAGATCCATTGTATCATGAAAACTTATATAGCCTATGGAACCTGTGTATATATGTCTTCTGTTGGGCTCAAGCTCATCAATTATCTCCATTGCCCTTACCTTGGGACATCCTGTAATTGACCCGCCTGGAAATGCTGCTTTTATAATATCAACGGAATCGACTTCAGGGTCAAGCGTACCTTCAACAACAGAAACCAGGTGATATACATTACTGTAGGCTTCAAGCATCTTATGTTTTGTTACCTTTACGGAACCTGCCCGACAGACCTTCCCAAGATCGTTTCGCAAAAGATCTACTATCATTGAAAGCTCGGCATCATCTTTTATGCTCTGCTCAAGCTCTTTTTTCATCTTTTTGTCCTGTTTAAGATCTTTTCCCCTGGGCCTTGTGCCCTTAATGGGTCTTGTTTCAATCGAGTTGCCCCTTCGGAGGATAAATCTTTCCGGTGATGTGGAAATAATACGGTGATCTCCTGCATTAATATAGGCAAAAAAGGACGCAGGATTATTCTTAAACAGCTCTTGAAAAAGAGAAAATGTATCACCTGAAAAATCCATTATAAAACGCTGGGCCATATTAACCTGGTAAACATGGCCTTGAGTAATATACTCTTTTATGCGTTGAATGGAATCAATATAGTCTGTTTTTTTAAAATTTGATTCAAAGCCCTTTAAATTTCCTTTAAACCCTTCTGAAGCTTTCAAGCCTGAATTAATAATGGAAAAAAACCACTCAACTGTATCTTTACTGTTATTTCCAGCGCTGTCTTCAAATTCAGGGATATGGAGCCTTGTCTGATTTTTCATCTTGTCATGGATTAAAATAATCGAAGGTGCAAAAAAACAGATGTCCGGCAAAAGAAGATCATCCACCGATGTTTTGGGCAGATCTTCAATAAAATCTTTTAAATCATATGCAAGGTAGCCGAAGAGCCCGGCCGCAACCGGCCCATAGAGATCAAAACCAGAGAGATTAAAACCAGAGAGATTAAATGCATTTACCAGCTTTTTTAATATTGAAAAAGGATCATCATTAAATTTATATACGCCTTTTCCTGTTGTTATAGTCTGCTCACTGCCTTTTCCCTTATAGGTCAGCCAGGGTTTTACGCATAGAATATTATACCTTGAAGAATCAAGATCGCCTCCGCTCATTAGAAGAACCGTTCCTGGCATATTAGCAAAATGTGCAGCGATATCTATAAATGCATCCTTAATAGATAATGATTCTGTATAAACACCGGTTAATCTGTTTTTTAAAAATTCTTTCATCTTAAGCTTAATCCTCCTAATACCCCGAGACCAAGAAAATTTTCCACAATATTAAAACCATTTTCCGTAAGAAAACTTTCAGGATGAAACTGGACTCCATGAACTGGATATTCAAGGTGCGAAAGCCCCATGATAACACCGTGACTGCTGCGGGAAGTAACCGCCATAGAATCTTTTTTTTGTGTTTCAGGCAGTGACACCATTAAAGAATGATACCTTGCAGCTTTAAAAGGCGAAGGTATGCCTTTGAAAATACCCTGCCCATTATGTTCTATATTGCTTGTCTTTCCGTGCATGGGTAAGGGAGCGCAAATTGTGGAGCCTCCAAAGGCCTCATTTATACACTGCATTCCAAGACACACTCCAAGAACAGGTTTTTTACCCGAAAACTGTTTTATCAAAGGAACTGATATTCCGGCATGCTCAGGGTCTTTAGGTCCTGGACTTATAAGAATATAGTCAGGGTTGATTTTTTCAGCCCTTGGGATAGTGATTTTATCACTCCTGTGAATATCAATAATCAGGTCATAGCGTCTGAACATTTGGACAAGATTATATGTGAAGGAATCGTAATTATCGATTACCAGTAGTTTGGCCAAGCTTCCATCTCCAAAATAAAACAGGCAACAGCCTTTCCCAGTGAGTCTGGGTGGCTGTTGCCTGTTGCATAACTCAAACAAAAAACGTTTAATTCTAATTTAATCTAATTAGAACGTTTTTTTCTTATGAAATATTAATTTAAATAACGGTTACATTTACAGCGGCAGGACCTTTTTGCCCCTGCTCAATATCAAAAGATACTCTGTCGCCCTCATTAAGTGATTTAAAACCGGATGAGTTGATTCCTGAATGATGAACAAATACATCAGGACCATCTTCCTGCTCAATAAAACCATAACCTTTTTGATCATTAAACCATTTCACAATTCCATTAGCCATAGTGACAATCTCCTTTAAAAAACATTATAAAATTAATAATGGTTTCAAACTTCAGGTTGTTGCCACTTTAACAAAATGGATCTCCCCTTGGAACGAAACCGTTGCGTCATAAAAGACGCATTCTTAATAAACTCATTAAGCTTTCTTGTAAAAATTTTTTTTGCTACTCTAACATTGATACCTTGGGAATACACTCTTTGTATTTCGAGGATTACTTGAAGACTGACTACGAAATTTAGTGAAAGAGGGTGCTTTACAAGGGTCTCTTTTTATTTGATTTGGAACCTGAAAAATTTTATATAACACTATACTCTGGCTTTTAGGAAATGAAAAATCAGATAAATTATTTTTTTTATTTAAATTCAAATATGTTACTGCCACACAAAATATTTCCATCTTTTAGCAAGATAAATTTTCACTTATTTTTCTCAATAAGTTTGCAACCTATAATATACTATATAAACAAAAGCAACATTTTTTTATACTTTTAATAAAAAAATGTTATTTATAGTAATTTTTTTTTGTTTTAATCAATTCGCAGATCAATTCTATCTCAGATACATTAGTTTTCAGTTCTTTTCCCTCAAGGCTTTCTTTGAACAGAGAATCATATTGAGGTATTTTTGCAACTATCTTTGCCTGATCAATATTTGCATTCATTAAATCCGCTACCCTGTCATCAACCTTGTTCAAAATAAAAAAATTATCTATCCTGGCATTATCCGCCATTTTCGATATTTTTTCAGCCAGCAGGAATGAATCAAAGGAGGGATCTACAACTCCTAAAATTAAATCACATTCACGATCCACGCCTCTGCCAAAATGCTCCACACCTGCCGAAGAATCTATAATAACCACATCTTTATCACCCATTACAAGTCTGGAGAGTATCATCTTTGAAAGTACCCCCATGGGGCAGGCGCATCCCTCACCGGATTCATGAATTTTCCCGATTGCAACGAGTTTTATATCATTAGCCCGGGAAACTGTTTCCCCCATTATTTCATTGAAGGTTATTTTTTCTTTTAAAAAAGAATTATTTTCATCGGAAAAAGTATTGTTTAGGCTTTGTTTAAAGCTTTTTTTACCTCCAAGGTTATCCATGAGTATTGTGGGAGATTCAGCGCCCATTAATCGATGAAGGCCAAGGTTTGATTCATCTGCGTCTATTAACATAACATTAAAACCCTTTTTCTGCAGCGCCTTGGCAATTAATGTGGAGATGGTACTCTTGCCGCTCCCGCCTTTACCACATACTAAAACCTTCATATCTGTTTTTACTCCCTCAACCTAATTTAAAACCCCTTTTTTATCCATTTGAACTACTCTGTTGAAGCCGCTATAATCTTTTGTAAAAAAAACATTTTCATAATTATTTGCACTGCTAATCATCGCTTCCACAGCATTTTTTTGGTCGGATCCAATCTCAAGCAACAGACTCCCCTTATCCTTAAGATATAAATGTGCAGTAGATATTATCAGACCTAAAGAATTGAGACCGTCTTTACCGCCGTCAAGGGCTAAAACAGGCTCATACCTGTAAATTTCAGGCTCCAGTTTATTAATAATGCTGGATTTAATATACGGCGGATTCGAAATAATAATATCAAACCTGCATTTTCTGTTACTTAAAGGCAAAAACCAACTGCCTGAAAAAAAATTTATTTTTTTATTAAGATTATGGGTCCATGCATTCTTTCTCGCTAATTTTAAAGCCTTAATGGAAAAATCCGATGCAAAAAAAATATTTCCTGGCTTTTGGGCTGCAAGTGCAATAATTATTGCTCCTGAACCCGTTCCAAGTTCTATAATCTGCTTTGGTATATTATCCGGCTTGGACGAAATGATCTTCAAGGCTGTTTCAACAAGGCATTCTGTGTCAGGCCTTGGTATCAAAACATCTCTTGCAACTTCAAGCTCCATTGACCAGAATTCTTTTTTCCCTGTAATATAGGCAACAGGCTCTCTTGCAACCCTTCTTTTTATTAAAGTTTTAAAGTTTGCAAGCTCTGTTTTATCAAGAGGCCGGTCATATTGCAGATATAGATCAATACGTTTCAGTTTGAGTGCATGGGATAGAAGTATCTCGGCTGCAGCCCGGGGGCTCTCAATGTTGTGAGATTTAAAATAAGATGTTGTCCAGTTTAAAAGTTTTATTATTGTCCATTCAGGACGCAACATTCTGCAATGCCTGGGCTTGATAATAAGTTGTAAGACCGCTGATTATTTCGTTTAAATCACCCTGAAGAATATTTTCCAGCTTATAAAGGGTTAGACCGATTCTGTGGTCGGTTACTCTTCCCTGGGGAAAGTTATAGGTTCTTATTCTTTCACTTCTATCTCCGGAACCGATTTGATTTTTTCTGTCTTCAGACCTTTTTGCATTCTGCTCTTTAAGCATACTATCGAGAAGACGTGCTCGCAATACTTTCATGGCCTTATTTTTGTTTTTTAACTGGGATTTTTCATCCTGACAGGTTACCACAAGATTTGTGGGAAGATATGTGAGTCGCACTGCAGAATCAGTGGTATTTACACTCTGCCCCCCAGGACCCGTTGCCCTGTATACATCTACCTTTATATCAGCAGGGTTAATTTTAAGCTCCACCTCTTCGGCTTCAGGAAGGACGGCAACAGTAACCGCAGACGTATGAATCCTTCCCTGTGTTTCGGTGGTGGGAACCCTTTGTACACGATGGGTGCCACTTTCGTATTTAAAACTGCTGTAAGCACCATTGCCGTGAATTAGAGCAATTACTTCTTTTAAACCTCCAACTCCTGTGGCATGGTGGTTAAGAATTTCGACTTTCCATTGTCTGTTTTCAGCATATTTGCTGTACATCCTGAACAGATCACCGGCAAAAAGGCCTGCTTCTTCCCCTCCGGTACCTGCCCGTATTTCAATTATAACATTCCTGGCATCATTGGGGTCTTTGGGCATTAGCAGCTCTTTCAGCTTTTCTTCATAATCATCTGTCTGCTGATTAAGACTGTTTACTTCATCCTGAGCCAACGCTTTAATATCAGGGTCATTATCTTTTAAAAGCTCTTTGCTTTCATCAAGCTCTTCCATGAGCTGTTTATACTCTTTGAAAACTGTTACAATCTTATTCACTTCAGAATGCTCGCGACTATACTTCTGATATTTTTCTCTGTCCTGAAGCACCTTGGGGTCACTTAAAATTTTTTCAAGTTCTATAAAACGGTTTTCAACCCCTTGCAATTTTTCAAACATATTATATCTGTCCGTCAATTATTTCTGAAATTTAGCATACTTTCTGCGAAAACGTTCAATACGACCTGCTGTGTCAACAAGTTTCTGTTTTCCTGTAAAAAAAGGATGACAAGCAGAACAAATTTCAACTTTAATGTCAGGCTTGGTGGATCCTGTTTCAACAACATTTCCACAAGCGCACTTTATGCTGGTTTGAAAATATTCAGGATGAATATCAGGCTTCATAT
>Ga0190314_1000729_pt1 | contig 10795 bp, 18 predicted proteins | sample 4870071112_MG_FD_165055 | JGI IMG/M metagenome (GOLD analysis project Ga0190314, IMG submission 165055) | Hydrothermal vent sediment bacterial communities from Southern Trench, Guaymas Basin, Mexico - 4870-07-11-12_MG | ecosystem: Environmental > Aquatic > Marine > Hydrothermal vents > Sediment ...
TTGCATCTTTACCCAGTTTTAGTATATCTTCTGTGCTGCAGTTAACATCAGCTATGAAATTACCTTCAAATAGATCTTCAAACTTTGCATTTGGTAGTTTCTGTCTAATTTCTTCCTTAGCAAACTTCTTGAATAAAGTGTGAGCCAATACTAAGTATCTCATACATTTTTTCATAAGGTTATTCTATAAAGGCTTTTGGCTCCGTCAGGTTAGAGGTAACTTTTTAAACACCCTCTGCATAACAAAGATATGGCTGAGAAGAAGGTTTTGGAAGGGGAATTCTTTCACGAGATAGAAGAAATGGAAGGTAAGAAGTTTGAGCACATTGGATTTAGAGATAAGGAAGGGAAGTTTGGAGATGTGATGTTATCTTTTGTTCCGAATGTAGGAGATAAGAGAAAAGTGAGACTTACCATAGAGGTCTTAGAGGATTAAGGTTTTAATTCTCCTAAGAAATACTCGAAGGCTTCTTTTGTAGTTTTGAACTCTAGAGGCTCACTTTGAGGCTTTATCCAAGAGATCTTGGATTTGCCTTTAAACTCTTTACCTTGTATCTTTATGGTGGCTTTAGCTTCTGTTATCATCTTTTCTTTTGTATGCTTGGTGGAGATCTCAAGGAGTATCTCATCTATGGTTTTAGGGTCGATACCTAAGTCCCTTAGTCTCTCGTTTAGCCAGTCTTTGTAATCCACCAAAGCGCTGGTTGTTATCTCGTTCTCAAACTCTTTAGGTTCAACCTTCATTCTTATGAAGTCGAACTTTATTTTTACCGGCCTCTCAAGTTTTTCAATGAAGTTGATGAATGAATGGTTTGTTACGCTTATGAAAGAATCTGCTAGATTATGAGCCAGTCCACGCAGTAAGATAAGCTTTGCCACAAATTTAAAGGGAGCAAGCTATTTATTAGACTTTTGGTTAGGACGCTCTAATGTAATTTAACTTTAACATTTAGATATCTTTTTAAAGATTTTTTGTGCACAATTTAATATGGAGATAGTCCAACATGAAAAGGGTAAGAGGACAGAAGAGTTGGTTAATCTAGTTGACGAGCTTTACAATGAAATAAGGCCAGAGTATAAGAGTTTTGAGGTTGATATCTTCGTTGATACTAAGAAGGCTATGTCTTTCTTAAACGATGAAGGTTTCCCTTGTCTTTTTGGTGAGATAGGGATATACAATTTACGTGGTGAGTTGCACATAATCTTTGTGGAGAAAGAGATGGATTGGATATTCAACAAAGGTCTTCAGAGGCATGCAGTTGCCCATGAATTAACCCACATGGATGATGGAAGGGATATACTTGTGTACAGTACTCTAGCTGAGGAAATAGCTGAGATAAAGGACGGGAGGAGAAGCAAAATTCCACCACCTTTAACTTTTGAGGATATGGTTTTAGAGTTGTACTTTGAGCTTAGAGCGGAGGAAAGGATGTTGAATGAAGGATTCTCTGACGAATGTTACGATGCTCTGATTAAGACCTTAGAATCCTCGCTTGAATGGTACCCTTATGTTATTATGGGAAATTATTTCATTAGTATGGAAAGACTACCTGCGGAGAAAAAGATAGAGTTGTATGGTGAATACGAAAAGGCGTTTCATAAAGTTTTTTCAGAGGACAAAGATATTTGGAAAGGTAGAGAAAGTGTTATTAAAGAGATAGTTGACGAGAGGGTTTATAGAGATTACAAAAGTCTTGCAGAGTTTTTAGTATCACCCTTGGAAGGGGGATAGATACTTCTCTTTATACTTCTCTCTAAGTTCATTGAGCTTTTCTTTGAATTTGATGAGATCCTTTTGAGGTATAGACATAGACTCTCCGTGGGCTTTCCTGTGCTTTATCGAATAACCAACTTTTGTTGCTGATTTGTTAACAACTACGCCTATCTCTGCCAAACCTGCTAGTAAATAGTTTAGTCTCCTTACGACTCCAGTTTCGTTAAGATCTACTTCTCTCTCTAGGAATACTCTCGGAGCTAAACCTCTTTTGTATACTCTAACAAGGAAGCTCTTACTGTTAGGCTTTCCCTTCACCTCTGCAACAACTTCTCTTGGATCAATATTTCTCTCTTTAAGAAAAACTTCAAATCTTGCTGCAACCTTTGCTATGAAGAAAGGATTGACAAATAATCCTCCTTTAATGCATTTCTTCAATGCGCTCTTAATACCCATAGATTATTCTAAGTTTTTGGTGTTTATATTATTGATGTTTTGGTTTGCAGATGATACATTCTTGAGCTTTACATATGAACTTCATCCCAACTGCTATAGATGCGAGAGATACCAGTATTATGATGTAATCTCTAGTAGAGGGAGATACCTTGTGTGCTACGAAGGTTAGGGAGAAGGTTGTGAGTACGACTGCCACTGCTAAAGCTCCGAATATGACACATGAGCACTTGACCATATTAAATAAAATGCACTCTTCAGATTAATACTCGTTAGGACATAATGTGGAAGAGTGTGACCAATAGTAAGACTTTAAAACAAGTTTAACATTAAATTTATCTATGAGAGAAAACTTCAATGTTGGATCTCAGATATTGTTAGAATTGCATGGTGTTGAAGATGCTGACTTTAGGAGAATATTAGAGTCTGCATTGTCTAGTGTAGGCGTGAGAGTGGTTAAATATTTTAAGGACAGTTCAGATACGTACGAAAGGGCAGGAGCGTTACTTTTCGACTCCCATGCTTTCATGTATTATTTTAGGGCTGAGGGAAAACTTCTAATAGACGTCTTTACTTGTAGCTTAGATGGAGAGAAGCATCGGGAGTATCTTTCTTCTATAGAGGAGGAGTTACTAAAAAGATTAGACTATAAAAGTTTAAGAAGGATGTTCTTACAAAGGGGTTAATTATATAAGATGAGATGTGTTCTAATTTGTATGGACAAGTTTGAGCTTTTGAAAAGGAATGCCGAGGAAATAGTTACAGAAGAAGAGCTTAAAAGAGTTTTGAGAAAGAAAAAGAAGGTAGCGTATGTAGGATACGCTCCAACTGGGAGGATACATGTTGGTTATTTTGTGCCTCTAAGTAAAGTCGTTGACTTTTTAGATGCGGGGTTTAAGTTTAAGATTCTAATAGCAGATATACATGCCCACCTCGATGATAGAAAAACTCCTTGGGAGGAGTTAGACGAGAGATCAGAGTACTACGAGAAGACAATAAGGAAGATCATTAGGGTTTTGGGAGGCAAAGTTAGTGACCTAAAGTTTGTAAGGGGGTCAAGTTACCAGTTCGATAGAGAGTATATAGAAGATGTGTTAAGGATGACCACTATGGTTACTGTAGATAGAAGTAGAAGAGCAGCTTCTGAGGTAGTTAGGTTTGGAAAGAACCCAAAGCTATCAGGTTTTCTTTACCCTGTTCTGCAAATAGCGGATGTTGTACACTTGGGAGCGGATGTAGCTTTGGGTGGTATAGATCAAAGAGGGATATACATGTTAGGTAGGGAATTACTTCCAGAGTTGGGTTATGAGAAGTATGTGTCTGTCTTTACGCCGCTTATCCCAGGATTGTCCGGTGGTAAGATGTCTGCATCTGTAGAGAGTTCTAAGATAAGTGTTCATGATAGCGATGAGGAAATAAAGAGAAAGATAAGAAATGCTTATTGCCCTGCTAAAGTTGTTGAAGGTAATCCAATACTTGCATACGCTAAGTATATCATCTTCCCATTCCTTGAGAGGAATGGAAAAGAATTTGTTGTAGAGAGGCCTGAAAAGTTTGGAGGTAGAGTAGAGTACTCTTCCTATGCAGAGCTTGAGGGTGATTACATTGAAGGCAAGTTACATCCCTTGGACTTAAAGAATGCAGTTGGAAGTTATTTTATAGATCTGATATCAAAGATAAGAGCTTAACGGAAGATTCCACCTTTAAGTAAGTTTGTGAGAAGATTGTCTACTCCCTTTTTGTAATTTGAGAGGCTTGTACTCACCATAGTTATGTATGAGCTTAAATCCTTGAGATCATTTGACACTAACGTTTTGGATTTCTCTTCGAGATCGGTAGGTTCAAGTGTGTGCGTCCTACTTAGCTTGACTCTAAAGATCCCTTCTCCCCCACCAGGTATAAAGTCTATATACTCCGGAATCCCCCTTGTTTCTCTAATTTTATTTAGTACGGTCATTGGGTCGTATGGGCTGGATGGGACCTCAAAACTCTTTGAGATAAGTTCTACACTCAAAGAATATGTGTTTTTAATAGGCTCTTGAAGCTCTATTCTAAACGTTGCAACATCATCTTTATCTTTGAGAACCTCTGTTAAGTATTCTTCTAGCTCTTTTTCAATTATCTCTGTATTTGTGTGTGTAGTACCATCCATAAAGAGGCTTTTCTACTGCAGTTTTAAAAACATTTCGATTAGCACTGTCCAAGTTTTGAAGCGTTACATCCGTCAGAGAAACCTACTTCGTATCCATGTTTGTACCCTTCTGAAAATCCTTTATCATAAGATGATTTGCATGTCTGGTTTAGTCCCATTCTGTAACCATCTTCTTTTCCATAGTCGTAACCTGCTTTATAACCCTCGTTGAAGTATAGCTTTGAGCTGAAGAACCACGTGGATATAATTACGATAACGAAAATGACACCAAGAACAATTCTCTTTTTAGTTACTTCGTCTATATACATACTTTTAGTAGAGCGAGTCTTTTACTTTTAAAGTTTTCTCTGCAGGGAAACGTATATAAATAAAGACTTCACTAATTCATAGAAGGTGTTAAACCATGATAAAGAAACTTGTTAGAAGGTTAAGAGGGAAGAAAGAAGTTAAGAAGGCAACTACAAAGACGAAGAGTACCAAGAGCAGCACAAAAAGTACAAATAAAAGTGTAAGGAGAAAGACAGTTAGTGCTAAGAAATCAACAGCAAGGACAAGGAAGACTGTGAAGAAGACCGGAAAGAGGGCTGTTAAGAAGTCTGTAAAGAGAAAGCCTTGCAAGACCAAGAAGGTAACAAAGAAGAAGACTATGAAGAAGAAAGTTCAAGAGAAAGCAAAAGCAAAGAAAGCTAAGAAAGTAGAGAAGTGTGAGTTATGTGGCAGAAGGACAACAAAGCTTTATGTCTGTAAGGAATGTGGGTCTAAGTTCTGTAGTAACTGTGGTAATACAGAGCTTGAGATATGTGACGATTGCATGAGGTTCAACAAAGCAAGTAGAACTGTAGAAGGGGTAGAGATAGACGAGTCAGCATTTGCTTAGGTTTACTCTGTTCTTTTTATCTGTTTATTATTTTTTACACGTAGGAGTAAATTCCTACAATGAATAAAGCATATAGGAGTACTAGCATGAATCCTTCATACCTCGTGAGTTCTCTGTCCATGGCCATGACCACAAAAAGTATAGATAGTGCAATCATAAAGGGGTAACCAAAAACTATCATGCTCTGAGGGATGGAAAATGATTTAATCAATCCAGGAACGCCCATGACCATGAATATGTTAAATATGTTCGATCCGGTAATGTTGCCTAAGCTTAGTTCATGGTTGCCTTTAAGTGCGGCTGATATAGAAACAGATAGCTCAGGTAAAGATGTTCCAAGAGCTATAGCTGTTACAGCAATTATAGCAGATGATATCCCAAGGGCGTGTGCTAAGTTTACTACGGATTCAACACAATACTTAGCTCCTATAAACACACCGATTAACGAGAGTATTAGTATGATAATGTATTTTGCTTTTATCTTTGTTTTTGGAAGGTTCTTTACTTTATGATTCTTGTGTGTGTCCAGGGAGTATTTCAAGAAAAGGATGTATCCTAGAACTGCAAGGATTGCCTCAGGCCGTGAGAAAACTTTATCAAGCATAGCTAAGCCGAGAAATACAGCAGACCCTACGAACAATGGAAGATCAACCTTTACTACGTCCCAGTCTACTTTTATCTTAAGCAAAGCTGCTGTTAGACCAACCACAAGAGCTATGTTTGCAATGTTTGATCCTATAACATTTGAGCTTATTATGTCTTGAGCTGTTGGAGCATGGCTTAGGATAGCTGCTATACCTGTAGCTAACTCGGGGATTGATGTGGCTACAGATGCTAGAGTAACTCCTATTATGAACATAGGTGCTCCTAGTGCAAGAGCTATTAGCTCTAGGGAATCCGCAAAGTAATCAGCGCTTTTCACAAGTAAAAAAATCGAAAAAATTAAAATCAAAACCCAAAGCAGTATAGCCATCAGCATACACCAGACGGTGTTGGTTTAGAGTTTTCTATTGTCTTGTCACATCCTTCAAGTTCTGGGTTTTGTGCACATATGAGTTGCTTCATTTCTTCAGCACTTTTTAATCCAACTGCTAAGTACTTGTTGTTGATTAGTAATGTTGGTGACGAAGCTATATTTAGTGCATTACTTAAAGTCATCTTGTTAAGTAAGAGTTCCTTCCCTTCTGTTGCTACACATTCGTCTAACTTGCTTTGGTCTAGACCTAACTGTTGTATACAAATGCTACTTTGGTTGGTGTTTGTGTAGTTTGCATTGTAGCATGTTAGGTAGTCAAGCGTCTTACTTGGATAGTACTTCATTATACAGCTTTGCATTTTGTCCTCTTGCACTTCACTGGGTCCATGTAAAGAATAAATTGTTCCGTTGTACTCAGAAGCTATGAAGTGTATCTCGTAGTTCAATCCTTTTAGTACATCCAGTACGGATACAAGGTTGTCTTCTGCTAATGTTCCAAATGGACAGTGTGACATGACAAACAAGTCAACCTTGTTTGGGATTTCTTCTCTGTTTAAGAGCATGCTTCCTCTTGTTCTTAGTAGGTAGTAGTCCTTACCCTCGTCCATATATCTTTCTAGGAATGTGAAGTTCTCTGCATTCTCTATACTCTTATCGAACACAAATGCTGGTAGTGTTGTGATGTTAAGCTCTGATATCATCTTCTGCGCTTTCTCATCTGTAGGTTCAAGTATTATTGGATTCAAGTCAGATATTGCATACCTCTCTAGAGATACGATTACGCCTGTAGGATCGCATACTCCACAGTCCGCATCGTTTATGACATAGAGGTCTACTCCACCCTTGCTTGAATTCGTTGAGTAGTATGTGTTGTATAAGAATATTCCTGCAAAGATTATCACTCCTACTGCTAAGAGTATGATGTTCATGTTCTTAGGTAGCTTCTTTTGCTTAGGTTTGGACTTGGTTCTTGATTTCAACATACATCCTCCTCCTTATATCATTGTTATTATAGCTGTTAAAAGCATGAGTATTAGTATGAAAATTAGACTTGAGATCCAAAAACCAAGTCCCCAAGAGAATCCCTCTCCAAACAATCTCGAAGCCTTGGATATCCTTTCTCTCATGGTATATTAACCTATAAATTATCCATTAAAAAGATTTCGTATGCTTATCTTCTCTTATAGGCTACGATTTTTTCCTCGCCGTAAGCATAACAATAAGGAAGCTTTTTAATGAATGCTAACTCATGTGGAGCAATGTATGTGAGAACTATATTTATCTTTGCGTTGTTCATCAATGAGGGCTTTGTAAGGTCTCCAGTTTTTTCTACTATTCTGCTATCTTTTAAAATGTGTTCAAGTAGTGAGTCTACACTTACTTCCTCTACGATCTCATCATTGTCTTGGGGCTTTTCGTACCATATTTCTTTGTACCTCTCAGAGGCACCTTGCTTCACACCTTCCCACACATCGTCTTTAACATCGTCTAAAGTAAGTATAATAAATCTCGTAAGAGCTGTTATTCTCTCTTCAAGGGTAGAGCCTTTTTTCTCAAGTTCTTTAACGAAGTTCATCGCAGATTCGTAAGCACCCATAACTAAAAACAAGCAAGTTAGAAATATAAATTTAGTGAAAAGAAGTTAGACGATGTCTTCTTCTGCTACGACTATGAAGTCTCCTATTGATATTACAGCGTTGAATGGTATTAATATCCTACCATCTGCATTTCTCTCGAATTCAAATGTCTTTGCGTATGGTGTTTCATTCTTAAGTACTATGTATATGATCTCCCCAGTCCTTGGCTCGAATGTTAAGTCTCCCACCGTTCCGAAGTTTTTACCACTTTTGCTAACAACCATCTTACCTAGAATATCTTTTGAAAGCATTTTTTCTCCTTTTTTCATGCTTTAGACCTCCTTTTTGTTATTAAGCATGTTATCGTTTAAAAAGGTTTGTATCCTATTCCGCCGAATAGGATGATTATGCTAATTATTAGTAGATATATTGAGTATAAAAAGCTTGCTACTGTTTCGAAGAATATGAAAGCAAGTAGTAATAAGACAAAAGTCATAAGCCACACTGCTCTGCTCCAGAAGAAGACTTTTGATCCGTCAAGTGGTGGAATTGGAAGGAGGTTAAATATGGCAAGGAACAAGTTAATATATACACCATACATTATCAATGGGTTGTATTTCACGAAAAGGCTTAGTATGAATGCAAGAACTATGTTCATAAATGGGCCTGCTAAGGCTATTTTCCCATAATCTTCCCTTGTTATTCTTGGATATTTATATTTATGTGAGATTCTCCTCCCAATGACAACAGCTCCTGGAGCAGCGAATATAAACCTACCTCCAGAGATGATACCGAAGACCAAAGAGAGCATAAGACCCGTGGGCCATGCCACATACCTTGCTTCAAACCCTTTGTCCAAGGCCATGTATCTATGACCCAACTCATGTAGAACAAATGCTAGTCCTACTATGAATATTGAGAATAAGAATCTTGTAGCTGTGAAGTTTGAAAGAGAGAATAAGAAACCCAAGACTAGCACGGATAGGATTATGTCCCTTAATTCGTCTCTGCTGAATGATTTAATAAAGCTCGTAAGGTTCAACTGCCCTCAACCCCATTAGTAGTAATAAGCCTATAATTATCATTAATAAAAGTATTGTTGTTGGAGTTTTTTCTGGATAAAGGCAGAATTTGTTTTTGATCTTGAAGTTTAGCGTGTCATAAGGTTGAAGGAGTTTGTCCATTATTGGATTTTTGTTTGGGAATTTGTCTACGTAAGCTCTTAGTTTGTCGTATACGTTATATTTAGAGTACAGCGTACAGAATGTATTTTTACTTGATGACCTTATTGCTGTATATCCTGTTATGGGTGGGGTCTTGTTTAGTTTAAGGTAAGTTTCCTTGTCTACGAACACATCGTATACTACTTCGTTCCCTTTGACTGTGGCGATGTACTCATTTGCGTTCCCAAAATGAACATCGTATCCACCCAAAGAAAAGTTTCTACCGTTGAGATTGTATTTCACTTTAAATGAGCTTAACCTCTTGATGTTGTAGCTTTGTCTTCCAAAGTTGAATGTGAAATTGTATGTGTGAAGTCCGTCACTAATATATTTTGAGTATGAGGTCTCGTAACCACCCTCCAAGTCCGAGATCACGAATTCAAAAAATATTGTTTTACTTCCATTAACGTTCTCCAAGGTTATGCTTATTTGTGTTTCGTTTTGATTTAGCTTAGCGGTGTAATTAACGACTCTCAAGGTTTGTGGGGGATTTTTGATCTTTATGGGGATTGTGTCGTATAAGACATATGTGTCATTGTTTCTAACTTCTAGTTTAAGGTTGTAAGTACCATCTTTAATAGGCTTTTTGGCTATTAGCTCCACGTAAGTCTTTTGAAAGGGTAGTAAGATTGGGGTAAATGTTCCTACCTCTAAGCCTTTTCCCATCTCCTCTAAGATGGGAAGGATAATCTCTGTGTTGTTTTCCTTGTTTTGGATCTCAACATTGAACCTTGTTACCTCATCGTATACAACAACTTCCTGTGGGTAATTGATCTCTAAATTCGTTGCTAATGAGAAAGAGATTGATACGACAAGTAAGAGTACAATGATTAACTTTCTCATGCAGTTCACTTCGAACTTAATATTCTGTCTTTAATTGCATTAATAATCTCTTTAGTGTCCATTCCACCTATGGACATCCCAGCACCAAATCCTAAACCTTTACTTAGGTTATCTAAGCCTGAAGGTATAACAAGCTTTGTAGACGAGGATTTACCTATCTCTTCTAAAGCTTTTAAGTACAAGTACATTATAGCCCTATCATCTAACTTCTTAGCAGCGTCACCTATTGCTTCTAACAATATCTTCTTAGCTTCAGCTCTGAACTTTGCAGCTTGAAGTTGTTGTGAGCTTATTGTCTTTTGCTGCATGGCTTTGACTATCTCTGGAGCAGGTTCTATGTATTGTATTTGAACCATAGGAACATCTATGCCCCAGTTCCATGTGGCGTGTCTTATTTGATCAGCAAGAATATCATTGAGCTGATCCAAGTTAGCAAATAATTGCCTTAAACTCATAGATGCAATTATGTTCCTAGTCTCGGACACGATTAGGTCTTTAAGACCCTTAAGATAGTTTTCTATCTTAAGGATGGCCTTTTCAGGGTCTCTTATTTTGTAGTAAACGCTTCCATTAAGATTGATCTGCAGGTCTTCTGCTGTGAAAGCTTTGTTTATGTTAATTGGTAGGATTTTAGTTCTCACATCAATCTTTTGGAATTCTTTTTCAAAGAATGGAATGACTATAGACCATCCAGGTCCTGCTATTCTGTTGAATCTACCCATTCTATATATTATTGCTCTCTCAGTCTCATCGTATTTTCTCACGAACAGAATGAAGAATAAAGCTATACCTGCAAGTATAAGTAATCCCCACGTAATCCATCTTACGACGTCGAACATCATATAACCAAGTATGAGAAGGCCAAGTAATATGATAGCTAATACCACTTGTTTCATAATTTTTATTGTTGTTCCATACTTAAAAATCTTGTGTAATTAGCCTTTGATTTCAAGGTTTGTGTAGTATACCTCTCCGTCTAA
>Ga0190314_1000730_pt1 | contig 10784 bp, 15 predicted proteins | sample 4870071112_MG_FD_165055 | JGI IMG/M metagenome (GOLD analysis project Ga0190314, IMG submission 165055) | Hydrothermal vent sediment bacterial communities from Southern Trench, Guaymas Basin, Mexico - 4870-07-11-12_MG | ecosystem: Environmental > Aquatic > Marine > Hydrothermal vents > Sediment ...
TGAGCGATAGATACGCTTCTCTCGCTGGTCAGCATCTTTCATATGTTATGAATCCAAAAGACATTATAAGACGCATCATCGATCAGCACCTATCGGGGTACCTGAGATGATCGGGGTTTTATCACAATGAAGCGGGTGAAAAAACGCACTATGATTTCCTCTCCTTCTCTTTAGATTCAACGAACATTATTTCACTATTTCACAAAGGTTGTATTATCCCCCATTGGTGTAACATCGCTTTTCTCCGCTCTACAAGGCAGTTTATGGGCACTCCCTTGCTTTGCTGGGGAGTGCTTTCTTTTTTCCTCCATGTTCATAATTTTTCGCCAAATTTACCCCCACCACTCACCATTCCTTGGGGTTCACCATGCAGAAAAGGATACCTTAAAAACTTCATCAACATTTACGTTACCTACTCGAAACTACCTGCGAACTATTCGCAAGTGAAAACAAAATCATTAACAGAGCTTTACTTTGAAGTTAACCAGGAAATAGAATCACTATCTATACCTCAGGTACTTCCTGTAAAAGTTTTTACCGCTCTCTTTCCTAGTCTTGAACCCCCAAACCGGATAAATGCAACATCGATCCAGTAACCACATCACTTATATGAAACCAGATGCACATGATGTGGATTTGGAAAACAAATCGTTAACCGAACTTTGCGAAGAGATTGAGCGAGAGATAGAATCATTGTTTGTCCCAGATTCGCTACCTGCCCAAGTTTTTGAAGCTCTCTTCCCTGGCCTTGAATCCCCCAAAGATAAAAAACCGCTCGTGAGCTCATTCGTGAGGCATCCTCCAGTGGTGGTCTGTTGAGTCAAGCCGGGCGGGGATATAGGGGGCGTAAAAAATGGGTATAATCAACGCTCCCCCTTGCCTCTGATTTTTGAGGGGAGGGGGGTTATACCCTTCTTGGTTGTATCGGGTCTAGTCCAGATAACTTGCTCCATTGTGAAAATCGCTTACGAGAATCGTCATAGAGGCTCTCCAAAAGGGAGGGGAAGCTATGTACCCCTTGGCGGATTTTTTGAAAGGCTCTATGGCCAAATATGAAGGTGGTGAAAACACTGATGAGAAGCGGAGAAGAGAAATTTTCATCTATCGGTAGGCATCTCCTCTATGTCTTATGTCAACACGGTAGACACGAGAGCACCTCCACAGAAAGTATAGCGGGAATTATGATTTTTTCTTGAACCATCCTTTTACTCTCTCCCAGAGGCTCCTCCTCGGTGGTGGGAGGCCTTTGAGTTTCTCGCTGACATCCATGATCGTGGAGAGATAAAGCTCCACGAGTTCTCTGAGATGCCTGACTTCCTTTTTGAGTTCTTCGTTTTCCTTTCTGAGTTTGTATAGCTCCTCAGCGAGGAAACTTTCACTTGGCGAGAAAGAATCTTTCAAACGCTCCAGTGCAGTGGAGAGAGAAAGACCAGATTTCACGAGAGCCACGAATTTCTCAAAGATTTCAAGATCCTTGGCGGATAGCTCAACGGTTCGCTCTTTCCTCACAGGCATGATATAGCCTTTCTCTCTGAGAAGAAGGACATATTTTCTCACGGTTGGGTATGGAATTTTTGTAGCCCGTGAAATTTCATGAAGATTCATACTCTCCCCCTCTTGATGGTTATAACCAAATCAGAACAATGATATGAACGTAACTACGATTATAGCAGATCAAAGAGAAAAAACCATAACCAAAAGCCAAATCCAACTTCCATAAATCGATGTTAATGGAAGTAAGATTCAAAAAACCGCTTCAGATGCGACTTCCTGAACTTCCTATTTCAACCTGAGAGATTTAACATGAAAGTTACTGTTATTTAATGTTATCTAGTGTTCATTAGTGTTATAATGATGATGAAGATCGCCAGACGGGGGTGAGATTATGAGTATTGAAGTTCTCCAACGGTTTGGTGTGAGGAAGAGGTATATAACGACATTGAAAAGGGAAGGATTCACCACTGTGGAGCGTTTGGATGAATGGTTGAAGGAGAGGAATTACGATCACTTTTATTTGATTCTTCTCGGTTTGGGTGCTAAAGGAAGTTGGGAAGTATGGAATGGATTCAAAAAGTTGAAAAAGACGCAGACAATACCAGCGGGGGTGTAACCGCCCCCCGCTTTGAGGAGGGAGATAGATGCTTGAAATCAACGGGGAAAGATACTTAACACGTGATGATCTTCAAAAACTGTTTGGAGTTTCTCACATGACTATCCTTCGTTGGGAAAAGAAAGGGATTCTGAAGAGAATCAAGATTCCAGGGATTAGAAGAGTGTATTACAAGGAAGCGGATATCAAGAAACTGTTAGAAAAGTACCATAAGTAAAAAAAAGACAACCCCCACCAGCGTCACGCCAGTGGGGTACGATCGCCAGACGGGGTATGAACTTTTATCACATATATTGTAGCATGAAACAGGATATGGGTTTCAAGGAGGGGAAAGCATGGAGGAGGAAATTATATCAGAAGAGGAATACAAGAAATTGCCAAAAACAACCAGATATGAATATCCAAAATTGATGAAATTGATAAAAATTCTAAAATCCGAAGGGTTGATAGAGGAGACACCACGAGGTGTTATTTTTAAGGAGAACAACCGAAAAATAAAAAGTATCCTCAGAGAAATCGCCAGGTTGAAGTGGAATTGGGATGATCCAGAAAAGAAAAAGTGGTTACTTACGTATGTTAAAAGATTCGCATACTGGGAGCTTGAAAGGGTGAAAGAGTATATAAGAAAACAGAAAGATCCTAACAATCCTTTCATACAAATAGGCACACGTACATCATTGTGGAAAGTTCATATTCAAAAACTTAAAAAGGAAATTTCATGGTTGTACTATTGGAATCATTATCAAGAATTACAAGAGGTCGCTTCACAGCTTGAAGACTTGTTAGAAGAAACAAAAAGATCAATTCGGATTTTAGAAGAAAAATCTGAAACAGACACCAAATCATTAGAAGAGAAAAGAAAAATGAAGATGCTTGAAGAGATATGGATGTTCTTTGATGTCAAAGCACAACAAGAAGGGGAAAAGTACGTTTTTAAAATAAGGTACGAAGAAAGTGGACAAACAGCAAAGTTTTATCCCAGCAAAGTTGATGTTTTTGGGTATAGAGCTGGTGCAATCCATGGAACTTTGGAAACACCAGATGGGGAGGAAAAACAGGCAATTGTATATTTCGCAGGTCCTCACACATGGATTGAAGAGGTACAGAGTACTTCATAGTTCAAAATTTGGAAGAAAAAAATCCTGGGAACGTTCAAAATTTGGAATGACCTCAGGAAACTTCGGTTCAAAATTTGAACTTCACACTGAAAATCAGGATTCGGTAAACACACCGCTACAATATCTTTACTCCAAAATGACTCTAGAGAGCAAGAGGGATTAAATTCAGAGAGGAGGTGATTCCCATGATGGATGACAGGGTTCTCTTTGATGCCTTTATGGCTGTCCTCAAGATGCTAGACAAGGACAAATCTATCGATGAAATCTGCCGATTTTTCAACATCTCAACAGATTTTCTGTTCAACTCTCTTTTTGCACGTTTCAAATTCGCTCGCTCTGCTAGAGACTTCACCACCAAGGATTTGGAAAAGATGAGAAAATTCGAGGAAACACACACAGATGTTTATATAAGAACCTCTTTCCTCTCTGGTGCACGATACATTCAAGGAAAGAGGCTGGATGGAGAATATGAACAAGTGGTACTCACACCACAGTTTGTTTCTCCAGTTATTGTGAGGTTTGTAGAAGCTGGAGCGGATTTCGAGACGTTGAAAAAGATCTCGTATGGAGATATCACCGTGCTGAAGAGATTGTATAACTTTGCTACAGAACCACTATTCATTGAAGATAAGAGTGGTAAAATAGGGAATAGAAAAGAATGAAGCGGGATGCTGATAGCCCCAGCACCCCGCACAAACGCCCGTTAGGTTTCACGACTATTCAGCTTTCATTTGTATAATAGCACACAACACAATAAAAAACAAGATTTGGGGTGCTGGGGATAAAGAAAGGATGTGGATCTCCAGCACTTTTTATTTGTGAAGGAGGTAAGAGCATGAAGGATTTGAACAAATCTGAAGTTATTAAAAGAGTGATCGAACGTGTTTATCGTGCTACGAAAGACGAAGAGCATCTAGCTGACGTATTCATTTTCCTTCACACTAGATTCAATGAGCTAACTCAGAACACCCATTCTGAAAAAGAGCTTGAAGATGAGTTATTCAAAAAAGCACTTCTTGCATGGCAAGAGCTAAGAAAACATGAGTATTTGAATGATGCAGATGATATTTCAAAAATCCACATGAGAGAAATTGATGACGCTGACAACGAAGATGAATCCTCTGTATCACTTACTGGTTTGGATGAACCTTCTCAATATCACTCATATAGCCTGAACCGTCTCTTTGCGACTGAGAGACGACGAGAAATGAAGAAAAATGCTGAAGAGGATTTTGAATACGCTTTTGAACAACTTATTCAAAAATCAGACTATCAAGCTAAGAAACTCGTTATAAAACATATACTTCATGAATATTTAGCATATGGAAAACCAAACGAGGAACTTTGGAAATTCTTTCTGTACATAACTGGTGTTCCTCTTGAAAGACTCTTTTCACCGGAAGAAATCCCTTCAATAAGATATCGTTTCTCCCTTTGGAAGAAACTTTTGAAAAAAGGCATCAATGAGAAGACACTTAAAAAAATGGAAGAAGACACAAAAGAGCTGAAAAAACTCGCAGAGGGTGAGATCCTAGCCCACGAGCTTTACACTCCTTTTCAAGGAGAGAACAGCGATTCAGCACCTTTCGGAGAAGATGCTTTAGAAGTTAGAAAGCACGCCAAGAAGTTTATGAGAAAGAAATGGGGAGAAATGAAAGTTGATCTCCGGAGATTTGATTGGCCAGTGTATGTAATGTATATGAAAGCTTTAGAGCTCAACGTAAAAGCTTTCGGATATTTGATAGCGACTGGCAAAATCAAATTTCCAGAGATAAGTGACGAGTTGGTAAAAAGACGGTTACAACTTTGGTTTCCACACTCGGAGAAATGAAATTTTTATGGCTATACCTATGGAGGTGATATGATGGATCAAGTTCGAAAAAAAGAAAAGAGCCCAAAACCGGCTCCTGATTTGAAGACATTCCTAAAGTTTCTCTTCCCCACTGATGGTTTTATTGAATTCAGGGTGAAACACCATCAAAAAGGTTGGCTTTCTGACTTTCTCCCAGTAGATTCTATCGAAAACGTCGAAAAATTGCAAATCTTAGATAACCTGAAACAAGTTGCGGATGTCTATTTTGGAATCGGAGCTAGGAAGCGAGCCGGTGGAAGGACAAAGGAGGATGTCTTATACCTCAAAGCCTGTTGGATTGATATCGATGAGAAAGATCCCAAGAAGAAAAGAGAAAAAATCGAAGAACTGGAACGGTGGTTCAAACCGCCCACCATCATCGTTGACTCTGGTGGTGGTCTTCATGGATACTGGATCTTAAAGGAACCGGTATATGAACAAGATTTTCAACGTGTTGTGGCCGTCAACCGGGGGTTGGCTCAAGAATTCAATGGTGATAGAGCCGTCGCTTCTGATATAGCGAGAATCCTCAGACTTCCTGGAACGTTAAACCATAAATATGATCCCCCAAGACATGTTAAAATCCTGCATTTTGATTCTCAAACTTTGTATGATCTAACAGAGTTGGAAGATTTCGCCGTTGAGATTGAGCAGTACGACCGCTCCACTCGATATAAAATTGAAAACGCACCACCACCTGAATATGTCGAGCAAGCCGTGGAGGAGTGTTCATTTCTCCGCTTCTGTAGAGATAATGCGAGAGATCTTCCAGAACCGTTTTGGTATGCGATGATAAGTAATTTAGCTTTTGCTAACGCTGATGAGTTGGCTCACCGATTATCCGAGCCTTATGAAAAAGATGGGAAAAGGTATAGCTATGAAGAGACACAGCGGAAAATTGAACACGCAAAAAGGGATAGCCCCGGTCCCCATAGTTGCGAATACATCAGAACCGTACTTGGTTTCTCAGGTTGTGAAACGTGTCCATGGAAAGGAAAAGTAAGAGCTCCCATCGCAATTGCTTATAAACTCGCAAGGCCGAATCCGTTTGAATTGGCTATCGATGAAAAAGGAAAGATCAGGAGAAGAGCTTTGATACATGCGTTTTTGGATCTTGAGTTTATGCAGAAGGTTTATAAAGAAACAGATGAAACAGGTCGTTTTATTTCTTTTTGTATTTGGAACGGTCGATACTTTAAGAGAGTAGACGAAGATTATATCATGACAAGGTTGTATGAGATTGGCCAGAGATATGGCCTTGATTTAATTCACGAAGACCTGAAGCAAGTTGTGGAAACTATGAAGATAGCGACAGAAATAAGGGAAATCCCCAAAAGACAGGTCTTCGGTGTTCCTGTGAAAAATGGAATTCTCGTTCCTTATCGAAAAATTGGAGATATCATAGAGTTTCGATTGAAACCCCATGACCCTTCTCATGGAAACAAGTATATCCTACCTGTCTGGTACTCCAAAAATGCAACTTGTGATCGCTGGATAGAGTTTCTGGAAGAAGTTGTGCCTGAAGAAGAAAGTCGATCGCTCCTTCAGGAATTCATAGGATCCATGCTGGTACCAAATTCTGTCTTGAATCCACAGAGAGCCGCAATTCTGTTTGGAAGGGGAAGGAACGGAAAGTCAACCTTTGCTAACATCATCGCTCGACTTATAGGCAAGGAAAATATGGCTTCTTTGCGTTTTGATGAGCTTCACGGTTTCAAACTCTCCCTTCTGGTTGGCAAGATCGCTAATATCGCTTCAGAGATAACGACCGGGAAATTCGTTGAAACTGCGGTTTGGAAGCAACTTATTTCAGGAGATTGGATCGTCGTCAATAGGAAATACAAAGACCCCATCATATATCGTGCAGAAGCCAAGCATTTATATACCGTTAACACCCTGCCACGTGTAGCCGATACGTCCGAAGGATTCTTTAGACGTGTGGTTATCGTACCATTCCCCGTGCAGATTCCAGAAGAAAAAATGGATCCGTTTTTAGAAAAAGAGCTGGCCAAGGAGCTATCAGGAATTCTCCTATGGGCTCTCCAAGGACTTGAGAGGGTTTGGGTCAACCGAGGAATGCTGACACTTCCTGAGAATGTAAAGAAATATATTGAAGATTATCGTTTTGAGCAAAATCCGGTTATGATGTGGTTTGAAGAAGAGGTAGAGGTAGATCCTCATAGCTCCGTGTCAATCGAAAAACTTTATAAGAATTATCGTGAGTGGTGTAAAGAGAATGGTTATTCGTCGCTCTCCAAAGGGCATTTCAGTAAAGAATTAAAGAACGTTCTAGAGATGAAAAGAATATCAGTGAAAGAAAAAAGACTCCGAGAAGGGGAAAAACGTCCACACGGACTTGGTGGAATTAAATTACGTAACATGTGAAATGTGCTCACAAACAAATCAACCGCAGGTAAAACCTGCGGTTTTTATGTATTAAAAAGATACACCAAACAAAAGCACGGGGAACACCAAAGAGAGAGGGAAAGAGTGATACGGTACCTTATCGGTACCTTTTTGGTACCTTAACTTTTTTTCCAAAATCACGATGGATTCTTAATTTCCAAATTTTAGGTACCGATGGTACCAATAGGTACCGGTAAATTTTATAAAGAATATATATACCCTGTCTTGGTGGTCAGGTATATGTATAAAAAAATAAGGGGAATTGCCGGTACCATCGGTACCTAATTGTATCCAAATCCGCTCTACAACTGGATTTAATTAAGGTACCGGTAAGGTACCGGTGGTACCGGATGATTTTTTCTGATTATCGTTTTCCCTCTCTATTAGTGAAAAACCAATATGGTACCTTTTGGTACCAATTCGGTACCTTCTGGTACCAGATGGTACACTCACCTAAAACCCGCTCCACAACCACGACACCAATGACTCGCATATACAAGCCCAATCCCAATCCCAGTCCCTTCATGCCCGGCCGGGCTTTTTTATTCCATGGAAAGGAGGTGACATGATGGCTCTCTTCTGTGATCGCTGTGGTGAGGCTATAACAGATCCCGGAGAGGCTGTGGTGAACGAGGAAGGAATTTTCCATCGATGGTGTCTCCAGGACGGTGAGGAAGCGGATCCGTTACCATTGATCCTTATAGAACTTGGATGGCACATTTTCGATAATGACACCGTGCATTTCTACTACGAGCTCTACCATGTGATCGAGAACGCAGATGTTGACAGAAGTTCCCAGCTTTCTTCTGGAGGAGGACTTTAAATAGATCCCTCTCCATTCACTCCCCCACTTTGAGCCAGTGGGGGAGTCTTTTTATATCCAGTCAATCATCTTAGGAGGTGGTGCTATGTTGTCCCCTTACCTGAAAAAGGCTCTCATGGAATATGTCCAGGACTTGGAGGAGAAAATGAGGAAGGAGAAGAACGTAAAACGTCGCTCTCGAATGCTGAAGGCATTGTATAGAGCCAAGATGATACTTCGCTTGGAAGAGAGGAGGGTGAGAACGTGAAGGCATTGAAAATGAGGTTACTTGAAAGCACAGAGAGAAGCCTCACGATAGGATATTTCTTTGCCCATGACATCCTAGCTGTCCAGCAGTTGCTTTTATCAGCTTTGGTGCACACTTTCTACCCCTTGACTTCAAGGGACTTTCTGTTCTTTGCTCGAAGACTCCTCAACGTTGCCATCCAGAAGGCTTTGGCAGATGAGTACGTCTACCAGCGGGGGCTACCAGCACTGTCATATGTCTTCACAGATTACCTCGCTGTGAAAACCATCTTGGAATGAGGAGGTGGAAGTATCGAGGATATAGAGAGAGTCATAGATCTGGAGATACTGAGGCAAAGGTTTGAGATGGTCAAAAAGAGGGTACGACATCGAGAGAGGACACTCCAAGAGTGGAAGAGGATGTTACAGAGAGTCGAGGAGATAATCACGATGCTGGAGGATGAACCACAGAAGCGGAATTTTTCTGACTACCTTGAAGCTGAAGAACTCCTCGATCGTATCAGAACGACAGATATGTTCTTCGATATATGAAGCCAGGGAGGTGGTGAACATCGTGTTTACACGAGAACAAATCCTTTCACGATGTCGCAAACTGAGGAAGAGGATAGCACAGGATATCGTGTACCTCGAAAAGAAGTACCAAGCTATAGCAAAGATTGAAACGCTGGTGAAGAATCTTCAGGTGTCTGATGCCAATGACAGTGCTCAGAAAGTTCTGGAAGAAGCCAAATCAATCCTTGATGACATTGAAAACAAGAATCTTTCTGAAGAAATCACAAGGAAATTCTCAGAATTGATGGGAGGTGTAGAGTGATGACGTATCATGAACTTGTGAGAAGAAAGGAAGCTATTGAAGAATTTATCGAGAACAGAAAGAGAATCATAACAGAGTTGGAAGAGAGGGCAACTCCACAGTCTATATCAGATTTGGCAAAGTTCAAGTTAGAACTCGAAGAAGCCGAAAGGAAACTCCAGCAAGTAGAGGAACAGATCGAACAGATGCTGGAAGAAGGTGAGAAGATCAGGGAAGAGTACATGAAAAAGTACAACAAATTTATGGAGATAAAGCAAAAGGCAGAGGAGGAGATCACAAAGCTTGTGGAAGAACTCATGAAAGCATGCACCAAATGGAAAAAGGAGTTAATGAAGGCATATCCCTCATCAGCTAAAGCAGATCAATACCATGCAAAGACAGGAGAGCATCTTCCATTTGTGACCCATCCATATAACTTTATAAAATCACTACTGAAACCGATACAACCGTGGAAGGTGTAAGCGGGTTTTATCACAAAGGAGCAAGCAAAAAAAACGCACTATGATTTTCTCTCCTTCTCTTTAGATTCAACGAACATTATTTCACTATTTCACAAAGGTTGTATTATCCCCCATTGGTGTAACATCGCTTTTCTCCGCTCTACAAGGCAGTTTATGGCACCTCCTCCTTCATTGGAGGTGCCTTTCTTTTTATTCCTCCTATTTCACAATATTTCCTCCACTTTTCCACCATTACCCATCATCCATTAGCGGTTTACCAGAGGCGGGGGTAGTTAACGAAGATGTAACATTAGGGGAAGAATTGACAAATGACAATTCTTCCCTTTCTTTTACGATTCTGTGAATCCATTCGCTGGTGAAGGCCTGCCAAAGTCAAGCCGGGCGGGGATATAGGGCGTGGAAAAAGCGGGTATAATCAACGCTCCCCCTTGCCTCTGATTTTTTGACCCCCCGGGGGGTCTAGTCCAGATAACTTGCTCCATTGTGAAAATCGCTCACGAGAATCGTCATAGAGGCTCTCCAAAAGAGAGGGGGAGCTATGTACCCCTTGGCGGATTTTTTGAAAGGCTCTATGGCCGAATATGAAGGTGGTGAAAATGCTGATGAGAAGTGGAGAAGAGAAATTTTCATCTATCGGTAGGCATCTCCTCTATGTCTTATGTCAACACGGTAGACACGAGAGCACCTCCACAGAAAAGTATAGCGGGAATTATGATTTTTTCTTGAACCATCCTTTTACTCTCTCCCAGAAGCTCTTTCTTGGTGGTGGAAGCCCTTTGAGTTTCTCGCTGACATCCATGATCGTGGAGAGATACAATTCCACCAATTCACGAAGATGCCTGACTTCCTTTCTAAGCTCCTCGTTTTCCTTTCTGAGTTTGTATAGCTCCTCAGAAATATAACTCTGAGTAGGGGATAAAGCATCACCAAGACGTTCAAGGGCAGTCTGAAGAT
>Ga0190314_1000731_pt1 | contig 10746 bp, 11 predicted proteins | sample 4870071112_MG_FD_165055 | JGI IMG/M metagenome (GOLD analysis project Ga0190314, IMG submission 165055) | Hydrothermal vent sediment bacterial communities from Southern Trench, Guaymas Basin, Mexico - 4870-07-11-12_MG | ecosystem: Environmental > Aquatic > Marine > Hydrothermal vents > Sediment ...
GGAATATCCGAAGGGCTGTCCTGTGATGAGGAAGCATCGAAATATACAGGCATTCCTTCCGCTATGGAATAGGTACCTCCCGCATCTGCTGTTGGGGTGGGGTTCCGAACATTGACGACCATATTTCTGAATGAACTTTTTCCGAGATTGTCTTTAACCGTGATATTGACAATGTAAGTACCGCTTTTTGTATATGTGTGGCCAATCTTCGCCCCGTATCCGACATATCCGTCTCCGAAATCCCACTTGAATGTGTCTATGGTCCCGTCAGGGTCATATGATAAGGAGGCATCGAAGGTTATCTCTTCGTCTTCGTATGATGAAAAACTATTTTTGTTTGTCGAAATCACAGGAGCTAAATTTCTCACAACAATCTTTGAGGTTGCAATGTCCATCTTCCCGTTTGAAGCTTTGACAAAAAGAGTTACATAATAAATACCTTCCGAAGAAAATGAATGCTCCGTCTCTTTAAGACCGGTTCCGGATATGGTCTCCGAGCCGTCATGGAAATTCCATATGTAATCCAGATTTGCTCCCTCACTTTGAGAAGCATCGAAGGTTATGATCTCGCCCGGAGAAACGATTGTTTTCGATGGAGTGAGAACAGCGCTCGGCGGCGTTCCTACAATAAGTGATGCCCCCCCGAATCCCGTCATCAGAGCAACGGCAGCCATGGCGAAAAACACATATTTTCTTTCCACCGAGCCACCGATTCTTTTAAGGTCAATCCTCCTTTTCATATGAATCGTAGCGGTATAGTGCTTTCCATATATAGATTTTGTCATCCTATCCACTCCTGACAGAAAATTTCATATAGAAGAACAAACATACCCTATTACTGAGGTGATGAATCATGGTAAGAAGACGCAGAAACTGGCCCTTCGATGATTTCGACGACTTCGACAGCTTCTTCGACATGGACATGGAGAAGGAGTTCGAGCGCATGAGAAGAATGATGGACATGATGATGGAGAGCGCGATGACCGGCGATATGGGAGAGCCCATGGTCTATGGCTTCAGTATGAAGGTCGGACCCGATGGAAAGCCCGTCATACAGGAGTTCGGGAACACCAGACCGATGAGGCAGATGGGTAGCGGCGAGTCAAAAGGATTCGCAAGGGAGCCGCTCACGGATGTCATTGAGTCAAATGACACCATAACCATAACCGCCGAACTTCCCGGTGTCAGCAAAGAAGATATAGACCTGAGAGTCAACCGGGACAGTGTTGCCATAAGTGTGGACACGCCTTCAAGGAAATACTACAAAGAAATACCGCTGAATGCGGAGGTGGACGAGAACTCCGTTAAGGCCACATATAACAACGGAATACTGGACATAACACTTAAAAAGCTTAGAAAGAGCGAGCCCGAAGGAAAGAAGATAAAGATAGAATGAGGTGAAACGATGGATGAGCGTGACCATGAGCCTGAGAAAAAGGTAAAGAAAAAGAAGCGCACCAAGAAGGAGATCGAGGCCGAAAATGCGGAGCTGCGCAAGGAGAACGAGGAGCTCAAAGAGCTTGCTATGCGGCTTCAGGCCGATTTTGACAACTACAGAAAGCGCATAAAGCGTGAGAACGAGGAAAAGGAGAAATACGGGTGCGAGAAGCTCATGGTCCGGGTGCTTGATGTGGTGGATACCCTCGAAAGAGCGATAAGCCACGAGAAAGGAGAGTTCAGGACCGGTCTGGAGATGATAAAGGCTCAGCTTGAAGCGGTCCTTGCAGAGTTCGGCGTTGAACCCATTGAGGCTCACGGAAAACCATTCGACCCGTATCTCCATGAGGCCGTTGCCATGGGTGAAGGAGAGGACGGGGTGATTCTGGAAGAATTTCAGAAAGGATACATTCTGCACGATAGGGTTATAAGACACTCGAAAGTGAAGGTAGGTAAGAAATAAGGAGGTAGAAAAATGGGAAAGATACTTGGGATAGACCTTGGGACCACCAACTCATGTATGGCGGTCATGGAAGGCGGACAGCCGACAGTGATACCGAACGCAGAGGGCGGAAGGACGACTCCCTCCGTTGTAGCATTCACAAAGGACGGGATAATCGTAGGCGAACCTGCCAAAAGGCAGGCTGTCGTAAATCACGAGCGGACGATAGCATCCATAAAGAGAAAGATGGGTACAGATTACCGGGTGAACATAGATGGAAAGGAATACAGTCCGGAGGAGATATCCGCATTCATACTGAGAAAGCTGAAAAAGGATGCCGAGGCATACCTAGGCGAGGAAATAAGCGATGTCGTGATAACCGTTCCCGCATATTTCAACGACAACCAGAGGCAGGCCACGAAGAACGCGGGAAAGATCGCGGGCCTGAATGTTAAGAGGATAATAAACGAGCCGACAGCGTCATCTCTTGCGTATGGCCTTGACAAGGCGGAAGGTGAGAAGATACTTGTCTATGACCTCGGAGGCGGGACATTCGATGTTTCCATTCTGGAGGTGGGGGACGGTGTCTTCGAAGTGCTCTCAACCAGTGGGGACACCCATCTCGGAGGAGATGACTGGGACCAGAGGATAGTGGACTACCTTGTGGAGGAGTTCAAAAAGGAGAACGGTATTGACCTGACGAAGGACCCTATGGCCATGCAGAGGATAAAAGAGGCTGCTGAGAAGGCAAAAAAGGAATTGTCCGGAGTCATGCAGACCACGATAAGCCTTCCTTACATCACTGCAGACTCTTCGGGCCCGAAGCACCTGAATGTGAACCTCACGAGGGGAAAGTTCGAGGAGATGACGAAGGACCTTCTGCAGAGGACCGTTCCTTCCATAGAAAAGGCCCTTAAAGATGCGAAACTCGATAAAGGAGACATAAGCAAGGTGATACTGGTGGGCGGTTCCACAAGGATGCCCATGGTCCAGAAGCTTGTCACGGATTACTTCGGAAAGGAGCCATACAAGAACATAAACCCGGATGAGTGCGTTGCCATGGGTGCGGCGATACAGGGCGGAGTGCTTTCGGGAGAGGTCAAGGACATACTTCTTCTGGATGTTACGCCCCTCACCCTCGGAATAGAGACTCTGGGCGGCGTAATGACCCCCATGATTCAAAGAAACACGACGATTCCTGCGGAAAAGACAGAGATATTCTCAACCGCTGCGGACAACCAGACACAGGTTGAAGTGCATGTTCTTCAGGGAGAAAGACCGATGGCAAAGGACAATGTCTCGCTGGGGCGCTTCATACTCGATGGAATACCTCCGGCACCCCGCGGAATACCTCAGATAGAGGTGACTTTCAAGATAAACGCCGATGGAATCCTCGAAGTGAGAGCAAGGGACAAGGGGACCGGAAAGGAGCAGAAGATAACCATAACAGCATCCACCCACCTGAGCGACGAAGAGATACAGAAGAAGGTGAAGGAAGCCGAACAGTATGCCGAGGAAGACAAAAAGAGAAAAGAGCGCATAGATGCGTTCAATCAGGCCGATGCCCTGCTCTACACAACTGAAAAGACGATGAAAGAGCTGGGGGACAAATTCACGGACGAGGAGAAGAAAGAGCTGGAAGAAAAGATGAAAGCCCTTAGAGAGGTCATGAACGATGAGGCGAAGAGCGCGGAGGACATCAAAAAAGCCACGGAAGCGCTTACGGCGGTATTCCATAAGGCCTCGACCCGAATCTATCAGGCTCAGGCATCGGAACAGCAGGCACAGCAGCAGGCTTCTTCCGGAGACGGCCCCCAACAAAGCAACGAAAAGGAAGATGATGTAGTGGATGCAGAATACACCGTGAATGAGGAGAAATAATGGAAAAACGGGACTACTACGAGGTCCTCGGGGTGTCCAAGGATGCCAGTAAAGAGGACATAAAGAGAGCGTACAGAAAGCTGGCCAAAGAATGGCACCCCGACATGAACCCGGACAAACGCGATGAGGCCGAAGAGCGCTTCAAGGAGATATCCGAGGCCTATGCCGTGCTCTATGACGACGAGAAGCGAAAGCTGTACGACCAGTACGGCCACGCGGGAATAGACGGAAGGTTCTCTCAGGAGGACATATTCCGGGGTGTTGATTTCGGAGACATATTCGGCGGTTTCGGAAATTTCGGAGACATATTCGATATGTTCTTCGGCGGAGGCGGCAGAAGGCATAGGCCATCCCTCAGGGGAAGAGACCTCGCATATGACCTGGAGATAACCCTTGAAGAAGCCGCATTCGGTGCTGAAAAAGAGATCGAGATAGCGAAGTACAAAAAGTGTGAGGCCTGCGATGGATCGGGTGCGGAAGACGGAAAGGTGAGCACCTGCCCGACATGCCATGGTGCGGGACAAGTTCAGACCATGCGCTCTTCGGGCTTCTTCAGGATGGTCTCCACATCTCCCTGCCCGACATGTCACGGAAGGGGACAGCTTGCCGAAAAACCCTGTCGTGTCTGCAATGGAACCGGAAGGGTCAGAGGAATCGAAAAGGTGACTGTGAAGATACCTCCGGGAGCCTACGACGGCCTCAGATTGCGAATCGGAGGCATGGGAGAAGCGGGGCAGAACGGAGCCCCCGCAGGCGATCTCTATGTTATCCTGCATGTGAAGAAACATCCCGATTTCGAGGTCGACGGTCTTGACCTGCTGCACGAATCCGTCATATCATTCGGTACGGCGGCACTTGGCGGTGAGATTCAGGTTCCCACCCTTGACGGAAAAGGAGCGAAACTGAAGATTCCGGCGGGAACCCAGCCGTGCACGTACATGAAGATGAAAGGTCTCGGACTCCCGGACATACACGGCAGAAAGCGCGGAGATATGTATGTAAAGGTGAATGTCGAGGTTCCGAGAAAGCTGAGCAAAAAACAGAAGGAACTGATAATGGAACTGGAGGGGAAGGAAAAGAAGCGCGGCCTCTTCATGAAAAAATAACTTTAAGCCTCTCTTCTATTTCTTTATCTGTCAATCCGATCAAGGGACAGAATACGGGAATATCCGATCTTTTAAGGCATTCATCATCATGACCCGTGACCTCTGCAAGATACTTCTTTTTACCCGCTGGTAAAGCACCCCAGTAAATCGCGGTTTTCAAAAACTCTTCGTTCACATCGTAAAGATACGCTCTGCATCCTCTTTTAAGCATCAACCATACCGCAAGAAGGTCCCTCTCATCTCTGAGAGGCGCTCTGATGTCGCCCTGCGTGCCCATCGGCATTCCTCCGACAGCCCTTATTTTCTCTGAAAAGACGAATGCGCGGTTGTTTCTGACCTCGATGTGCACCTCATTTTCCGGATTTTTGAGATTTACCTTCAGATCGGGACATCTGTCCAGTATCTTTTCCCCGACATATGCGGCCAGTTCCTGACTGGTATATTCGTGATTTCCCGTACGCGTGGCCCTTACTGCGAAACTGCCTTTCCGACAATCGAAGATCTCAACGGCCAGCTCGGATATGTGATCCTTATCCGCATCCGTTTCCTCCGCCCAGCTTACGGACACTATGCCGAATACACGGCTTATTGTGGAAAGAGCTCTCCGGTCTCCGGTCTGCACATATATCCTGCCTCGCTCCTCTTCGATCATGCCTTCTATGCCGTCCCTCATCATGGCATCCTGAATGTTGGATATCAACTGTTTCGTAAAAAAACGGCGTATGGAATGGGATTTGAGGGCGAGTTCACCATAGCGCACTATGACAACGGACATCTTATGCCTTCGTTATCACACCTATGAAAACAAGAAGTGCTACTGCGGCACCGACAAGGGCCGCTATTATGGTGACCGCCGGTTCCTTGATGTATTCCCAGAAACTCGGTGCCATATCCGGGGATGTATATCCTCCCGTGTACAGCCAGTATGTGAGCGCGACGATGACTATGCCGAGGACAAATAGCCCCGCACCCATCTTCCTGCTCTTCCCTGCCCCGAAATAGACTGTGAATATGCCTGCCAGCCCCAGTAAAAGACCGAATATCAGAAGGAATATGTTGACGAAATCCGCTGCAAGTACATCCATATTATCGCCTCAGAACTTTATTCCGGTCAGTGTTTTGGTATCTTCCACGCCATTGACGGACCTTATCTTGTCCACCACTATCATTCCCAATTCATTGAAGTCCTTCGCCTCTATCTTTGCAAGCATGTCGAACTCGCCGAACAGAGGGTGCAGTTCAACTATCTCCGGGACCTTCTTCAGTATCTCGTATACCTCGTGTTCCTTGGACGGGCTAGTGCTGATGAGTACAAAACCTACTGCCATTCTATCACCACTGCATAGTATGATGAGAGGGCATATAAGATTTTCGCAAAGACAGTGCCCATATGAATAAAACAATGTGAAATAATTTGTGTTAATAGACTATGTTTTTAAATATCTTTGATAACTTGATTGCATTTTTTATTATCACTTAATCTGAAAGAACTCTCCTTCCGTCTCAAGCCATACGGATGAGAACTTTCCAACGGATACCTCCGTACCGTACTGGGAAACCTTGACCTTGGCGTTCACCAGCCTTATCTTCATTCCCGGCCTCATTTTCTTTGCGAGAGATACATCCCGATTCCAGAGGGCAAGGCGGCATACCCCCGAATCGTCGAATATGACGATATTGACGACCTTCCCCCGGGCTCCGGACTTCTTCGTGAAATCGCGGACGGGACTTATATCCTCTATTTCGCCCTCGATAAGAGCGCTCTCTCCGTTCAACAGCGAGCCTATCTCCTTTATCTTCAATTCCTTCCTCCCCATCTCCGCGGCCACCAGTCTTGCGGCGGTTTCCTCTTCAAGCAATCCTTCGGACCACTCCAGCCGCTCTTCGACCATTTCGTAGAACTCGCCGTATGGGATGAGGTCAGATACAAGATCGTAATATTTTCTTATTCCGTTCACACCCGGGTATCCGTGAAATCTAAAAGGGTTTTTCTCCATTAAACAAATAATAGATATTATTAAACTGAAAAACGAAGATGTATTAATTAATAATGACTAAGTATTTACTAAGTATGTGTCAGCAAAACGGCTGACGGGCAATTTTCTCATAGAACTAAAAAATAGCATGACAACATCTACACTCTATGATTCAAAAAATCGATTTCATAAGAAAAGCTATTTTCGATTTTTATCTGTAGAGTTTCGTTGAAAATAAGAAAAAGGTATTTTCTCAAAATGTCGGAAAATTACCAATTTTACGACGCAACACTTAAATAGAGAGGTGAAAAAATGTCGGGTTCATGGAAAATGCGACATAATCAGAGGCTTTTTGAGATTTCATTTTACATATTCAATAATTATTTATGGCATTGTCTGACAAAATGTCGGAAAAGTTTAAATAGCGACATGCTATTGTCATCATATAGTCGGACAATCGTCTGACAGAAGGGATCATAATGAGAAAGTATCTGAAAGAGAACGAACTGAAAGCACTGCTGGAAGCGCCTGAAAACCTGAGGGATCACCTGATACTTCGTGTGCTGTACGTCACGGGAATGAGGGTCGGGGAACTGTGTGCGCTCCGCGTTGGCGATGTGGACCTCGATGAGGAGGCTATAACCATACAGCGTGCGAAAAGACACAAAGAGGGCCGTATGGTGCCTATTCCCGATAGAAGTACGAAGATGCTCCTGAATCAGCAGATGCTCGGCAGAGGGAAGAAAGAGCCTCTGTTCCCCTCACAGAAAGGCGGTTTTCTATCCACAAGGCAGGTTGAAAGGCTTGTTTACAGATATGCAAAGGAAGTGGGCATAGACGAGGACAAAAGGCATCCCCATGTGCTGAGGCACACCCATGCGGTCATGGCGCTCCGTTCCGGAATCGACCTCAGAACCCTGCAGCTGAATCTCGGACATTCGTCCATAAACACAACTGCGATATACCTTACAATGGATATAGAGGAAAGAAGCAGGCAGTATCGGGAACACGCGCTTCCCGCACTATAAACCCTTTCCATTTTTCAATATTTGGTGTTTATTTGAGAACATGATTCCGATTCTATATTAATTTTTATCGTTGTTTTGCAGAAGAGTCGTACATATCAAAACTTTTGTTATGACATTGTGTTAAAAAGAAAACTTAAAAAGCATAATTCATTTTTTTAATAATACAACTGATTAACAAAATTTTTTAAGAACTTATTTATTAAACCGTACCGAGGATAGCACATCCCCGAGAAGATATATCGAACCGGTCACGAGAACGGGGTCACCCATGCTTATCGCCCTTTCCACGGACTCGGAAGGCGATCTTATACCCTCTACCGGAGCATATTTCTCCGTGATTCTCATCAATTCCTCCATTTTCAGCGCTCTTTCCCCGTATTCGGGCTCCGTTATGATGATTTTTTTTGCACCTCCGGCAAGTACCGAGGCCACGCCTTCGGCATCCTTGTCTTCAAGCATCCCGAGAACAAGTGTGTATCCGCCCCAGATGCCGGTATCCATCAGTGTGTTGGAGATGGCCATGGCCCCCGGAAGATTGTGTGCGGCATCCATGATGACGATAGGCTCGGAATTTACAACTTCAAAGCGGCCCGGCCATTTCGTGGATTCGATTCCCTGTATTATGGCGGATTTCTCTATGTATATCTCATCGTGTCTGAGCATCTCCGCAGCCGTGACCGCCAGCGAGGCATTCTGTACCTGATGTCTTCCTGCCAGAGGTACCTCCACATGATAATCATCGTATACCGCATGTATGTTCGCCTCACTGCCATCAACATCCTTTGAAAATATCTCCGCGTGAAAATCCCTGTTCCATGAAAGAACGGCGGCCCCTTTCTTCCGTGCCATATTCTCCGTGACCGACAGAACGTTTCCTTCCGCCGCCGTTATCACATTCATATTCTCTTTGATTATCCCCGCCTTCTCCGCCGCTATTTTTTCGAGAGAGTGGCCCAGATGCCTCGTGTGGTCCATTCCGATGGAAGTTATCACTCCTGTTTTGAAATCCGTTATGTTCGTTGAGTCAAGCCTTCCACCCATGCCGGTCTCAACCACCCATACTTCCGCGCCCGCATCTCTGAAATGTTCAAACGCCATTGCAGTGACGACCTCGAAGAATGTGGGATAAATGCCGTTTTTATTGAGAATCCCAACCTTTTCTTTGAAACTGCCTATCAGTTCGAGAAGATTTTCTTCGGATATCGGTGCTCCATCGACGGAAATCCTTTCCCGAAAATCCACCAGATGAGGTGATGTGTATGTTCCCACTCGATATCCCGACTTCTTGAGTATGGCGGTGAGCATTGCGGCCACGGACCCCTTCCCGTTCGTGCCGGCTATATGTATGCCTTTCGCATTTTGCAGAGGATTTCCCGATATCTCCATGAGGGCACGGGTGTTCTCCAGTCCAAGCTTTATCCCGAACTTACCGAGAGAATAAAGCCAGTCTATCGCATCCGTAAGATCACTCATCTACTTGGTCACCCCACTGCTTGTTGGTATATCCATACAGGAGCGGGGCCACTATTATGGTGACCAGAACAAAGAGGATGAGCGCATCGAATATGTCCTCGCTTATAACACCGGTCTCAACGGCATATCTGGCAAGTATCATCTCGAGAGCACCCCTGCCGAGCATGGCCGTTGCCACCATGAACGAGCCTTTTCCTGAGAGGCCCGAAAGCTTCGCACCCAGTCCGCAGCCGATATATTTTCCGGCAAATCCGAGACCCACGAACAGACCCACCATGGCCACGATAAGCAGTATGTTCGAGGAACCCACGGTATAATATGAGAGGGCGAGACCGACATATCCGAAGAAAAGAGGTGAGAATATGGCCTTGAGCATTGCGTTCAGGTCGTCCATCATTCTGTTCCATGCTATCCTGCGCTTAAGCATGGGACCTACCTTCATTCCCCACTTTCCAATCACCAGCCCTCCGATATAGGCGCCGATGACCGCATTCAGCCCCACAAGACGCGCTGCTATCCCAAAGGCTAGAGCCGTCAATATGGTCGTGGTAAGAAGAAGTTTTTCGGAGCCCTCTCCGGCCCTTATTCTGTCCATTAGACGGTCTATGAGCAAGGATATGACGAAGAATGAGATTACCATGAAAATGATTATCTTTATGCTTATTATCGCTATGTTCTCGGATGTTAGGGGTGTGTTCCCAAGGACCGCCGACGACACGATACCCAGCAGGAACACGGCCAGTATGTCGTCCACAAAGCTTGCCCCGAGAACCACGGAGCGCAGTGTGGGGTGTGAGCTATTTGAGAATATGCTGGCACACACCTCTATCGCACTATTGCTCATTATGGCGGACAGGAACAGGGCCGTATCCCACCCGAATCCGAGTGCCACCAGAGGAAAATAGACCACGACGAATGTTGCGATGACCCCTAGAACCGCCACGATCACGCTTCCTTTCATGTTCTGTTTGAAGGCGTTGAAATTGGTCTCCATACCCGCCACGAGCATTATGAGAAGTATTCCGAAATCGGCGAACACCGTCAGTGAATCCGTCGGGTGTATTATCCCCAGTATCATGGGGCCGAGAACGAATCCGCCTATGACCTCGCCTATCATCGATTGATACTCATACTTGGTAAAAAGAAAGCCTAAAAGCCTGCTGACAAGAATCAGCACTATCAGTGAGAAAAGAAGGTCCGTCTCCATGGTTCATCCCGTTCTTTCACGGTGTTCGGATAAAATGCCTGTTTATTAAGTTTTGGGTTTATCATGCTCGGTGTAGTATCCCAAAATACTTTATGACCTCTTTTCAAAGAGGCCTCTGGAAGCTCCGCTTTCCATAACATCTTTTTCTTTGTCTAAGATGAGAAAGCTGAACCAGAGGAAAATCCGAGGGATTATG
>Ga0190314_1000732_pt1 | contig 10746 bp, 10 predicted proteins | sample 4870071112_MG_FD_165055 | JGI IMG/M metagenome (GOLD analysis project Ga0190314, IMG submission 165055) | Hydrothermal vent sediment bacterial communities from Southern Trench, Guaymas Basin, Mexico - 4870-07-11-12_MG | ecosystem: Environmental > Aquatic > Marine > Hydrothermal vents > Sediment ...
GTGGTCGTATATTATGTAACCACAGTACATCAATTCTCTGAGTTTCTTCGCGGTTTCAGTGGGTTCGGTGTGGAAAGCCATATCAAGCGCTTTCGTGGAAGCCATATGGTGGGCTACGGGACACACTCCACAAATCCTTGATGTAATTTGGGGCATAAGTTCTGCCCTCCTGCCCTCGCAAAACTTTTCAAAACCTCTGAGTTCCGGAATTTGCAGGTATGCATCCTCTACATTTCCATCATCGTTCAGAAAAATCTCTATCTTACCATGACCTTCCAACCTTGTTATGGGGTCTATGGTTATTTTTTTCACCTTTTGCACCTCCTTTTCCCAGCGAAGGATTTGGCATAAGAATAAAGGTAGAATGTTCCTATATAATCCTTAATTTTTTCCGCTATTTTTTCCGCCGCTTCCTCATCAAGCTCTTTCTCTCCTGACAATTTCAAAATGCTACCAACCATTGATATTAATTTTGCTCCCGCATCTCTGATATTTGGTGGTGGGCCCATACAACCCGTGCAGGGGTGATTCGCCTTTAAACATCTTGATGAACATCCAGCCCTAGTAACCGGGCCCATGCATATAACTCCCTGTTCCAGAAAACATCGCCCATCATCCTCTATTTCCCATATCCTTTTTATATCTGGCATCTCCTTTATCTTTGGAATATTCTCACCCGGCGAAGGATTGCGGGGACATTCCTTACATTGAGTATGCTCCGGAGCCAACACGCTTCCCTTCGGTGGCAGTTTACCCGAGATTATCTTTTCAAAGGCCTCCGCCACGAGTTCTGGAGGTGGTGGACAGCCGGGAAGATAATAATCAACTTCAACGACTTCATCCAGAGTTTTGAGACACTGTAAAACGACAGGTAGAGTCAAATAATCTCCTTTGGGAGTGGGCATCACGCCCTTCTCCACATCCTCCCTGTTATTGCTTTCCGCCTCTAGATACGCCCTTCTGAGTATAGCGTCTTTTCCGTAGTAATTTGCCAGACCAATGACGCAGCCGTGAATGGCACAGGAACCGAAAGCGACCATAATTTTGGATTTTTGTCTCAAAAGTTTTGCCATGTGTTCGTTTTCGTCGTTTCTTATTCCTCCGTTAAAGAAAACCACATCAAAGTATTTATCGGGCAGAGCCTCCACATCATTGTATTTTGTGTCCATTGCGACCGGCCAGAATTCAATATCCACATACTTTACAACATCCAGAATTTTTTCGTCTATGTCCAGCACCGCTATCTCGCATCCTCCACAGGATGCAGCCCAGTAGAGGCCGACTTTGAGTTTTTGCATATGTATCGCCTCACTGTGATGGATGAGGGGGATATATCACAATCAAATAAAAAGGTTAGCTGTGATTGTTGGAGAATAACCAAAAATACTTTCTGAAATACCTTTCGCCCGATAATTGTTGTAGCAAGGAAGCACGTATATTATGAAATTATGGAGGTATGTTTAAATATGTGGAGGTGATATGAGAAGTATGGGAGAAGTAGGGATAGAGATTGAAGGAATTAAGGAATTAATAATTCACAGAGCGAAGGATTATAGAGACCTATACATCCACTAAATATAGAAAACCCTCAAAACAGAAAGAATACAGAATATATTACTATGACAACAATAAACGATTAAAATGGTTTTGTGTAAGTGAAGAAGTGTATGTAAAGATGAAAGATAAATTAAATAGTGTGCTAAAAAAGTAAAGTTAAGTAAAATTTAAGTACTAGGAGGTGATGGAGAATTATGCCTGTGCTTAAAGTTCCGGAGGATATGGAGAAGAAGATAGAGGAGATAAGTGAGGCGCTGGGTTTGGATAAGGATGAGGTTATACTGGAAGCCATAAGGGAATTTGTTGAGGAATATGAGGAAGCGCTCCGAAGGTTGCAGGATGAGAATGATGAATTACTCACACCGGAACAGCTGAGGGATACCCTTGGGCTATAAAATCCGTTACAAATCTTCGGTGAGGAGGGATCTGAAAAATTTGGATAAATCGGTCGTTATGATATAAAGGACTCTACAAGTATAGAGTGGGTAAGTACCGGGTTATCTATACTATCCGAGGGGATGAGGTATGGATTTTGAAAATTGGTCACCGAAAACATGTTTATCGTTCATAGAAGAATGGGAGCGCTCAGGTTACAGGATGGATTATGATAGAGACGAAATTCCGAACTTCTACGATCTGGATGATGATGGCGACAAACTACCTACCTCTGTAGAATTAGGCGCAGACCTTAATCCGTTCAATAGCGCAGATGCGCACGGCGATAAAGATTCTGATGGTTTGGATAATCTCTGGGAGTATGAAAACGGCACGATGATAACCGACGCGGACACAGATCATAACGGAATAAACGATGGTGAGGAATACAAATACTGGCAGGAGAGCCTGTACGAGCTGTGGGGAACTTGGGAGAATGTTAATGAAACTGCTGTGAAATATATCAAGAATCCCGATGTGGATAAGGATAATGTAACCGACGGGAAAGAGATAAATGGCTGGACGGTTAAGATTATAGTGGACTATGATGAAGATAACAATCCGATAAGTAAGGATGTAGCTCTGTACGGAGATCCACTGGCAGCATATAAAGATCCCGAAGGAAACTACATAGATTCTGACGAGGACAATATTCCAGATATTGTGGAATCTCTATTGAGCAATAACTCAACCTTCGCAAAATTTGCGCGCCTCTTTGCAGATCCAACCTCGGAATATTACGATCTCTGGACATCCTACAACTGGACAATCGCCTACTTCTTCTCCGTGAGAAATAATAGGAATTTCCACTATTATCTGGATCTTCTGGATGCAAATAAATACAGCGCCGAACAAATAGCGAGATACATAACCGAATGGAATAACACGGCGCCGCATAACAAATCGTGCGCGGAGAACGCCACGCAGTGGCTGAGAGATGAGTTCAATCCATTAATCACCGAAAGTATGGCGCCCGTTATAACCGAGTTCCATGTAAGCACTATCTATGAGGGCTATGTAGCGCCTCTCGTACCTAATGCTAAGGCACATGTTGTGGCGGAAATAAGGGATGTAGCGGGAATTTCAAGAGTAAGAATAAAATCCGTATGTCCAGATGTGTTCGGAATAATGACCTGGACAATAGTTAAGGAATACGACGGCACTCAGACCTCCGTATATCTGGATGAAATCATTGATGTAACCGAGGTTTCTGCTGTGCTCACTTACAACATATCCGTGAACGCCACAGATACGCTCGGAAACTCAGCGGAATGGTACAAGGAAGTTGATGGACCAATCGGCGTTGTAATAAAGACAATAGCCAAGGCACTCGCTATGTTCTGGGATTTCTTGTGCGAGGTCGGGGCGAAGATTCTAGAGGGGTTGAATATTCTATTCCAGTTTATTATGGAAATCATAGAGAGGCTTGTAAAGCCTCTGATAGATGCGATAAAGAATGGGTTGTTATTCATAGCTGGTAAATTCGCTTATGTAATCAGCGAAATAATAAACCTGTTCCATGGAGGTGGCAGCACTGCACTCTACGCTTCAGATAACAACTTTGATTATGAAATAATGATAGGTGCGGGGTTGCTCATTGCTCTCATGGTATCGTTACCCATTCCTCTATTTATGGCGGTGATGGGCGGATTACAGGTTGCGGAGACCGTGCTTAAACCATTCTATCCAATTTTCGTAGTAATACCGTTCATACTTCTCGGTCTGCTTCTCACGGCGATTCTGGATGCTTTCGGAGCAAACTGGGCTTTCGGTGAAATACCTCTCTACGGCTTACCTCAGTATATGGATCCTTTCACCGTTCTTGATATAGTGAATAAAATACCATCCGAGGCATGGTGGTGGGCGAGATGGCCTCTCGTCTCCCTCAGCATAGGAAAGGTCGTGGGTAATTACATAATTGCTTGGGGTAACTCAATGCCATTTACTACTGCCTTTACATTCGCCATAAGCATGATCGCATTTGTTCTCTACCTTCTCTCTGCAATCACATCCGATAAAGCCATAAAACAGACCGCAGCTATTGTCGGATTACTCTCTGCTGCTTGGGGGATGAGATATGCTATATCCTCATTAAAGGAATTACCTAACACTCCAATTACGACAGCTGCAACCTTTACATGGGCTACGCTAGGACTTTTTGTTGGAGTATTAAATGTCTGTAAAGTGTTTGGTATATCATAAAGAGGTGAAGGTCTATGAGTGATGAAAAAATAGAAAAAAGAGGGCAGCTAATATTTATACACCCATATGCCAAATTTATTTCTATAGGTTTACCTATTATTGGAATAGTTTTTGGTGTAGGCGGGATCATAGGGATTATTTGGGGATGGCTCACATTCGGAAACACCGATATATCAACTTGGAATATTTGGTGGTGGGATTTGTTTATAATCGTGTGTGTAATCTTAATACCAGCGGGAATCATAAGTATCATTCAAGGTATAACCAGCCAAACTATTGCTATTTATGAGAATGGTTTTGTTCCATCTTACAGACCTTTAAAATATGCGTTGCGAAGGCAGGAGGTATTCATTCCCTGGGATGATGTAGTGTATATTGAGTATAAGGAGAGCGGAGAATATATCGGTGACCCATCCAAAATGGGCAGAGGTTATTTCATATATTACAAACTTGATGGAAAGATATGGTGCCAGATAATAGGAAATTATGCTGGAATAAGGTATTTGGGCAAGGAATACGAGAAAAAGGTATTCGGAAAGATAAATGAGGTGTGGCTCAAACTTCAGAGAGAGGGAAAGCTCCTTCCCGAAAAGCCAAAGAGGGTGGAAATGACTCTGTGATAAACCTCGGGTAGAGAGGTTTATATATAGCGATGCAATATGATTAAATATGAGCGAGGAAGTAGAGGAGATTAAGGATAAGAATTACGAGTTTTACATAAACGCTGATTTAAGCGAGTATGCGGGGAAGTGGATTGCGATAGTGGATGGAAAGGTGGTTGCGAGCGGAGATAGAGCGGACGAGGTTATGGAACAGGCAGAGCGAATGTATCCCGACAAAGAAATAACATTGGCTAAAGTACCGACTGATGACATACTTATTCTGTGAGGGGGTTATAAATGGTAACCTTCTATTATAGAAAAATGAGATCAAAGGTATTGGGAGAGATCAAGAGACCGGTTGCTAATATACATCTACAGACACGAAAAGGAAAATGGATAAAATATGAACCTTTTATAGATTCGGGAGCTGATATAACTATAATCCCTTACAGTGTAGGAAGATATCTTGGATTTAAAATACAAGATGATAACATTGTTGAGTTCCATGGGGTTTCAGGTAAAGCAATACCCACAATTATAACAAAGGTAAAAATGCGTATTGGCGATATAGAATTAAATCCAAGGGTAGCGTGGGCGCTGATTGAAGAGGCACCGCCTCTACTCGGCAGGTTAGATATATTTGATAAATTCAACATAACTTTTAAGGAGAAGGAGGGAAAGATAATATTTGAACCGGTAGAATAAGGGAGGTTTAATATGGTATTTAACTCGTTTGTTGGGCAGTGGGTAGGAACGAATGTAATTGATGACGATACGGACAACGATGGCGCTGTGGACGGCGGAGATTTCAATCCTCTAATAGCGGACAGTGATGGCGATGGTTTATTAGATGGCACGGAGTTGCGTATAGGCACGGATCCGTTCTGCTGGGATACGGATCGTGATGGACTGAGTGATGGGGATGAAGTTCTGGAGATAGGCACCGATCCGCTTGATGCGGATACAGATGATGATGGTTTAACGGATGGCTATGTTGTTCCTTATCACTCTCCGTCGGAGGATGTGGATTTCCATACCGTAGAAGATGGAGAGGTAATGGTTAAAAAAGTCAAGTTGGCGGAGTTCGGCTGGTCTACGGTTTACGAATTTACGCACGAGATAAACATAACCCTCAACGGCGCAACAACAAACACTATATCCTACGATGGTTATTACGCTCTCGGTGAGCTGAGCGTGGGGTGTATAGATCCGACGGTGGCAGATTCCGATAAGGACGGCGCTACGGATGGCTTAGAGGCGTATATTGCGGAGTATCTCGGAAATACCATGGATTTTGCGATGAAGGATTCGGATGGCCTGCCAGATATTGTGGAGATCCGCGCCTATCTGTGGGCTGCGAAAAATTCAGAGAGCGCTCCAGAAGATTCCTCGCAGTGGGTTAATCCGCTGGTTGATGATGCGTACAACGATTCAGACAGCGATGGCTTGGCGAACATAGAGGAGTGGGAACGCTCCTCTTAGTTTGATTATGACAACGATGAAATCCCCAATTTCTACGATTCGGACGACGATAATGATTTGCTTCCCACATCGGTAGAGTTGAGCGTAGATTTGAATCCGTTCAACGCCGCGGATGTTCACGGTGATAAAGGACCGTGTGATAATTTGATAATCTCAGGATGCTAATTATCCTCTTTCCGCAACTGTAATATACGACAACACAATCCTTTTCTGTATGAGTAGTGAAGTAATTAAAATAGGGTTCGGGGAAACATCGCCTCTCCATATCATAAAAAAATGTCTTGAAGAATGCGGTTATCTGGACGATGTTGAGCGTGGAGATTTTGTCGGAATAAAGGTGCATGTAGGCGAGAGGGGGAACATAACTCATCTCAGACCTCAGATAGCCAGAGTAATTGTGGATGTTCTGAAATCTAAGGGGGCGCGAGTTTTCTTGTTTGACTGCAACACCCTTTACCGTGTTGGAAGATGGAATTCCGTGGACCATATAGAAACGGCAAATCTAAATGGATTTTCGTACGCCACGGTTGGGGCACCTTTTATAGTTGGAGACGGGCTTTTGGGAAGAGACGAGATAGCTTTGAAAACGGGGTTTGAGGAAGTTGAGGTGGCGTATGTTGGTAGCGTGGTTAGAGATCTGGATTATCTTTTCGTTTTAACTCACTTCAAATTTCACGGGTTATTTGGATATGGTGGTGCTATAAAGAATATAGGAATGGGGATTGCCTCCCGTCGCGGAAAGCTCTTTCTTCATTCGGAGGTAAAACCGAGAGTTCTGAAGGAGAGGTGTAAGGGATGTGGAGAGTGTATGGTAAATTGTCCTGCTGGAGCGATAACCGTGGAAAACACTGCGACAATTAACCCGGAGGTTTGCATAGGATGCGGAATGTGCGTGATTACCTGCAAGGAGGGAGCAATAAAATCTGAGTGGAGTTCCGCTAGGGATACCGCAATAAAAACACTTTATTATACCAAGGCCATACTTGATAAGGTTGGCAGAGCGACTTATCTCAATGTGTTGATGGATGTAACGCCTCACTGCGATTGTTTACCCACTTCTAAACTTCTGGCGGTGCAGAATATCGGATTTTTGTTATCAAAAGATGTTGTCGCCATAGATTCCGCTTCCTACGATATGGTCAGCGCTGCTCAACCTCTTCCCGGATTGAATATTAGTGAAAAAAGAGATAAGGCGAAGGCCCTATTTGAGGATTCGGCGGATATGAACGAAATATTGGAAATTGCCGAGAAAATAGGGTTAGGAAGTAGAAAATATTTGCTGAAAGATTTTGAGTAAATATTATCTCCTCCCCCTTCTTATAACAAATTCAAATATGAACGGAAGTGAGTAGAACAGTCCGAATATAACCCAGATTATCCAATACGCTGACCATGAAGGAATTCTTTTTATCTTCCCTTCTTTGATGGCAACATTACCTGCGAGATCCACAGCATACACTCTGTATTTAACATCTCCCCCTACTATATTCCCGGGAATGGTTGCGCGATATATTCCACCGGAATAGTTCAAATATACGGTATAATTTCTTCCGCCTATTTCGTAAATGAGCATAACATAGGATATCCCATAAGTATCGTTGGCGTAGATATATATTTCCATATCTCTACCTTCAACGACAGTCTCAGGTGAAACTACATTTATTTCTGGTGGTGTTTTATCAATTATCAGTTTTTGCTCTAAGTATGTGGTTACTGAATTTCCTGCCATATCCGTCAAATTAAGAATTTTAATTTTGTATTCACCTTCCGCAAAATCATTCGTATTCAAAGTTATTATGTATGTATCATCAGATACTTTCGTTGCATAAATCTCTCTACCGCCTACCACAACTGAAAAATTCTTTATTTCTTCGCTGAATTTTACCGTTATATTGCATACAGTATCGTTTTTCAGCGGAGGATACATACTCCATACGGTATCCACTATGGATGGTGGTAGGGTATCCACCCGAAAACTGTATTCGTAAATGTACATGCTGTTGTTGGCTTTATCCATCCCTCCCTTAACTATTATAGTGGCATTACTTTGCAGATTCTCCTTTTCCACAACCAGTGTACCCTCCCAGGTAAGTGAGGTCTTCCAGTTTCCGATAATTCTCTTCTGTATATCTGCATATATGCAGATTACTTCAAGGTTATGAGAGGTATCCATATCCTCACTGAAATTCACATAAACTACATGCTCCCCGGGACCCACAGGTTCTCCTCCCAAGTATATTTCCGTAACATACGGGCTATCCGTATCCACATAAAAAGTTGTGGAATAATCACTCATCTCGTTTCCGGCAATGTCCTTCGCCCCCTCTATTGAAAGAACATAGTTACCCGACGGAGAGTTATTGTAAATTTCTATTTTGCCAACCCAGAGCGTAGAATTTATCCACTGTCCGGTGGAGTAGTACTTAATAATAGGCGGTCCATACATAACTACCGGCTGAACAGAGGTATTCATGGGTTCGTTGAATTCCACAGCGACATCGTAAACTCCCACACCAAACGGCTGCTGAGAGGAGAAACTTACATTCACCACAGAAGGAGGAGTATTATCGGGATACGCTATGTAAATCCTTCCGGTTGATGGAGAACTCTCAAAAATCGCCATCGCGGATTCAACATATATATCGCTTATGCTAAATTGCACAAATTTATCCGGTGTGGCATTTGTGGAAAACACCGCGCCCACAATTAATGATACATTTGCGGAAGAATTCAGAGTTATGTTCAGATTTATGTAAGTGGTGTTCCAGTTAATTGTCCCTCCTCCCAAGTATTTATCTCCCATGCTCACATTACTGCTGAAATCGGCATCCATATAAACATATACTTCGGATATTTCCGAAGTGTTAAGGGTTCCGGATACCATAATGACCATGCTGGAAACATTCAGATTTTCCGATGAATCCGTCTGGAGGATGAGGTGGAGGATTGTAGCATTTTCTCCGGGATGCACATTTCTCGGCGAAATATCCTCGGAGGAAACAAAAACGCCATAAACATTTCTTGAACCGGGAGTAGAATAGCGATAGGGAGTTATATACCAGTCCGAGGCACGATCGCAATCATACCCATCGGGTATAAGAGACACACTTTCCCCGTTACCGGGCGCGGGTATGTGCCCTCCGAATCCCCTGCCGTTTAGTATGAAAGTTACATTGGGCGGAGGGCCGTCAATTTCGTTCATAGCGGAGGATGCGTAGGATACATAATCCAGCGTCTTGTTTCTGTAGATTATCCCTATGTCATCACCGGAATCGCGGAGGTAATCACCACTTAGATTCAAAACATAGTAATCTCCCGCGTTAAGTTTGATTGATGGAAGTATTGCATGCAAAGAATCAAAATCCGTTATCTCTATCCCTCCGAGGTCCAGAGTATGATTTCCCGAGTTCTTTATTTCTATCCATTCATTGCTTCCAAAAGATGAAAATTCGTTTATTGTCAGCGATATTTTGTACCTGTATCTTATACTTATCTCGTGTAAAATCGGCACATGGGCGCCGTCGGAAGTGAGAGTTACCTTGAGTTGCATAAATCTTTCTATCACAGATGGAGAGGAGTTGTTGCTTATAATTTCCCAGGGAGTCCAACTTATGCCATCCGGAGATGTTCTGGCATAAACAACCATTCCTGCCCCGGGAGGTATGGAGGCAAACCATCCAACGCTTATGTTTTCAGGAACCGTCTTGAACTCTATTATCTGCGATGTCCAGTTTCCCTCAGAGTAATATCTCTCGGATTCAACCTCCGCCTGCATGGTTATGAAGGCTGGGTTAAAATCCCAATTCATCGTAACTGGAGTACTTCCCACCTCCCCTGTATAGTACCAGTAACCGGTATCGGTATTTGCGGATAAGGCGGATAACTGCCCAGAAACCGTATATATTCCCAAACGGTCGCCCGTGCTCACATTGAGATTCACATTAAAGTAATTCAGCTGATTTGGGCTGGGATATAGCACGGGAGAAGTGGCTACAGCATACCACAGTCCCGTGTTGGTACGGCGCAGCACCTTCACCTTAAAACTTCCAGCATAGGTACCGACATTTATCGCAATTCTCTTAACAGTTCCGGGGGAAGAAAAAATGAATGCAGAATCTCCAGGAACTACAGTGTATCCTGAAGAATAAGAACTTGAGGGGGCATCCAGTTTTCCGACGGTATAGTTGGAAGTATACTTTTTAAGAGTGATATTACCCGGGTATGTGTCAAGGTCCACAGTGGAATCCCATGTGCCGTTTTTGAAATCCTGCTGAGTAGTTATATTTAAATACTCAAAAAATTCAACTGGATTAAAAAATATGTTTGAGGATTTTTTGTCTGACCCCCCCGCCAAAGGTAACGATAACGCGAGCATAACAACGAGTATGTAAGACCAAACCTTGCGTCTCATGCTGCGCAACAAAATCATTAATCCGATAAATAGTTTTCTATGCGCCATATATTAGGT
>Ga0190314_1000734_pt1 | contig 10738 bp, 11 predicted proteins | sample 4870071112_MG_FD_165055 | JGI IMG/M metagenome (GOLD analysis project Ga0190314, IMG submission 165055) | Hydrothermal vent sediment bacterial communities from Southern Trench, Guaymas Basin, Mexico - 4870-07-11-12_MG | ecosystem: Environmental > Aquatic > Marine > Hydrothermal vents > Sediment ...
CATGAGATACAAAGATATTAATTGGGTTGCGTCAGCAGGAACACTTGATGGTCTTAAATACTGGATGATTGGAGAATGGGGCGATGTCGGCCGACTGCTTGGAGATACTGTAATTTACGATACGTACACAGGATACGATATGGCTCAAGATATTGGCACCTTGTTGAGCGCTGACTTTTTAACTTACAAACCTGGTGTTGTTGATCCCTATGACAGCTATAGTACTCTCGGTTATGTTGGAATTTTAGAAGCGATTGATGCCGGTATAGACAGTGGTGGAACCTACTCAAATACACAAGACGTTATTGATCTTCTATCGAATAGAGTTGAAGATGGAACAGGTACGGGAGGATGGCAGTCATTAGGTTATGCGACCTATGCATTAAGCCTTTTTGACGACCCTTCCTCTCTGACAGGTCGAGACACACTGGCTGCTTGGGTCAACGGTGGTTCTTTCGATACCGGCACTGGCGCATACCTGGAAGGTATGGGTGAAGCTCTTCTCGGGCTGTCGAGTGCTGCTGCCCCCGTCCCTGAACCTGCCACCATGCTCCTTCTCGGCACGGGTTTAATCGGACTTGCAGTGTTTAGGAAAAAAAAGTTTAGGAAATAGATACACATCAAAAAAACAGATGACGAAGGCAGATTTCTAATTTAGTTCTGCCTTTGTTATCAAAAAAAGCAAAAAAAAGGGGGTCACATCTTAAATAATCAATATTGATATTAAATCCTGTCTGATTTAATGATGTAAAGGCTGTTGAAAATTCGCATAAAAATCTAATTGGTGGTTTTATTTTAGTAGAGCCGGATTTTGTTAACTGGATAAAAAAACATTTTTATTATCCAGGAAAGAAGACAAAGAGATTCCACAATTAAAAGAATTAAGGCTCAGACTTACATCGGAAGCCGTTGTGTCAGAAGTATGTAAAGAATTTGCAATAGACTAAAGAAGCTGTGATAAAGAAAGGAATGAAAAGAAATAAAGCAAGGGGTATGGCTATCTATCTCTCCAGAAATCACAGCGGCATTACATGTAAAGAGCTTGTGGTATGTATTTCGGCAATGTGTCCGGTACGACAATAACAATGGCCTATAATCGTGTTAAAAAGGAAATAACGCAAAATAAGCGGGTTAAGGGCAAGCTGAATAAAATAAAAAAACGAATATTGAATATTTAAGATGTGACCCCTTTCTCCTTTGACCCCTTTCTCCTTCTTTTGTACTTGCGGATGAAATATTCCGCAATATGACGTTAGAATTTTTTCAGGGCATTCAAACATAGTCTAATAGGTATTTTGAACTTGCTCAGTTACATGACCGTTGCATAAAACTAATCATGCCCAAAAAGGAACGTATTTTTTCTTATTTGAACGATTCTCTGGATCAGATACCTTTATTACTTCGTTATCCAGAGCAGCGCGAATAATCCTGGAAGCATATGGATAATTCCGCTTGCTGATTCCCAACCTCTGCCGCAGCGAGGCATTGGTCATGAAATCCTGGCTAACCCAGCGCAAACAGCAATGCTGATAACATGCCCGCACTCTATCTTTTTGTTCCAAAAAAAAAGGGGGTCACATCTTAAATAATCAATATTGATATTAAATCCTATCTGATTTAATGATGTAAAGGCTGTTGAGAATTCACATAAAAATCTAATTGGTAGTTTTATTTTAGAAGAGCCGGATTTTGTTAACTGGAGAAAAGAAACATTTTTATTATCCAGGAAAGAAGACAAAGAGATTCCACAATTAAAAGAATTAATGCCCAGACTTACACCGGAAGCCGTTGTGTCGGAAGTATGTAAAGAATTTGCAATAAACAAAGAAGCTGTGATAAAGAAGGGAATGAAAAGAAATAAAGCAAGGGATATGGCTATCTATCTCTCCAAAAATCACAGCGGCATTACATGTAAAGAGCTTGTGGTATGTATTTCGGCAATGTGTCCGGTACGACAATAACAATGGCCTATAATCGTGTTAAAAAAGAAATAACGCAAAATAAGCGGGTTAAAGGCAAGCTGAATAAAATAAAAAAACGAATATTGAATATTTAAGATGTGACCCCTTTTCTGCTTCTTTTCTGCTTTCTAACTTATTGCCCTAATTGGGCACAAACCATTCTCTTTTTCGATATACCAGGTCTTGACTTTTTGCTATAAGCTCTCCAGTCCTATCATCTCTAATAGTGATGTCATATAGAGCTATTGGCCCAGAAGCAGTTTGTTCTGCAGCTTCAGCAACTATCCGATCACCGGAGTTCGTTGCTTTCAGAAAGTTAATTGCAACATTCAGCGCCACCGCCGTTTGTCCACTGGAATTACTGGCAGCAGCAAAGGCCATATCGCCAAGCGCAAAAATTACACCACCGTGAGTGGTGCCGTGAAAATTAACCATGTCGTCAGTGATAGTGAGAGTCACCCGGCTATGGCCTGGTTTTAGAACTTCAACGTTAGCCCCCAGGAATCGTGCGAATGGATCACACTGAATGTATTCGTTAATCTTTTGTTTTCTATCTTCGTTCACTGTCATCTCCATAGTAATTAAGCTGCTGTATTAATTCTTAAATAGTGTCTGAACGAAAACTGCTAATTTTCGTTCGGGCACTAAATATTTGAAACTCACAACAGAACTAAAGTCGCAGCATAATGCCCCCCCGCTACAACCTTTGTGTGAACCATTACCCTTTATGTTTTTTATTCTTTTTTTCGGCAAGCCTTATTTTTCTTCTTTCAGCAGCTTCACTTCTCCGTCTCTTCTCCTCGTCTGTTTCACTTATCAGAGGTGGAATCTGTTTTGGTTTGCCGATTCTATCCATGGCCACGAATGTTAAATAAGCAGAAGCAGTATGGCGGATCTCCCCTGTGATCAGGTCTTCCGTTTCAACCCGAACTCCTATTTCCATGGATGTTTTTCCGGCATAATTCAAACTGGCTTTAAGTGTAAGAAGATCTCCGATAAAAACAGGATTATGAAAATCAAGCCTGTCTATGGAAGCAGTAACAGCATTGCAGCGCACATGCCTGACGGCAACCACTCCAGCGGCATTATCAATATTGTTCATTATAGATCCGCCATGTACATTCCCCATGATATTTGCATCCTGGGGGAGCATAACATGCGCAATGCTGACAAGACTTTCTTTAACAGATTTTGCTTCCATAATTTCTCCGTTTTGTATATTAATGGCTCTGTAAAATGCCCGCTTTCGAAGTCTGCGCTTATCTGTTTAGTTTTAAAGCGTCAGGCTCAATTTGTCATCACGGCAATAATGAAATATGCCCTTCAGGATGATCGCCTGTTACTTCTCCTGCAATTGCTGCTTCTACTCCTTTATCATGCATTGCCTTTAAACAATTCTCGGCATCTTCCGGCTTAAGACAGACAAGAAGTCCGCCTGAAGTTTGAGGATCAAAAAAAATATCGCACATAAACCGATCAACAGATGAATCAATAAAGATATTCTTTTCATAAAATTTTTTGTTATTATAAGCTCCGGCAGGTATAAGCCCCATGTTTGCATACTCCCTTGCCTGCTCAATAAAAGGGATACGCTCTGAATATATGGAGATCTTTTTTTTGCTTCCCCGGGCAATTTCAAAAAGATGACCCGCAAGACCGAAACCCGTGACATCCGTACAGGCAGTGGGATTAAATCTAATCATAATCTCACATGCTTTTTTATTTAATTCAGACGCCACCTCTATTAACCTTTCCACAGCTTTTGGGCTGGCAATTTTTCCCTTAACAGCAGTGGCAATTATACCTGTTCCAAGGGGTTTGGTCAGAATAAGCCTGTCGCCTGTATTCGCAGTATTATTTGCAAGCACCCTGTCAGGATGCACAATCCCCGTGACTGAAAGACCGTATTTAAATTCTTTGTCATCAACACTGTGGCCTCCCACAAGAACTGCTCCTGATTCATTTATTTTGTCTAAGCCCCCCATAATAGTCTCTTTTAAAACTATATCAGGAAGCTCTCCCACAGGAAAACAGACAATATTCATGGCAGTTAGAGGTTTGCCGCCCATGGCATAAATATCACTTAACGAATTTGCTGCGGCAATACGCCCGAAATCATATGGGGAATCGATAATCGGAGTAAAAAAATCAAGGGTTTGAATCAAGGCTTTATCCGAATCAATTCTGAACACACCGGCATCATCTGAATAATCTATGCCCACCATAAGGTCAGGATGACTGATTGGGGGAAGACTGCATAAAATTTTTTCCAGGAACCCTGGACTAAGTTTGGCAGCTCACCCTGAAGCCCGGACTTTATCGGTTAAAACAATTATTTCTTTTGAACTGTTATTTGTCATTTTTTTTCAATCTTAAAAATATCGCTTGTTAAATTTTAAGAGAAGTCGCATCAAAGACAGGGCCGTCAAAACAGACATGAGCATATTTTCCAGAATCGCCTGCGGTTTCCACCGCGCACCCAAGACATGCCCCCATGCCGCAAGCCATAAGGGTTTCAATTGATATATGGCATGAAATATTATCAGCTTTGGATATTGCGGCAACGGCTTTCAGCATATTAAAGGGCCCGCATGCATAGATAATATCCGGCCGATTTTTCTTTATCTCTTTTTTTAATAACTCGGTTATAAAGCCTTTTTCTCCGAGACTTCCATCATCCGTTGTAATATTAAGCGCAACCTGGAACCTGTCAATTTCATCAACACATAGTATGTCATCCTTTGTTTTACCACCCAAAAAAAACTGTGTATCAGAAAGAAGTAAATATTTTTGTTTTATGGATGACAAAAGAAAAATCATGGGAGCCACGCCTATGCCGCCTGCCACAATAAATATTTTACTGCCCTTATCCGGCAGCATAAATCCATTGCCAAGGGGGCCGAGGATATGTACAAAATCACCCTCTTTCTGCTCAGACATTGCTTTAGTGCATCCGCCAACAACCTTAAAGAGCAGCTCTATGCCGATTGGTTTTTTATTTTTATAAATAAGGTTATGTATGGAAAACGGTCGGTTGAGCAGAGACACTGTATGATTTGCAAGGCGAAGCATAATAAACTGGCCAGGGACGGCATTAAAAAACAGGGCATCACACTCAATGCCGATTTTGTAATATAAGTCCCCTGCCCTCTTGTTCCACAATATTTTAGATTTTTTATAAATCATTGTTTTTTTCTCGTTCAGCCATTATTTAATTCCTATAACGGATGCAAATCTACCCGTAACATTCTTTTTCCTATATGAATAAAAAAGATCCGGATTACACATGGTGCACAGCCTGCTCAAAGATATATTTTCGTATAAGACGCCTGCTTCAACAAGCTGGCTGCAGGAAATCGACCAAAAATCAAAATAATCTTTTTTATCTTTATTATGCCAGAACTTTTGGGGAATTTCATCCTTATAATTAACAAATTCAGCACAGCACGGACCCAGAGAAGGTCCTATGCCTGCAATAATTCTGTCTGGTCTGCATCCTGCCTTTTTTTTCATTACTTCAACAGTGCTGCCTATAATATTTTTAATACTTCCACGCCATCCTGAATGGACATTGGCAACTACGCCGCATTCAGGCTCATACATTAAAACAGGCTGACAGTCTGCCGTCTGTATCCCAAGAAACAAGCCCTGCCTGTCTGTTACCATGGCATCGCCTGTTATTTGGCCTGTGATCGGCGATTTGTCTTTTTTTGAAAAAAACAGTACTTTTTCGCCATGAACCTGGTTTATAAAGAGAAGATTTTTTGCATCAAAACTGTTTGAAATCAATCTTCTGTTTAATTTGACCATGTCTGGATTATCACCAACATTAAAGCTGACATTCAAACTTTTGTACGGGCCCTCGCTATGCCCCCCATCCCTTGTAAATATCTTATGGTCTATTTCTGAAAATTTGGCAAGATCAGGAAATTGCAAAAAAGAAATCCCGTTTTTCTCTTTTTTAATCAAAATGCCCCGTTTCTAAGCATACAGACGCAAAATTTTTTTTATTATATTGGTGGTTGATATGTCCTGCACAAGGGGGATCGTCACAACCTTTCCGTGGTTTGACTTTACAAAGTCAGCGCCGATAATATTATCAGCATCCCAGTCCGCCCCCTTTACTAAAACATCAGGATTAACCGCCATGATCAATTTTAAGGGATCAGGTTCATTAAAGATAGTGATATAATCAACTGACTGCAAACCTGCAAGAACCTGTGCCCTGAATTTTTGCAAAACCACAGGCCTTTTACTTCCCTTGATAATTTTTACAGATTCATCCGAATTTAATCCAACAACAAGAAGATCCCCTTTGGATCTCGCAGCATCAAGATATCTGACATGACCTGCATGCATAATATCAAAGCAGCCGTTTGTAAAAACAACCTGTTTTCCGGCTTTTTTCTCCTTTTTAATCAAATTTACCAGGGCATCAAGTTTAAGAATTTTTGATAACATATGCTTCAGGAACCCTTTCGCTCAAACATGGAACAGTATTTCTAAATTCGGATATCTCACGAAGATCTATTTCTGCTTTGAGCATGCATGGTTTATCTTCTGAGATTGCAGTTAAATTTCCCCATGGTGAAACAATCTGGGAACAGCCCCCGAATTCAATGTATTTATCTTTTCCACAGCGGTTGGCAGCCACAATAAAAATCTGGTTTTCAATGGCCCTTGCTTTAATCAGTGCATTCCAGTGCCCAATTCTTGCAGATGGCCACTGGGCAGAAATTATGATAATCTTCGCACCCTGCAGGGCAAGTGAACGGCAAAGCTCGGGAAACCTTAAATCGTAGCATGTCATAAGGCCGACTCTGCCCAGAGACGTCTCGCACACAACAGCCTTTGTACCCCTGGAGAAGTACTTTGGCTCATTTGTGAGTGAAAACAGATGGATTTTCCTGTAGGAGCCTGAAAGAGTTCCGTCCGTGTTGATAACATAGAGGGTATTATAGATATTTCCTTCAGAAATTTCCGGCATGGAGCCTGCTATTATCATATTATATTTTAATGCAATTTCAGCAATTTTTTTTAATACAGCATCTGTTTTTGCAGCATGAGCCTTTAAATTTTTATTATCAAACCCGGATGACCACATCTCCGGCAGCACAGCAAGTCCGGCTCCTTGTTCACCAAGCCTGCAAAGCCCTGCAAATGCATGCTCCATGTTTAATTCCAGCTCTCCGGTTCTCACGTCGAACTGAACTATTCCTGCTGAAAATTTCATGTTTTTTCTCGTTTTTGACTTTACATAGTTCTGGCAAGAGTAAGCGCATCCACATTTTTGGCTCCGGCTTTCAGCAAAACCCCTGCACATTCATCTAAAGTTGCACCGGTAGTATAAACATCATCAACAAGAAGTATTTCTTTTCCAAAAATCTTAGAAGCATCAACTACTTTAAAAGAATTTTTAATATTATTCATACGCTGTTTTATTCCAAGCCCTGCCTGGGGTTCCGTCCATTTGTGTCTAATAAAAGTTTTGTTGTCAATATGGATATTATCAAAATCCATATTTAATAATCGAGCTGTTTTCTTCCAGTCTTTAACAAGAAAAAAAGCCTGATTAAACCCGCGGACTCTTAATCTTTTTTTATGCAAGGGAACCGGTATAATAATATCAATCTTTTTATTATGCCAGTATTTAATAAAAGTGAGAAATAAAAGTATCCCAAAAGGCTTTGCAAGCTGAATCTTTCCATTATACTTAAAGCTGTGAACAGCCGGTTTAAGCTTATTGCCATAGATACCTGCGGCTCGCGCCATGCCAAACTTTTTTGGTGATTTAATACATCTCCCGCAAACATGATCTTCGTATTCACGGCTTTTAAACATAATGCCGCAGATTAAACAGAGTGGAGATTCAACCTCTAAAAAATCTGCAGAGCATGCAGGGCATAAAAACGGAGACATCAGCCGTTTAAAGGGAAAAGAATTAAATACAGCAAAAGGATCAGCCGATTCCGCCGGCTCTTTTTGCCTGGATAGCCCTGACTTAATCTCTTCTAACAAATCACAGATCTTATTATTATGCCTGCTTTGCTTAAAAAAAGCTTTGCAAACCAGGCATTTTGGTGGATAAATGGCATTTTCAACAGCCATTACAGCAGAGCCTAAGAAACTAATTAAGCCTACGCCATCTTTTCTATGATTTTGTCTGCAAACTCCGAACACTTTATCTCTCTCGAACCTTTTATCTGACGGGCCAGATCATATGTTACCGTACCGTCTTTGATTGTTTCCTGAAGTGCCTTATGCACTAAAGCTGAAGCTTCTGTCCACCCTATATGTTCAAGCATCATTGTGGCGGAAAGAATTAATGAACCGGGATTCACCTTGTCAAGACCCGCATATTTGGGAGCTGTTCCGTGGGTTGCTTCAAAAACAGCGCATTTATCACCGATATTTGCCCCCGGCGCCATTCCAAGCCCACCGACCTGTGCTGCAAGCGCATCAGAGATGTAATCTCCATTAAGGTTGGGTGTTGCTATTACCTGGTACTCCTCAGGCCTTAGCAGTACCTGCTGAAAAAGCATGTCTGCTATGCGGTCTTTTATCACAACCTTCCCTTCGGGTATTTTACCGTTATATTTATCAAACAGTTCCTGCTCGGTTATTGTTTTGTTCCCAAATTCTTCTTTGGCAATCTCGTAGCCCCATTTACTGAAAGCGCCTTCGGTAAACTTCATTATATTACCTTTATGCATGAGGGTTACGCTGGATAATTTTTTTTCAATTGCATGAGTAATGGCTCTTGCCACCAGTCTCTTTGTATTTTTTGCGCTTATGGGCTTAATTCCTATGCCTGCGTTTTCAGGAATCCTGGCGCCCATTTTTTCCTGGAGAAACTGTATAACCTGATTTGCCTCATCACTTCCTGATTCCCATTCAATGCCGGCATAAACATCTTCCGTATTTTCACGAAATATTACCATATCAACCTTTTCAGGATTTTTCATGGGGCTGGGAACAGCATCAATATACTTCACAGGCCTTATACATGCATAAAGATCAAGTTCCTGACGTATTGCAACATTAAGGCTCCTTATCCCTTTACCCACAGGGGTAGTCAAAGGGCCTTTTATTGCCACCACATGCTCCTTTATTGCGGCAAGAGTTTTTTCAGGCAGCCACTCTCCTGTCAGTTTATGGCCCTTTTCTCCTGCCGGAACTTCAAGCCATTGGATCTTTCTTGCAGATCCGTATGCTGTATTTACAGCATGATCAATTATTCTTTTTGTTGCATTCCAGATATCCGGCCCGATTCCGTCACCTTCTATAAAAGGGATAATCGGATATTCAGGGACAATCAATGTTCCGTCATCATTTAATACTATCTTTGCTTTACCTTCCATTAAAGATTACTTCCTTTTTTTGTTATTATAAATTGACGCTGCCTGAATGCTTCGTACATAACAACAGCTCCTGATGCTGAAGCGTTCAAAGAATTTATCATGACACTTTGCGGAATTGAGACAAGAAAATCACAGTTTTTTTTTACAAGGGGCCTAAGCCCTTTTTCTTCTCCCCCTATGGCTATGGCAAGGGGGCCGGTCAGACTGCTTGAAAAAAGAGAAGTTTTGGCCTTAATATCCGTTCCTGCAATCCAATATCCTTCTTTCTTCAGCATCTTGATTGCCTGAACCATGTTTGTTACACATGCCATATAAACATGTTCAAGTGCGCCTGCTGAAACTTTGGACACTGCAGGTGTGGGAGCTGCAGAGCGATCCTTTGTGATAATAATTCCGTTTATTCCAACACACAGTGCTGTTCTTACCAGAGCTCCAAGATTATGGGGATCTATTATATTATCCAGGAGAAGAAGAAAACCGTCTTCTGATTTTTTATTTTCCTTCCGGATAATACCTTCAAGGTCAACAAGGGGATATCTGCTTACACTTGCGCCTATATTCTGATGCTGCTTTGTGCCCGTAAATGTTTCAAGCTCTTTTTGCATAATCTTTTTTACAGGAATATTCAGTTTTTCGGCCAGCAAAACCACATCTTTCAGCCTGCCATGGGGGCTGTTATCCTTTACATGAAAAATCTGCCTGATTTCTCTCCTTCCAGCGCTTAGAGCTTCGAAAACAGGATGTATTCCGTAGAGTACTTCAGTTTTAACTTTATCCAAATTTCACTGCCTTTGGTCTGTGATGTTTTTCAATAATCTCCATCAAATCTTTAACTGCATCATCCAGTATGTCATTAATAATAATGTGTTTATAGATATTCTTTTTCTTTATCTCGTTGTCAGCGCTTTCAATCCGTCTTAAAATAGTTTGGCTGTCATCTGCGCCCCTTGATTCCAGACGTTCTTTCAGCTTATCTATGGAAGGAGGCATAATAAAAACAGTTATACTGTCAGGATATTTTTCAAGGAGCTGAATTGTGCCCTGAACGTCAATATCAAAAAGAATATCTTTGCCTGAAGTTAAACTTTTATTAATAAGTTCCAGAGAAGTGCCGTAAAAATTTCCGTAAACTTCAGCCCACTCTGCAAATCCATCCTCTTTTATCATTTTTTTAAAAACATCAGCAGAAACAAAATGATAATCCTTTCCGTCAAGTTCACCCGGCCTTGGCTTTCTTGTGGTGTAGGACACTGAATAAACAATACTCTTAAACCTGTCACAAACCAGATTGCAAAGAGTTGTTTTGCCTGCTCCTGAAGGAGCTGAAATTATAAAAACAGTCCCCTGCTTTTTTTCGTTTTTTCCCATCTTTAACTATTCACCATAAACCGTTTTATAAATTATTAAGAATAATAT
>Ga0190314_1000737_pt1 | contig 10722 bp, 10 predicted proteins | sample 4870071112_MG_FD_165055 | JGI IMG/M metagenome (GOLD analysis project Ga0190314, IMG submission 165055) | Hydrothermal vent sediment bacterial communities from Southern Trench, Guaymas Basin, Mexico - 4870-07-11-12_MG | ecosystem: Environmental > Aquatic > Marine > Hydrothermal vents > Sediment ...
GGTTATAAAAACACTTTAAAGTTATTGAAAGAAACAGGAACAGTTCCAAAATAATAAGAAAATTACAAAAATTATGGCACAATAATTTATAACAAAAAAGAATAATGGTTCCAAATATTCTTATGTTGGTTTCAAAAATGTTATCAGAAACACCAAGTTTTCCAGGAACTACCATGAGAAGTGGATTTAAATTTTTAATTTGTTTTTTAAAAAAGAATTTTTGAAAATCAAATCATGTTCAGAAAAATATATGAGAGGTTGTGTGGTTTTTTAAATGGAAATTGTAATAATGAATAAGCTAAAATAAGACAATTTTTCCTATATTTTTTCCGCCTTTTTCAATTTAGAATAATTTAATCATATCATATAATATAGTTGATACGGTGAAAAAAGAATGAGTTTTCTGAGAAAGAAGGAGATGTATTGAAGGAAGATTTTGTAGAGCTGGAATTTAAAAGCATTGTTCCGGTGGAGTACCGTTAATAAATTATTTTTTTACTTGTTCAACTTTCGGAGGTAAGCTCAATGAAGAATCTTGATTTAAATCAAGAGATTAAGTTCTCTAAGATTGGAAGGATTAAAAAATGGAAAAATGGAGAAGTTATTAATAAAAAAATGGTCGGGGTGACTGGACTTGAACCAGCGGCCTCTTGCGCCCCATGCAAGCGCGCTAGCCAACTGCGCTACACCCCGACTGCAAATCTAATTATATTATATTATAATTTAATTGTCAATATAAGGCAAATTGATTAAAGGAGGGAGGTATTTATTAAAAAGATAAACTATGTATTTAGTTTTACCATTGCACTTTTGGCGTTTTTGTTTTTGGCCTTCATATTCAATTGGGCTTTGAAGCCAAGAGGAGTAGAGATAAAAACCTTTAGGGTTATTGAAAATGAAGAAAAATTTGGAGAAGTCTTAACTGCACCTTTTGTTTTTGTGCTTAAAAAACCCACTTATGTTGTTTTAAAAACAAGTATTCCTCAAACAAGTGAAAAGACTTATTTATATTTACCTCAGGTTGATACATCATACTTTGAAATCTATGCTAATGAAAAATTGATTGGAACATATGGTTTTCCAAATAAAACGGCACATATTTGGTATCAACCACTTTTATATACAATTCCTGAAGGAACAAAAGAAATTAAGTTAAAAATTTGGGGGATATATGAGCTTGGAATAGAATTTATACCATATTTAATCGATGAAAGTCAAAAAACAAAATTTTTAGTTTTAGAGTTTTTAACAAATAAATTCCTCTTAATTTCAATTGGTAGTTTTGTAGCATTATCTATAATTTTGCTAATGCTTTCTGGAAATGTTCATAATATTAAGAGGAAAAAGATCTATTTTAGTTTCTTTCTTGCCAGTGTTTTTGGGACGTTATGGTTATTTGACCTAGTTCCATTTCAAAGTATGGGAACAGTTTTTTCAATGCTTTTGTTAAGAAAAATTTTTGTCGCAAGTATATATTTTGGATTTGCTTTTCTGATAAGGGGATCAATGCTAGATATCACGGAAATTAAACCGTACCTTGGAAAAGCCTTATTATACATTGATTATTTTGTTGGTTTTTTAATGCTTTCTGTTCCCTCAATGTATTATTTGGAAATTTTTACAAATTATTTTTCAGTTGTTTTAATATTAAACTCGCTCTTTTTCTTGGCCTTATCATACAAATCGAAAATCATTGTAAATATATTAACTTCAACTTTATTTTTCTTAACGGTTTTAAATGATTCTACCACTTTGTTTTTAAACTATAGTAAAGAATTCCTTTCTTCTTGCGGAGTATTTGCTGTATTTTTAGGCTTTTCTTATACCGTAATTCGGGAGTATAGGTTTATGGTTAGAGAAATTAGATTAACGCATAAGAAAAGCTTAAAAGATAAATTAACAAGCGCTTTCAATAGAGGAATTATTGATTTAACAACTTTTTCGCCTAGCGATACAGTTGTTTTTGTCGATTTAAATGATTTAAAAACGATAAATGACACGTATGGTCATAAAAAAGGAGATGAAGTACTGGTTAATTTCGTAGAAAGTGTAAGAGAAAATATTAGATCAAACGATTTAATTATAAGAATGGGAGGAGATGAGTTTTTAATAGTGTTAAGAAATTGTCCACTTGAAAAAGCTAAGGAAATAATGAAGAAAATATCAGAAAATTATGAAAAATCAAGTGATATTAAGCCGTCTTTTTCTTGGGGAATATCAAAATTTAAAAGTTCTTTCGAAGAAACGATAGAAGAAGTTGATAAAAAAATGTATGAAATGAAAAGTAAATTTAAGAGTAAAAAATAAAAAGCTTGGCTCATTTTTTGAGCCAAGCTTTTCTTTATACCTTTTCAAGTTTTACTTTTGAGGTCTCCACATGAAGAGATTTTCTTTTCTAACCTTGCTCTTTTCCTCTGGTGTTAATCCCCAATTATAATTATAAACAGCTCCTTCCCAGTCTCCATAAATGGGATTTGGTAATACAATAAACTTTGTTCCCCATTTATCCTTCATTTCATCTACAAGAGCATTTCTTTCTTGTGTTGGTTTATGTCTGAATACTGATGAAAAGTCGTTTAAGTTGTCTCCAATGAGAAGAACAATCCTATAATTTTCAGCAACCATCTGTCTTCTTGGTTCTTTATCAGAAGTTGTAGATTTTGTCAAAACATGTTTTTCGTCAGCAAATGGAAAACCAAACATCTTAAGATTTTCAATTGTTGCCTGCTTTAGGCTGTCATTTCTATTGGTAATATAGAATACTTCTCCTCCTGTCTCTGCTACGTAATTTAAAAATTCAACTGCTCCGGGAATAGGAGTTGCAAGCTTGGCTTCACACCATTCAGACCAGCCTATAGGATAAGCATTGTTTGTATCGACTGTTCCAGCATCGTATGGTGAATTATCAAGAACAGTTTCGTCCACATCAACAATTACTGCCCGAGGTTTTGTGGCTTCTTCTTTTAAATCCATATCATAAAGAATTCTTGCAAAATTGTAGGCCTGATATGCAAGTGCTCTTGCTTCTCCGGCATTTTGATACCAGAGAGTGGCCATTACTAATTGTTCATTTAAATCTTTTTGTGTGTATGGAGGTGTTAGTCTTAATTTCTGTCCTACAATTATAAGATCGGGGTTTTCAAGGTTATTGTATTTTACTAATTCTTCGACTGTCACTCCATTTTCCTTTGCAATTTTGGATAGAGTATCTCCTTTTTGAACTATGTAATAATTTCCTGCAAGTAATATAGATACTGACAAAAGAATTACAAAAATAACTAAAAGTTTCTTCACAACAATCCCCCCTTTCAGATAGTTATACAAAACGATTATATCATAATAACTACTTCTAAATTAAGAATAAAAAATAAAGAATATGACGATTAAATAACTCTAAGGGAAAATTATGAGATTTTTTTACCACGAATGATATTTTCCCAAAGATGAGTTACGAAATCGCTTTTTGTTTCTATTTTAAAATTAACGTTATTAAGCATTAAATTCTTTCTATTTAGATGCAAAATTGCCGAAGATCTCATAACATCATAAATTATCCAGGTTTCTCTTGGAAGTTTTCTGGAAAAGTAGTTACTAAGAGGAAATATTACATTGTTGTAAGGTTTGATTTTTGCAAAAAGTATATTGTTAACTTTTGAAAAAATGAGATTAGTTGAAAGATCAGAGATTTCGTAAAGTACATTTTTAACAATTTTTTGAAACATCATATTTATTTTGGAATTATAACCATTATTAATTCTATAAAAAATGTATGAGATTATAAAAGATTCAATGTTTTCAATTTCAGATAGATAAGCGTAATATATATTTTGAAGTTCATCTTTACCGAGTTTTGAAGTGAGGTATTTTGTTATAAGTGGGATATTTAAATTTTTTATTTTTATAACAGGAAGTCCCGGCAAATTATTAAATTTGAATATATAGTCCGGTTTTATACCTTTTGTTATACAAAAATAAATCAATGAAATAAAACCAGAGAAAGAACCATCATAAGCTAGGAGTTTCAACTGTATTTACCTCCTTTGTAAAATCAAACAAAAATAATGGAGTTAATTCTTTATTTTTGTCATATTTTTTTCCATTGCAAGCAATAAAATACTGTGCTTTTTTTAGATTAATTCCCAATTTTTTTAGGTTTTCAAAACTCAGAGAAGAAGATTTACGTGCTTTTATTATAAGATTGGCAGATTTAATCCCGATACCTGGAATCCTTAAGAGTTCATCATATGAAGCTTTATTGATATCAATCGGGAAAAAATCTGGGTGATTGACTGCCCAGTTAGTTTTAGGATCAAGTGTTAAATTGAGATTTTTTGATTTTTCAAATAATTCTTCTAAGGTAAAGTTATATTCTCTTATTAAAAAATCTGCTTGATATAACCTTTTTTCACGTATTATCTCTTCATTTTTTAACGGTAACCTTTTATCTTTGTTAATTGCAATATATGCTGAATAATAAACGCGTTTAAGTTTGTACTGATTATATAGTTTATTAGCAAAAGAAAGTATATTTTTGTCTGATTCTGGAGTTGCTCCTACAATTATTTGTGTAGTTTGCCCTGCTGGAGAGTAAATTTTCACGCTTTTGTACTTTTTTGCTTCGTGGATTGTTTCAATGTATGTTTTTGAGGATAAAATCAAAGGATTTTGAATGCTTTCTGGCTTTTTATCTGGTGCCAAAAGTAATAATGAATGTTTAGTTGGTAATTCAACGTTTATACTTACTCTATCTGCATAAAACCCAGCCTCTTTTACAAGAACCTCACTGGTTCCGGGAATAATCTTTAGATGTATGTAACCTTTGAATCCTTCTTTGATTCTAAGCTTTTTTACAACTTTTAACATTTGTTCCATTGTAAAGTTAGGATTTTTAATTATAGCCGAACTTAGAAAAAGTCCTTTAATATAGTTTCTTTTATAAAAATTTGTTGTAAGATTTACCAATTCATCTACGGTGAAAGTTGCTCGAGGTACATTGTTTGTTTTCCTATTTATACAGTAAGCACAATCATATATGCAGGCATTTGAAAATAACACTTTTAAAAGAGGGATAGTTTTTCCAGTATTACTTTGACTATAATATATAAAATGTTTTGGACGAATTTTTAAGTTTTTAGATTTACTGTAAACACAGGATATATCATATTTTGCATAAGAAGAAAGAATTTCAAGCTTTCTTTCGAGATCCATGTGTCTCACCTCCTTGCGTATACATTTGTATATAATTATATCATAATTTAGAAAAATTCAAAAATGATTTTTTGTTGTAAAATTGAAAATATAAGAGGAGGTGTAAAAATGAAAATTTTTGAGGGAAAAATCAGAAACGAAAACTATGAATTAATTCTCGAGAAAAAAGAAATATTAAATGGAATAGTTATAAAAGGAAAAATCAAAGGTAAGCCTGGAAAAATAAAATTATTTGAAGTTGACGTTGACGGAAAGTTATTTGTAAATAACTGGCAAAGTTGGGGACCAGCAAAAGTAATAAACTTAGACGAAAAACTGAAAATTCCAGAAGAATTTCTAAAAAAAGCTGGATTTTCTCCAAATCCACATCCACATTTACTACTTGAAGGTATAGTAAGTGATTATTTTATTGCAAAAGAAAATATATTAGTTGGCTTCTTAAGTTCAAAAATTGGTCATCCTTATTTTTATATACATGAAAGAAAAATAGAAGGTTTCATAGATTATTTTGATGCTGAGTTTGAGGATTTCGTTGAGATAGAACCACTTATCATACTTTTTGGAAATATTGATCATCTTTTATTGCTATACGCAAAAAAAGTTGAAGAAGAATTGAAGCCTAATTTTAACAGTTGGAATCCTGTAGGTTGGTCAAGCTGGTATTATTACTTTGAAAAATTAACATGGAATGACATTTTAAAGAATCTTGAACATTCTAAAAAATACCCATTTGAGGTTTTTCAGATAGACGATTCCTGGCAAAAAGATATTGGAGATTGGGAACCTAAGGATACTTTTCCTGAATTACATGATATGGCTGAGATAATAAAAAGTTATGGATTAAAGCCTGGGATTTGGCTAGCACCCTTTAGTGTATCTGAAACATCTACTATTTTTAAAATTCATGAGGATTGGCTTGTAAAAGATGAAAATAACAATCCTCTTTTTGCTTATGAAAATTGGAATAAGAAAATTTATGCACTCGATTTGACACATCCAGAAGTAAAAGAATACATTTATAAGTTATTCAAAAAAATAAAAAATGAAGGTTTTGAATACTTTAAAATAGATTTTTTATTTGCAGGGGCGATACCAGGAAAAAGATTTGTTAGAGATAAAACACCAATACAAGCATATAGAGAGGGGCTGCGTTTAATACGAGAAGCAGTAGGTAAGGAAAGTTTTATTCTTGGTTGTGGGGCTCCCTTACTTCCTTCAATAGGTTTTGTAGATGGAATGAGAATAGGCCCAGATACAGCACCCTATTATGACAAAAACTCTCCTGATATAATGATGCCTAATGCTTATTATGCTTTGAGAAATACTATTACTCGATATTTTATGAATGAAAGATGGTGGTGGAATGACCCGGACTGCCTCCTTTTAAGAAAGATAGAAAATAAGTTAACTACCAATCAAAAAAAGATGTTTTCTTTAACAGCTGGGTTATTAAACAACATGATTTTTATAAGTGATAATTTAGAGCTTGATTTAGAGGACTATTTACTTGATGCTACATTAAAATTAAGGGGTGGAACATATTTTGTAAAGAATATTATGAAGAAAGGATATGAGATTGTTTCAAAAAACACTGGTATTGGAGATGTTAGATACAGGATTTGCTTGGAAACAGAAAAGGCAGAATTTATTGTGGAAAAAAATGAGGAGAATTAATTATTGACTTTTCTTGAATGTTATATCTGCCTTAATAATTTTAAAGGGGATTTCTGAAAAAGAAAAAAATAGTGTCTTTAAAAACGAAGATTTCATTTCAATTTATTATCTCAAATGTGTTTCTTCTTTTTTAATTGTGGATAATTGTACGTTTTAAGCTTTTCTTCATTCTTTATACTTTTTGTGTCATTTTTATTAGAATTTGTTTTATTTTTTCAGCTTTTGTTTAGTAATTTGTGTGTAAGTCTTTAAGTGATTTTTTAAGATAGATTGAAAGGATCTATTATCAAAATTATAAATTTATATGATATAATGATTCTAGGAGGTGATATAATGAAAAGATTTATACTTATTATTACTATTATCATCATGTTGCTGATTGCAGTTATATCTCTTTCAGCAAACCATACTGCTTTTTTTGTTTCTTTTGAAGGGTTACCACCCATTTATTATGGAATAGGTGGGTCATATTGGTGGGGGATGGATTTAGGATTTGAGGTTCCAGATGTTGGACCAATAGTTTTCGGTGTACCTCAGTTATATTTAGGACCCGAAGCTTATGTTTATATGTTTCCTTCATATGGAACAGGAGCCATAGCTGGTGTTAGTGGACAATTTCTTTTACCAATTGAAAGCTGGAGTTTTACCTTATTCAATACTGTCATTCAACCAGCGTTTGCAGTTAACGCAAATTTTGATTACTGGTTTACAACAATTTATTACGGAACTTCTAATTTAGACATTTCTATTTCTCCGAATGTTGTATTTATTACTAAAACAGATAAACCAGGTGATCCAAAATATTATGGATGGATCTGGCCATATCCATTAATTATTGCAATTGGAATGTATAGATAACACTATACTTTTCTCTTATAAAGGATAATTTGAATTCTATCAGATACATCTTCAGAAGTATCTGAAATGTCTGCTATTCTGTGGACAAGCTTTTTTAATTGAATTTTTTCTGCTAAAGGAATATCAAGAGAAAATATTTTTCTTATTGTATCTCTTTCAATCTCATCTGCTTCGTGCTCGAATTTTTCAGTATCTGTTATTTTTTGACTTGCACTATCGAAATCTTCAAACATTTCTTTGGCGGCATCTTTTAATGCCTGGAAAGTTTCCAAGGATTTTTTTGCTAGCATTTCAAAATTTTCAAATAATTCGGACGGTATTTTTAAGTTTTGTAGCTCTATTTCATCTGCTACCGTTTCTGTTTTATTTGCTATTTTATCAAGTGATTCAATTATACCAAGTAAATCTCCTCTAAAATTTGGCAGAAAAGCCCCTGTATACATTTCCATTTCTGCTTTTCTTCTTATTTTATCTGCTGTTGTTTCGGCCTGCCTTACCACTTCTGAAAGTTCTTTTACTTTTTCATATTCATTGTTTTTCATACTTTGAATGAGTTCTATCATTTTTACTATTGTGTTCTCAATTGAATCAAGGTGTTGATAAAATAATTCTATGACCATTTGTTCTTTTTTTCCAAAGAATAAGCTCATTTTCACACCTCCAGATTATATATTTATTTTAAAAATAACCTTCAATAATAAGTATAACAAATATGTAATTATTCCTGCAGATATAGGTGTGTTAACCCAGGCACTTACTATTTTTAAAATTATTTTTTTGTTAACCAGTTTCGAACCTTTGGCATATCCTGCTCCAATAACTGCTCCAACAATTGCTTGGGAAGTAGATACAGGTATTCCTATAAGTGCATATATCCAAACGGTTATTGATTCCCCCAAAACAGCTATAGCTGCAGAAAAATAATCTAGTTCTATTATTTGTTCTCCAACTGTCATCATTACTTTGTAACTGTAAGTTAAAACTCCAAATCCTATGCTTAAACCTCCAATTAATGCAGCCATTTGTATTCCTATTGTTTTAGCAAATACACCTGTAATATTAGCTACATTGTTTGCCCCCAGAGAGTATGATCCGTATGCTCCTATAATAAGTGTTGCAATGATTATGATCTTTTCTCTTGTATAAACAGATTTTATTTTATTAAACGGGACTGACAACAACTTATATGAAAGAAAACTGAAAATTATTCCACCGATTGGTGTTCCTATCCAAGCTAAAATTAATTTTGAAATTATTCCCCAATTCACATTTCCTTCTATTAAACCTACTGCAATTATTGAACCAACAATTGCTTGGGATGATGATACTGGAACTCCAAGGTATGTCATTATTGTCATTGTTATTGCCGCCGATAGTACCGAAAGGGATGCAAGAGCTAAATTTGATGTTGATATACTGCTTATAGTCTCAAGCCCTTTTGCTCCCCCTGTTAGAGCTCCAACAACAATAAATACAGCTGAAATAATCGTAGCTGTTCTGTATTTTATTATTCTATTTGAAACTGCTGTTCCAAATATATTTGCAGCATCATTTGCCCCTAATGACCATCCAAAAAATATTGCCGGGAGAAGGTATATGAAAATTTAAACCACCCCTATTAAAACAATTGTATCTTTTAATATTAGCACATCATCTAAGACTTTGAAAAATAAGAAAAGTAAAAAATTAAAACAAAACAACTAATTTAAAGTTTTGAAAAAATAGTAAAAGGCAAAAGTTGTTATTCCAGAAAAAACGGGGGTGAAAATCCATGTTGAAACAATTTGTATTATTGTTTTCCAATTTGTAAGTTGAGAACCTCTAGCTAATCCAGTTCCAATAACTGCACCAACAGTTGCATGTGAAATTGAAATAGGTATTCCTAGTATGGAAAAAATCCAGACAGTCATTGATTGTCCAAGTATTGAAATCGCAGAAGAGAAGTAATCTAAATCTATAATTCGTTTACTAACGGTATACATAACCTTTTTATTACTTAAAAATGCGCCAAACGCAATGCTTATTCCACCCAGAAATGCTGCATTTTTAATACCTATCTCTTTTGCAAATACACCAGTAATATTAGCCACATTGTTAGCGCCAAGGGAGAATGAAGCATATGCTCCAATTATAATAGTGGATAGTAAAATTACTTTTTCTCTTGTGTAAATAGATTTTATTTTATTAAACGGTATTGCCAAAAGATTATATAAAATAAAGCTAAGAATTATTCCACTGATCGGTGTTACGATCCATCCTAATATGAGTTTTAGAATTATTCCCCAATTCACATTTCCTTCTATTAAACCTATTGCAACAATTGAACCAACAACAGCTTGAGAGGAAGAAACAGGAATTTTTAAAAAGTTTAGCATTATAATCATTGTTAAAGCAGATGCTAGTGTGGATATAGATGCGAGTAATAGGTTTGATGTTGAAACATTACTTATTGTTTCAAGCCCTTTTGCTCCGCCGGTTAATGCTCCAATAACAATAAATACTGCTGAGATAATTGTGGCTGTTCTGTACCTTATTATTTTATTTGTAACTGCTGTTCCAAAAATATTTGCAGAGTCATTTGTACCTAATATCCACCCAAATAGAACAGCCGGTAATATATAAAAAGTCAATTTTTAATCACTCCAATAAGCATTTTAACGTGATTTAATATATTATCATATTTTTCTAAATTCAAAAAGATTGAAAAAAGAAGAAAAGTGTTAATATTTAGAATTAAAAAGAATAAATTAGAAATATTTCGGAAAAAACGGAGATTTTCTTTTGTTATTCAAAATGAGTTATAATATTAAAAAAATTGGAGGGCTACTTATGAGAGAAAAATTGATAGATCTATACGGATTATTAAATTTTTTTACATTTGGATTTGTCCTTGTACTTATTGGTCCACTAATTCCTGTGATTGAAAAAAATTATGTAGTTAATCATTCATTAGTGGGGTTTTCTTTGAGTTTGGGTTCAATA
>Ga0190314_1000740_pt1 | contig 10704 bp, 9 predicted proteins | sample 4870071112_MG_FD_165055 | JGI IMG/M metagenome (GOLD analysis project Ga0190314, IMG submission 165055) | Hydrothermal vent sediment bacterial communities from Southern Trench, Guaymas Basin, Mexico - 4870-07-11-12_MG | ecosystem: Environmental > Aquatic > Marine > Hydrothermal vents > Sediment ...
GTATTGTGGAAAATCATAAAGGTTCTATAGTGGCGGAAAGTGAATCCGGGAAAGGCACCACTTTTGTTATTAAGTTTCCTGTTGAAGTATTACCCTGTGGAGATGAAGGTGATGAATAAAACAATAGTACTTGTTGTTGATGATGAAAAAGGTATCCGTGACGGCTCTGAGAGAGTACTCATTAAAATGGGTTGCGAGGTTTTTAAGGCTTCTTGTGGTGAAAAAGGCCTTGAAATTTTAAAAAACAAAAAAATTTCTATCATACTGCTTGATTTAAAAATGCCAGGAATAGACGGCATGGAAATGCTGAAAAAGGTCAGAGAAATTGATGAATCAATTATGATTATAGTAATAACAGGTTATGCTACTGTTACAACCGCAATTGAAGCAATGAAGTGCGGTGCCTATGATTTTATTCCAAAACCTTTTGAACCTGACCAGTTGAGAATTGTCGTTGGTCGGGCCATGGAAAAATTAAGGCTTATAGAGGAAACAAAAAAACTTGAACATGACCGCAAAAAAAATCTGGCTGATCTTGATACTGAAAAAAGCCGTATTTATACAATTGTTGAATTACTCCCCAACGGAGTAATGGTTACAAATATAAACGGTAATGTTGTGTTGATGAATCCGGCATTTTTAAGGCATTTTGAAATAAATCCCGAGATTGGCACAGGAAAATCCATAGAAACATATATAAAAGATTATAAATTTTGCAGTTTTGTGAGGGAAATATCAGAGGGGAAATATATGGATCCTGATAAAATCCCGACTTATGAATTTGCAATAAAAGAGGATAAATACCTCATGGCAAGGGGCAAACCTGTTTTGGGTGATCAAAAGGAATGCCTTGGTGCTGTTATAAGTATAGCCGATGTAACAACTATAAAAATGCTTGATCAGCTTAAATCTGAATTTGTGGCAAAGGTGTCCCATGAACTCAGATCTCCGCTTTCAACCATCCATGAACAGCTTGCCTTTGTATTAAGCGATATGGTTGGAGAAAACTCTATTAAGGATCAGGATCTTCTTTTCCGTGCCAAAGAAAAAACCAAAGGGCTTATTGCACTAATTGGTGATCTTCTTGACCTTTCACGAATAGAAGAAGGAACTGTTTTTAAAAATCAGAAACCGGTTAGGGTAGAAGAACTTCTGAAAAGTATTGTGACTTTTATGGACAGCAGTATAAAGAGTAAAAAACAGTCTTTATTAATAAAATTTCCTGAGTGCTCTCTGCCGACTTTTACTACTGACCCCATGGCCCTGGAAAGTATTTTCGGCAATCTTATTACCAATGCAGCCAATTACACTCCTGAAGGCGGAAAGATTCTTATTTCTGCTAATTTATCAGACAATTATATAGTAGTATCTGTTGAAGATAACGGTTTTGGTATTAAACCAGATCATCAGGAAAATATATTTAAAAAATTCTACAGGGTTAAAAATGAGAAAACAAGACACATAACCGGTACAGGCCTTGGTCTCCCTATTGTCAAAGGGCTTCTTGATGACCTGGGGGGAACAATTAAACTTGAAAGTGAATATGGCAAGGGAAGTACTTTTACAGTTTTTCTTCCATTGAATCAGCTTCAGGAGCAGACAGATATTTTGCACCAAAATACTCCTTGCCATATAAAAATCAAATAAGGCTTTTGACGCTTTCCACAATCTGCTTTGAGGCATCCGGACCCTTTGCTATATAGTCGTCAGCTTCCATGGACATTCCATCGTAATGGGAATATCTGGTTGATGTTACGTGGTCGGCAACGGCTGTCAGCATTATAATTGAGATATCCGAATACTCTTTATTTCTTTTCAACTCTGCACAAACTTTATACCCGTCTTTTTCCGGCATCATTACATCAAGCACAATGGCATCAGGAGGATTTTTTTTAACCTTTTCCAGGGCTTCATTTCCGTTGTATGCCACATCTACTTCTATGCCTTCTTTTTCCAGATGTTTTTGGATAATGGAAACCATATCGGGCTCATCATCTACAACAAGAACTCTTTTTTTACTCATAATATACCTCCTTTTTATAAAAAAATTAAAATTTCTTAATGTTAATTTGCTGTTAATTATTTGGTTTATTTTAAATCAGGTCTGGGATAGAGACCGGTTTTTTTAACAATTTCAGGTACTTTTTCTTCCCATTCAATGGCCATAATGTGAAACCCTTTTACTCCTTCCACCTCCTTTAAACGTTCAATGGATTCTATACAAATTTTAATTCCCTCCTCTCCCTGTTTTTCTTTCGGTGTATCAGCCATCCTTTTTACTACTTCGTCGGGAACATCCATGCCGGGTACACGCTTTTTCATATATCTCGCCATGCCGGCAGTTTTTAGAGGAGTTAATCCTGCCATGATACTGATTTTTTCATGGAGCCCCCGGTCACGGGCTTTTTCCATCCATAGTTCAAATTTCTCCAGATTATATATGCACTGGGTTTGGATAAACTCAACTCCTGCAGCAATTTTATTGGCCAGCCTTGGGATCCGGATTTCAAATGGATCGGCGAATGGATTGGCAGCAGCACCCACAAACATTTTTGGCGGACGTTTAATGTCTCCACCACCCAGGAATTTGCCCTCATCCCTCATATGTCTTGCTGTTTGAATTAACTGCATGGAATCTATATCGTGTACATTTTGACCATGGGCACAATCTCCGAAACTCTGATGATCTCCGGAAAGACAAAGAATATTATTTATGTCAAAGGAGGCTGCCCCCAGAATATCACTTTGAATTGCTATGCGGTTTCTATCCCTTGTTACCATTTGTAAAATAGGTTCAAGACCAATAAGTTTAAGACGTATACAGGCTGCAAGACTGCACATTCTCGTTACCGAGGTCTGATTGTCTGTAACATTTACAGCATCCACATAATCTTTTAACAGCTTTCCTTTTTCTTCCACAATTACAGGATCGCTTCCCCGGGGAGGTCCGACTTCCGATGTTACGGCAAAATGTTTTGATGCTAAAACCTTTTCAAGTCTGCTTGGCGTTTTTAAACTCATCATTGAATATCCTCCCGTATTACTTTTCTGGGCCCGCCTGCCCTGTCCGTTGACCAATCTTTAAGGGGCATTATTTTTTCATAGTCATCAAGTTTGTTTAATGCTTTGAGTCTGTCGATTATTAATTGCCACGCACAGTCAATGTCCTTATTGATTTCACATTTGCCATTTGTTGAACCTCCGCAGGGACCGTGTAAAATTCTTTTGGCACAGCGGGCAATGGGGCAAACCCCTCCGGTGGTTGCCAAAATACATGTTCCGCAGGCCTGACATCTTTCTGTCCAGAGACCTCTTTGTTCATTGGCTCCAAGAAAGCAGGTGTTTACTCCTGGATATACCGGCATTGAGTGATATTTTTCAGCCATAAACTGAACTCCAACCCCGCAGGCAAGAGAGATTATGGCATCATAGCGGTCAATTCTGCCACGAATTTCTTCAAGGTACTCATGGTCGCATTGTCTTTCCAGTGTTACCTCTTCTATCAGGACGTCCTGCTTTTTAGTAAGAAAATACATCCGCAAGGTAGAAGCAAGAATGCCGACTTCTTTTTTGCCACCGGCTTCGCATACAGTCACACACTCGTTACATCCGGCAATTAAAATTTTTTTACAGCCTTTAACCATGTCAATAATTTCTTCAACCGGTTTTTTGTCGGCAATAATCATAAAACATGCCCTCCATATCTGCCTTTAAAATAGGGAAATAAAATTTTTTATAATAAACTTAAAATGTTAAGCAGCTTTTTTCTTTTTTGCCATTTTTATTGGATTGGGCCCCATTTCGAGAATCATTTCGTGCATTTCAACAGCATACCTGGCAAAAAGCGGACCCTCTCCGGAAGAAAGATTTTTCATCTGCACCCTCTCTCCGCCGATACCTGCGAAATCCAGAATTTTTTTGGCCTGTTCAATCCTTTTTCTGGCTCTTAAATTACCGGAGTTATAATGGCAATCTCCCTCCATGCATCCCACTGCATAAACTCCATCCGCACCTTTTTCAAAGGCTCGGAGAATGTGAAGAATGTCAACTTTTCCGGTACATGGAACAAGTATAATTTTAATACTCGCCGGATATTTTAATCTCATGGAACCTGCCAGGTCCGCAGCAGTATAACCTCAGTAGTTACAGCAAAAAGCAATAATGACCGGATCAAAATCTTTGTTCATATAACCCCCTCCAACAAGGACTCCACCTTGCATAAAATTTGATCATCTTCATACCAGTTCAGTTCAATGGCTTTGGCCGGGCATTCGGATGCGCATACACCGCACCCCTGGCACAGGGCATCGTCTATTTCACTTACACCTTCATCGTTTATTACAGGTACTCCATAGGGACAGGAACGGACACAAACCAGGCATGCAGCACATTTGTCAGCGTCAACCTGTGCCGTTACCGCCGACAGAGTCAACTGAGACTTTGAAAGCAGGGTTGTGGCTCTTGAAGCTGCTGCAAGTGCCTGGGATATCGATTCAGATATGAGCTGGGGACTGTGGGCAGTACCGCATACAAAAACCCCCTCGGTTCCCATATCAACAGGTCTTAACTTAACATGGGCTTCTAAAAAATATCCCTCCGGGTTCCTGGCAAGCTTGATTATGGATGCAAGCTCTTCGGTGTCTTCAGCCGTTATTCCAGCGCTTAGCGTCAGGATATCAGCACAAACAGATAAGCGTTTGCCTAAAATATGATCCATAAATGTTATGTTCACGCCCTTTTCCGATGAAGTTACAACAGGTTCGTCATCCTGAAGATATCTGAAAAAGATAACTCCCAATTTTCTTGCTTCTGTATAGTAATTTTCCAGGAGGCCGTACATCCTCATGTCCCTGTACAAGATGTAAACATCGGTTTGGGGGCTGAGCTTTTTAATATGGATGGCATTTTTAACCGCACTCTGGCAGCAGATTCTGGAACAATTTGGATTTTCATCGTTGCGTGAGCCAATGCACTGGATCATAACAACCTGATTCAGATTTTCTGTCCCCTGTTTTTCTAACCGCCGGGCAAGTTCAATCTGGGTGATTACTCTTTTATCTTTGCCATAAAGAAATTCTTTGGGCTGGTATTCTTTTGCCCCTGTGGATAGAATTATAACCCCATGATCAATTTTTCTTTCATACATGCCAGGGCCAATCAGAACTTCTGTGGTGAAATTGCCTTTAAATCCTGAAAAATTAACAATTAGAGATTGTGTCAGTACCTGAATGTTTTTATGATCAATAACTTTTTGGATCATTTCCTTTAAATAGATGCTGATATTTGTTCCATCAATGGTTGTTGTCAGTTTATTTGCCATACCGCCCAGGCAATTTTCCTTTTCTATGAGGACAACCTCAAAATCCTGATCCGCCAGACCAAGAGCGGCAGTCATGCCGGCTACTCCACCTCCGACAACGAGAGCACGCTTATTAACAGGAATGACTTTTTCATGGAGAGGATGCAGGGTTGCGCTGCGCGCAACCGCCATTTTAACCAGCTCTTTGGCTTTTTTAGTTGCAGCATCCAGAGTGTCGGAATGTATCCATGAATCCTGATTGCGGATATTGGCCATCTCAAAGAGATATTTATTCAGCCCGCATGCCTCCAGAGTATCCATGAAAATAGCTTCGTGGGTTTTTGGCGTGCATGAGGCAACCACTACACGGTTGATTTTATTTTCTTTGATAATATCTTTCATTAAATCCTGGGCATCCTGGGAACAGGTAAAAAGATTCTGACCTGTATAAACAACATTGGGAAGAGAGGCAGCAAACTTTTCAACTGTATTAACATCAATAACGCCTGATATATTGATTCCGCAGTTGCAGACAAAGACCCCTATGCGGGGTTCTATATTTGTCAGGTCAATTTCATTCGGAATCTCAATGCTTTTTACCCTGGTATTGCGCACATCAGATAGATGGGTACTTGCGGCATTAGCGGCAGCGCTGGCTTCTATAATCGAACTTGGAATGTCCTTTGGCCCCTGGAATACACCGCAGGCATAGACTCCGGACCGGGAAGTATGAACCGGGGAAAAAGGATGGTTAAGGGCAAAATTATTTTCATTTAATTTTACGCCTATACGTTGAGCCATATCTATGGTGGATTTAGATATCTGCAGACCCACTGAAAGGACAACCATATCAAATGTCTCTTCTGTGATCTCACCGGCTTCGCTGATATACCTTATCTTAAGCTCACCTGTTTCAAGCACCTCGTCTATTGAATGTATTCTTGAGTTTACAAAACGAACACCTTCATTGTCTTTTGCTCTCAGATAATATTTTTCATAATCTTTTCCGAATGTCCGGATGTCCATGTTAAAAATAACGCAATCAAGCTCTTGGGCTGCGTGCTCTTTTGCTATCATTGCCTCTTTTATTGCATACATGCAGCAAACGGATGAACAATAACCGTTGCCGCATAGATTATTATCCCTGGAGCCTATGCATTGAAGCCATGCGATTTTTTTCGGTTCTTTTTTGTCCGACAGTTTTACGAGATGTCCCATGGTAGGACCCGAAGCGCTCAAGATTCGTTCAAACTCCAGACTTGTCATAACATTGGGATTGCTTTTATAGTGGTACAGGTTTTCCAAATGAGAAGGATCAAAGACTTCATTGCCGGGGCAAAGTATTACGGAACCAACTTCTACTTTTCTCATAGTTGCCTGCTCGCTGTGGTTAATAGCCAGGGCAAGACATACATCGACACACTGGTAGCATTCCGAACAGATACCACAACTGAGGCACCTGTCAGCTTCGTGCCATGCCTCATCTTCAAGACAACCTTGTATTATTTCTGTAAAGTTGCCTTCCCGTTTTTCAACTGGAATAGATTTTAATGAGAGCCTTTCCAGTAAAGACCGGTTTGATTGTTCCGTAGTTTCGGGTTTTTCATAAGCCCAGTCATTATTTGTGTTTTCATGTAAATCAATCCCGTTTAAATAACGGTCGATATTTTCCGCTGCTTCTTTGCCGCTGGCAACTGCTTCAACCACGGATTTGGGTCCGTAAACAGCATCTCCTCCTGCAAAAACCCAGGGGATCGAGGTTTGAGATGTTGAGATGTTTGACTGGATGCCTCCCTGGGGGCTGACAGAAATTTTTTGCTCTTTGGCAAAGTCAAGTTCAGCGCTCTGGCCAATGGAAACAATAATTGTGTCTGCATCTATGGTTTTAATCTCTTTTTCATTATATTGGGGATTAAAACGATTGTTATCGTCAAAAACAGTAATACAGCGTTTAAATTCCATTCCTGAAACCCGGCCGTTTTTTTCCTTAAAACTCTTTGGCCCAAAGCTGTTGATAATTTCAATATTTTCTTCCAGGGCTTCTTCTATTTCATAATCCCACGCAGGCATCTGACTTCTGGATTCAAGACAAATAATGGTAACCTTCTTTGCCCCAAGCCGCCTGGCAGTCATGGCAACATCCATGGCAACGTTTCCCCCGCCAATAACGACTGCCTTTTCACCAATGGAATTTTTTTTCCCCAATGCTGTATCCCTGAGAAAAGAGACTCCGGTCAATACTCCCTCCAACTCTTCTCCCTCAAGTCCAAGCTTTCGGCTTCCATGAAGACCTGTTGCTAAAAAAACAGCTTTGTATCCATGGGTTTTCAAACTCTCCATGGTGATATCAGTGCCAAAAGAAATATCTGTTTTTATACTGATGCCTAAATCTTTTATAAATTCTATTTCTCTATTCAGTATATCTCTTGGGAGACGGTATTCTGGAATACCCACGGCCATCATTCCTCCGGCAACAGGCAGCTTTTCAAAAACCGTAATCTCATAACCGGACAGGGCAAGAAAACAGGCTGCGGAAAGACCGGCCGGACCAGAACCTATAATTGCTATTTTCTCATCACGTTTTTCTTGTATTTTCGGGGTATAAGAGATTTCTCCGGCAAATTCCATGTCTGCAAGAAATCTGTGAAGGTGCTGAATGGCAACAGGCAGGTCATTATTATCTCCCCTTGTGCATACCTGTTCGCATGGGTGGTGGCAGACCCTGCCGCATACTCCGGGAAAGGGATGCTCCTGTTTGAAAAGTTTAAGGGCTTCTTTGTATTTTTTTTCTTTAATAAGAGCAATATAGCCCTGAACGCTCACATGGGCAGGGCATGTGGCCTTGCACGGGGCTGTGCTTCTTTTGCTGATGGCAAAGGCTCCGGGAATTGCCTGGGGATATTGTTTGTAGATTGCTTTTCTTAATGAGAGGCCTTTATCATATTCATTGGGAACTTCAACAGGACAAACCTTTGCACACTCTCCACAACTTGTGCATTTGGCAAGATCAACAAATCGGGCTTTCTGACTGATTTCGGCTGTAAAATGTCCGGATTCGCCTTGAAGATCAATAAGTTCGGTGTTGGTTAAAAGATCAATATTAATATGCCGGCCGACCTCGACCAGTTTAGGTGAAATCACTCACATGGCACAGTCATTGGTGGGGAAAGTTTTGTCTATCTGGGACATCATCCCTCCCACTGCGGCCGATTTTTCCAGAAGATAGACATGATAACCTGAATTTGCAAGATCAAGAGCAGACTGCATTCCTGCGATTCCGCCCCCTACAACCATAACCGATCCGATCTTATCATTTATTCCGGTATTATTTTTTTCTTTCATGACATTCACACCCTGTTTTTTTTATGATTTATAATTGGTTTTACTTTATATCCCTTCTAAAATTTCCGGGAGTTTGTCTTCCCATCCCAATGTGGAGATGGCGACTCCTGCAAATCCTTCTTTTTTTAAAACACAGATCATCTCTTGTGCAATATGGATGCATTCACGTACTTTATCAGGAGCTTTCTGAATTCTATTTATGCAACTGTCCGGAATATGAATATGATCCATATTGCGATCCATATAACGAGCCATCCCGGCTGATTTGAGCAGTAAAACAGTGGGGATAATTTTTCTTTTTCTATGATCTACAAGTTTTAAGAAGGATTTTATGGAAAGTATGTCAAATAGCGGATGTGTTGTGAAAAACTCTGCGCCTGTATCAATCTTTTTATTCATCTCTTCAATCTCAAACTCTAAGGCCAGGCCCTTAAACCCCGGGTTAACCGTGGAGCCGGTTATGAATTTAGGGGAACCTGAAAGATCAATTCCTGCCATATCATGTCCATTTTCAAGCGTTTTGATGGTTTGAAGCAATTCAATGAGGTCAACGTCATAAATCGCCTTTGTCTCGTGATGATCTCCAAAGCTGGGAGCTTCTCCGCTGACAGCCATAATATTAGGTATGCCGCAGGCGCCGGCAGCAAGTATGTCGGCCTGCAGGGCCAATCTGTTTCTGTCTCTGCAGGAAACCTGCATTACAGTTTCCATTCCGTTGGTCTGCAAAATCATGGCAGCACCAAGTGAACTCATGCGCATTACAGCATTGCTCATTTCCGGCACTATAATTGAATCGACCCTTCCTTTGATTTTTTTTGCATTTGTCAGCATAAGGGAAGTATCCACCCCTTTTGGAGGTTCCATCTCAGCTATAACCGCAAACTTGTTTGAATCGAATTTACTTTTAAGGCTCATTATTATATCTCCCTTGATTTATATGCTTTTCCATAAAAAATCATATGTGTTGCTCTGCATATTTCTTCGGTGGTAAGGGGTTTGCTAAGATAATCAAAAGCGCCTATCCTGGCGCTTTCCACGGCTGTTTCAATACTGGCATATCCGGTAACTATTATTACCTTTGCTTCCGGTCTTTTATTAAGTATGAATTTTAACAGTTCAAAACCCTTTACGCCGTGAATTTTAAGATCAAGCAGAATTAATTCATAGGCAGTATTATCGACCATTTCAATAGCTTCAGTTTTTGTGAAAACCTGCTCCACGACATATCCCTTGCTGGAAAGAATCTGACTGATGTTTTTATTAAAAGTAACATCATCGTCTATTATTAGAATGTTTTGGTCTGTTTTTTTTCCGGAACGAGATTTTTTGTTTTTGTATGCATGCATAGACTTTTCACGCAGGGTGAAGGGATCATCAGGGTTGTCACACTGAAGAAAGGCAGCAGTTTCGTGTTGAGAATTTTGAATATATTCAGGGCCGGTTATGGAGATTACCTTTTCATAATTGATCGGTTTGTCTATACCTAAAAAATTTTTATTTTTGATGCCTGTTTTTTTTTGTGGACTACCTGTTTTCCCGATCATTGTGGATTTTACGTCCCTGTCAAAATTTATATTCAGATCCGATGTATTAATATTTTCTCGTTCCTGCTCTGGGATATCAGCTTCCATAAATTTTCCTTCCAGGGACATATCAACAGAGTTTTTTAATTCTTCAGGAGTAAAAGGCTTTGATATATAATCCGAAGCTCCCAGGCGTATTGCCTTTACGGCTGTATCTGTAGATGCATATGCTGTCATAATTATTACTTTTACATTCCCCCACCTTTTTTTTACATGTTTTAAAAATTCAAGACCATTCATGGCGGGCATTACGAGGTCGAAAATAACAAGCAAAAAAGATTCTTTCTCCATTTTTTTCAGCGCTTTTTCCGCACTGTTTACATGGGTTATGGAGTATTTATTTTTTGGCAAACAACCCTTGATGTAAAGGAATGTCTTTTTTTCTTTATCCGCCACCATGATTTTAGCTGTTTTTTTCATTTGTTTTAATGTTGGATATCGGTAAATGGTAAATTTCATTTATTATTTATAAAATTATTC
>Ga0190314_1000741_pt1 | contig 10694 bp, 14 predicted proteins | sample 4870071112_MG_FD_165055 | JGI IMG/M metagenome (GOLD analysis project Ga0190314, IMG submission 165055) | Hydrothermal vent sediment bacterial communities from Southern Trench, Guaymas Basin, Mexico - 4870-07-11-12_MG | ecosystem: Environmental > Aquatic > Marine > Hydrothermal vents > Sediment ...
CATTGATGCGTAATATAACGGGTTTTCTACTGGCGAAAGAACCTCGTAGAAAGATAGATCCAGAGGATATCAGAACTTTACCTAGGATGATTCAGCAGAAATGATCTAGTGAGTGAAAGATCTTTTAACTAACTAATCCCTTTTCTTAGTTCTTTTAGCTATTCTCCTCAAAAATTTATCTTTTCTTGCTACCTCGGGTCGCAGAAGAATATATTGCACTCTTTTTGTGAATATTTATTAGTTGATTTAGTAAAGATTGATAAAAATCTATTATAAAAAAGCTAAAGAAGTAGATCTTAATGATCTCTTGGAAAAAATGCTCCGGCCGGGATTTGAACCCGGGTCATGGCTCGAAAGGCCAGTATGATTGGCCGGCTATACCACCGGAGCTAATAGTATCTGTTTTTAATTTATAAAATTGCGGTAGTTTATGGTATATCTGCAATCTTCATTACTCTTTTCATTTATCTATGCCACAGTACAGCCTTGATGAACCCCCAATTATCCCTGATATTAATCTTGCTGTATACATCATTTATGACCTCAACACCCTTGCTTACGCCATTTATCCATTCCTCTATAGCATCTATCGCCTTAAATGCTAAGCGGAGCATTATTTTTGAGATTAATGGATTGCCGCCTTTCATTAATTTACTTATCAATCTTCTGGAATTGTAAACGCTCAATTTCCAGCCAGCTACCATGCAATCAATTGCTTCTTCAGGTAAATCTGAGAGATATGTAAATCCTGCTTCCTTCTTTCTCTCTATTAGTGATCCCCCCATTGGTATGAGAAGCAAGGGAAATGTCCAGCCTATGAAACCTTCGCTCTTCAGCTCATCTATTAATTCCGTGGTCGCTATGTAATCATCTGGTGTTGCATCTGGAAATCCTATGATGTAAGTGTAGCATGGGTACCAGTATAAATCGTTGAATAGCTTTGAAGATTCGATTAAAATATCTGGCCAGTCCTCGGGTTTCCAAGGATAAACTTTTCCCCTGAAATACTTATTCACAATTCTTGGGCTTGCAGATTCCAAGCCTATTTGAGGAAATGCTGGCTCATCCTCGCTTAATTCCTCGATTTCCGAAATATACCTGACAACATCCTTCATGACCAATGCGGAAGCGCAGGACACATGGGAGAATCCAACCCTTTTTGAAACGCCATATTTCTCTGCGAGAGATATTGCGGATTCAAACAACTTTTTAACCGCATTAGGGTTCAATTGCAAACCGTTTGCTCCATACAACAACACATCATCAGTAACAAAACCTATGTTCTTTATGCCGTTCCTCAAATTGAATTCAATTTCTTTCAGAATACTATCAAGGGGGATTGACCTGAATTTCCACATTGTTGGATTGCAGAACCGACATCTTCTTGGGCATCCTATTGTGATTCGAACCAGTCCATTTCTGCTCGGAGTTGTTATTAGAGGAATCTTATCCACAGGTGCTGGTTCCCCCTGAACATATCTCGGCACTTCTTCGCCATTAAGTATCTTTTTAACTATCAAAGGAAATGTTATCTCGCATTCACCGTCATACAGCACATCTATCCCGTATTTATCTTCGTAGCCTCTTAACTGCCAGTTACCAGGGCCTCCCACAATCACCTTGAACTTGTATTTCTCCTTCAAACTTTTTATCTCATATATCAACTTCTCAAACTCAAGCTCTGTGCATGTCTTTCCTCCACCACTTAATGCTTTTAATGTCCAGGAAACCGGTGCCAGACCCCTTGGATCGAGCACATGCACTCCAACTATTTCAGTATCTTCATCAATAGCCTTTCTTATCATGTGAGGTGGAGTAATTACAACATCCTCTCTACTGAAGCCAGAAGCAAGCAAAGAAGCCTCTACTTTACCCAAAGCATAGGGGGCATACTTTGCCCTTAAACCGTTAGTTGGTGTTTTAGGCGCAAGCAGATAATATTCCAAAATCTTGGGTATTAGCCTATATGGCATACACAGTCCAAATCCGAAGAAATCTTTACCATGATAATCTGTAAAGAGAGCTCTATCTGCAGTTAAAACTATTTTTACCATCTTAATCACCTTCCAATTATAGAGCTAGTCTCCTTTGAACATAAAATTTTTAGAGGAATAAAACTAAAAATATTTCACTCCCCCAGAATTTCCAAGCCACAGGATTCGATTAAGCAATCTTCAACAGACTGTTATTTAGGTTATTGAGGTTTTGCTAATTTTTAGACATTATAGAGAGAACAAACAATAAACGAAATTCTATAAAGAAAAACAGCCTTATTATACGCTGGTACAAACCTGCTCCCCCGCCTCAATGATGGAGCTAGAGTCCGGATGACGGCGGAGGACCGCCACTCCCTCCCAAAATGGATGCCCCAGTGATGGGCACAGGGGAAATCCGAGTCCATATTGTCGAATATGTGGGAAGTATTCAATCCGTTCATAACCTAGGACTCGGGCAACCACCTAACCAGACACTTAATAAATGGCTTCAAACTAAGTCTCTTAAGCTCCTTTTTTGCTTCTTCAAGACTTGCATCCTTCCAGTAAATTATATCATAGAGGGCTCCAGTAGCTACTCAACTATTCCTAACCAGCAATTCATGAACCCTAGCGACCTCATACAATCTCCCCCTAAGCTCATCACCAAGCGCCTTTCATCTCTCTGCAAACTCAACACCTAATTCCTCACCCTCAAAATCCGCAATCTCCCAAGCGGGCTTATCAAAAAGCATAATCCGTAACTCAACACTGGGCATAACTCTTCACCATAACTCTATCTGCAGAAAAATAGAAATATGAGCAGTTTTATACGCTTTACTTCATCATCATCATTAATACAGTTATTTCATGGTGAAAACTCTTGGTTAAAGTGACGGGGAAAATCAAACTTATTAAGGACGGAAAAGTTATCAACGTTGAAGCACTCTTTGATACTGGAGCAGGTAAGAGTTACGTGGACAAAAAGATTGCTGAATTCTTAGGATACGAGAAATACGAAAAACCAGTTTACATCGATTTAGCAGTAAAGAATTCGAAGGCAAAAGTTATAGGTTACCTCGTAGCAAGAGTTGAGATTGAGGGATACTTACTACCAGAAGTCGAAGTATTCGGAGTTATCGACGGTTTAATCAAGGACGCCATTATAGGGTTAAACATTATAGAGCCATACGAAATCATTTTAGAGAAAGACAAAATCCGCTTTAGAAGAATACCTCCAACAACAGCAATCGTGTAATTAATCATTAAACTCTCTCAAACCCATGAATTCTCAAGCGCGATGTCATTTTGCCTAAGTACAATTTTTATACGCTAATGTTAGCCGTATTTCTAAAAATTTTCTGGAGTATTTCATTAGATTTTTTTATATTTCATATAGAATGAGACGAAATCCATAATAGAAATGTTAGAAATTTCATAAATGATCTCTGAAAGGACTCCTCCGAAAAAGGAAACATCTAAATACTTACTTTTCTTAATTTTTTGGATGATATCATATTCATTATGTTTGTCTTTAGCGTGATTAAGCGCGGATATAGTAGATTCCACTATTGCAAATAATAAATGCTCTTCTAATACAATCCTAAAATCATTCATATTCCGTACGCGATTGAGACTTTCTCTTAAGGATCTAGCAGGGAACATATCAATAAGTTTCCTCAAATCGATTTCAGAAAGCTTTCCTGAAAATTTTGAAGCGATTTTTTCACATATTTCGTGGTCGAATAAAAAGATTGGTTCTTCTCTTATCTTAGCTAAATTGAATGTGAAATCTGTTAATGGATATTTTCGAGCTGCTATACTTAGCAGAATAATATATAGAAATGCTTTATCTAGGGTAATTTCGCCCGAAAAATCTTTGCTAATGTAGTCAATTAATGGATAATATTCTCGAGAATAATCAATAAGAGACGGTGGTACGTTAATCCCATAAAGCCGAGCTAGAATAATTCCTCTACAGGTAGGTTTTAAATATTTTGGAAGAATGGCTCTTCTTTCCTCCTTTCTCTTGCTTTCAATTATTTTAAATCTCTCCAGATACTTAATATATTTTATTAATGTTGGTTCGGAATAATTCCCTGACAATTCATCAATTAGTTTCTTCTGATGGATCTCAATTGCATTTTTCTGGTTTATAATGTTATAGAAATTCTCAAGAATCGTGAAGAATCTTCTAACTCCAGAACGAATCTTAGCCATCTTCTCCAATCTGATATCACCAAAATACAGTTTACTAAAAATTTTAACTGTATATTGGTGAAATATCTTTTAGTAAACTAAAATATACATGTTTTTTAAGAGTTTCTAATTTAAGTTTTTTTAATTCTGTATCTTCTTTAATAGATTTTCGTTTTAGTTGCACGCTTTTATTAGAATCCATTCAATATAGTATATTGAAAGGTATATTGAAGGTGAAGATTTTGGGTAAAGGCAAAAAATTAATGGATTGGAAAGCTGCAAGACGAATTCAAAGCCATGCGGACAGAACGGGGAAAAATCAAGGTTTTAAAGCTAGGGCAATGAGAGCGGCCGCAAGAAACGAAAAAGCAAAGAACCCAAAATAAGAATTCCTCTTTTTTCTTTTTTTCTTCTTAAAGAAAAAAGAATGAGGCGATCTAAATGACCTATCTTTTTTTGGATATGGAAATGTATAGAAAAGACCGTAAAAAGTTTTTTACCAATTCTAAGATAATAGCGATTGGATTCTCAAAAGTAAATAAGAATATAAGTGACTATGTTATGCAACATAGGGATTATCCCAGAATAAACATATGGACAGAATGGAGGATGCGTGGAGAAAAAAACTTGTTAGGAAAGTTCTTTGAGTATCTTGAAGGCTTAAAGAACGATGGAGCCCTCTATTTGGTTGGATACGGTATAACGGCATATGATATACCATTTCTTATTCAGAGACTCTGCCACTATGGGATGGGAACATTACAAGAACTTAATGAATTCTTTCACGATCTGATGTGCATAGATCTAAAATTGATCGGATTGCTGTTTAACGAAATGAAGTTCAAGGGATCAACCTTAAGCAATACAGTGGATAGAATAAAATATAGAGACCCTATATTAAGCAAGCCACGTATTAATGAAAGCGGATTCAAAGTCCATGAATTATACGAGAAGAAAAAGTACCAGGAAATAGAAGATCATCTCAAGAATGACATTAAAGCTATAATGTGGCTTTTCAGGATAATAGAGGGACAATTAGTGTCCAGATTAAAAAATTTACAAAAATAGTGCAGTATATTCTCTCGCAACCCGAGGTAGCAAGGAAAGATAAATTTTTGGGGAAAATACTCTAATTTATTTATTTTCATTCAAAAAACTTACATAATATCATGATATTTTATTTAATAAAATTATCTTACGAGGCTGTATCTTTGAGGCGGAGATTGGAACTCAAGGAGTTCCTTGAAAATATATTTAGCCTGTGTGAAAGTGTTAAAAATGATATAGAGGAGCTCTTTTCGACTGTTCTAATGGTGGCTGACAAATTGAATCGTGAAACATTTAAGGAATTCTTTTTGGCAATTAAGAGTTTAAGACTTAGGTGTCGGGAAATTTTATCCGAGTTGAAGAAATTGGAAAAAGAGATCGATGAAGCCTTGAATACTTCTGATGAGGATAGGAAGAAGGAGCTCTATGAGAGGTTAATGGGGGTTCAGAAAGAGCTAATAAGTATTAGGATGAGAATAATTGCCTCAGCGAGAGTTATTGATTCGTTAAAGACTTGAACCTTTGGAAAAATTCTTCCACGATGGCTTCTATTATCTCCCGATCCTCATCCATTATGCTACTAATCTCCTCCTTTATCTCTCCATTAATGGCCGTTGCTTCTGACTTTCCTATACTTATTCTCAATTCCTTAAATGCTGGATAATAAGTCACTTCTCCAACCAATTCATTATCAACAAAAACTTGGAAATTAATGACATGGGAATCCGAATAAATGTGTTTAAAGGTTATATTTTTCTTAGTCATTCCCCTGCACCTACTTTTTTCTCAAGTCTCTTTAGAAGATCATTAAAAACTTCAATACCAACTAGTAATGCGCCGTATTCTTCTAGAAACACATCTAGTGTTAATGCGCCCTCCAAAATTTCCTCCCTCAGAACAATGTTACCTTCTGCGTCTATTCCAAATGAGACCTCTGCATAATCATTATTTATTCTTAGCAGATTAAAGATCAATTCTCCTCTAATATTCTCAGGAATCTCGGAGAGAGCCATGCATTTTAATGCCATCCATACCCAGCCCTTTGTAACCCCTAACCGTACATCACATTTTTTGCCCTCTATCTCCTCATGAACAATCACTACCTTATTCTCATTATCTACTTCGAATTTCTTTCCAAGTAATTTAAGATACTTTATTAGTTTCTCAAATGGTGTTATCTCTAGCATGCCAGTCACCCTAAGCAATCTCAATTTTCTGCTCCTCCTCAATTATTCTTCTTATCTCTGGGTATAGATCTCTCCTGAATTTTTCAAAAGCGACTGGAAGCGCATTATATTCCTCTTCAAAAACATCATATGAGAGGGCTCCAAGGAATATATAATGAACAATGTAGATATTATAATCATCATCCATAGCAAAATTGAATTCCGGGAACCTAAAACTTAGTCTAAGGAGCTCTCTATAAAGAATATAAGTGGATCCCACAAGTTTTTTAACCTCATCGCCTCTCATTAGCATTGTTCGAATAACGGCCCACCCTGGAGGAGCCACAAATATTTCTATAGGAATGTTTTTTCCTTCCGCTTTTTCTTCCACAAAAACTCTTAGGTTCTTCTTGTCGATACTTATTATTTTCTTCTTCATTAACTTTAGATAGAAAACGAGCTTCTCAAATCCCCCACGCAGAACATCACTAAGATCCAATATTATCACCAAGCGATAGAGTTATCATCAGACAATGAAAACTAGTTTAAAGCTTTTACCTTTTCTTTTTAGGGGTAGATTTTAATCCCTTTGCATGATTTTCTGTATATGAATCATGATAAAAATTTGTTTCTGATTATCCTAGTGAATAAAATCCGAGAACTCAGATATTAACTCTCTCTTATTTAATTCCCTCTCTATAGTACCATTATTCATCATGATTACTTTAGTAGCTAAAGAGAAGGCTAATAACCGGTCATGAGTCGCTATGACCACATATTTCCCCTGGCTAGCCAGCTCTTTTAGAAGCTGCTCAACTATTTTCCGTTTTTTTATATCTAAAAAGCTTGTAGGTTCATCCAATAATAAGTATTGAGGATTTGTAATTAATGCCCTAAGAAAAGCCACTAACTGCGCTTCCCCTGCTGATAGTTCTTTACGTCTACGGTGGGCAATTTCTTTTAACCTCATACTCTCTAAGAACTCTAAGGCTTTCTCTTTAGCAGTATCCTTATCTATCCCCCTTATTAATAATGGATACATTATATTCTCAAGAACAGAACCCCGGAGAAGGATGGGTTTCTCATGAAGATACACGATTTTTCTCCGTATAAGTATCCTCTTATCCTTCGGAGCTGACCAGTAATCCATATTATTAATTATTAGTCTCCCAGCGATTGGTTTAAGAATTCCAGCAAGAATTTTCAAAAGTGTTGTTTTTCCAGCGCCATTAGGTCCCATCAAAACAGTAACTCCACGATCAATTTCAATGGTAACGTTATTTATGGCCCTAACTCCATTAGGGTATTCATAAGAAACATTAATGGCCCTTATCATTCTCTCCTCGCCCCTAATAGCCTGGAAATTATAGTTATCGAGGAGACTATAGTGAAGAGTATAAGCCCTAATGATAGCGCAGTCTCGAAATCTCCCTTAGAAATCTCTAATGCTATAGCTGTAGTAAAAACCCGCGTGTATCCCCTAATATTCCCGCCAACAATTAATGCCACCCCTAGCTCTCCTATAGCTCTACTGAATGCGAGAAGAGCCGTTATAATAATGTCCGGTATTGTTTCTCTCAGCATTATATAATAAGCTTGGATATCATCAGCTCCAAGAGATATCGCTAATTCCCAATAGGTTTGCCTAGCCTTATTCAATGTTTCATATAAGAGGGATAGTATCAGGGGAGTTACAAGAATAGCTTCTCCGATAATTATTGCTAGGGGAGTATATAGAATTCCTAGGAAACCCAAGGGGCCAGATCTACTCAAAATAGTATACACTAAAAGTCCAACTAATACGGTTGGAAAACCCACTAATGCATTAGCGATGCTGATAAATATTTTAGTGATTCGAGAATCACTGCTAATCATTTTGAGAGATAATGGAATAGACCATGCTAATGAAGTAAGAACGGCTGTCGAGGAAATAACTATCGACCTAATCGTGATCTCCAGTATCTCACTCATAGCCACCACTCATATTAACGAGCCACTCCCAATAATTTCTTAATTCCTCCGAGTGCTGATCCACGGGATAGAATAAGGGTTGGCCGTACTTCTCCACACAAAAGCTCGCTATTATACTCTGACCTTCTTCAGATACTAAGAACTCGATAAACTTTATCATGAGATTATACTTCACATCAGGGTATTTGGCTGGATTAACGGCATAAGCACTATAAATGTTTATCAGAATAGGAGATTTCATCTCAAAAGCTTTAAGATTAGGAATTTTTCCATCTCCTGAGAATTTTAGAAATGTGCCTATATCTGATATGGTGTAGGCAAGTTTTTCATTAGCCATTATTAGTGTTTCCGCCATTCCAGAACCCGTCTCTAGATACCATTCCTTCCCCTTTGGATCTAATCCAGCTAATTTCCACAATAAGAGTTCACGCTGATGAGTCCCAGAGTTATCTCCTCGACTTATAAAAAATGTTAACCCTTGTTCACAAGCGTTATATATCTGCTTCATAGCCTCGATCGGATCACTAACCTCACTAACTCCAGCTGGATCGTTTATAGGACCAACTATGACGAAGTAATTATAAGCGAATATTGTCTGATTCATTATTATCCCCGAGTCTATGTACTGTTTTTCGAGATCAGGAGCATGGACGAGAACTCCATCAACATCCCCTCTAGCAGCTAATTGAAGAGCAGCCCCACTTCCGACGGCAATAAACTGCACATCCACATTTGGATACTTCTGAGAGAAAGTATCGGCAATAGCATCAAGTAACCCTGTAGCGTAGAGACTAGTTGTTGTTGAAATTCTTAGAGGAATTTTATAGTAGTATCTCATATATACTTCATAGCTGATTATGGAAAGAGCAATTATAGCCACTATTATTATAGCCATTATGCGGTTTATCCGCAATATGGCTCACCGATATCGGTTATCAGATAACGAATAATAAAAATGATTTTAAATCTTATTATTTTGTAAGTGCTTAAAAAGAAGAATTGGGGCTATCCGAGAGTGAGTATTTTGGATGAAAAGCTAATAAGGGCTTTTGAACGCAAGCTTAATACAAGATTACAGTTGATTTTAGAATTCAGGGGTAATCTCGTATTAGACGAGAAGAGGGCTCTGTTATTGAAACTGATTGATGAGAAGAAATCGATATTGATGGCATCGAAAATGCTTAATATTTCATATTCTAGGGCGTGGGAATGGATTTTTAAGATAGAAAACGTACTTGGAGTAGAGATTGTGAAGAGGATGCGGGGAGGGAGGGGAGGAGGAAAAACGATACTAACTCCTGAGGGTAAGTCCCTCTTAGAACTGTATTTTACTAGAGCTAAAGAGCATGGATTAATAATATCTCCTAAAGAGCTTCTTATTCGTAAGGTAGGTTATCCAGATATTATATATGCTGGAAGCCATGATCCAGCTACAGAGCTTCTTCTAAGCACATTTGCTGGCGAAAAAGGTCTTAAGGTGGAGTTCTCATGGATTGGTTCTTGTGCTGGATTGTTAGCAATAATGCTCGGCGAAGCGGATGTTGCAGGAATTCATTTAATAGATGTAGAAACTGGGGAATACAACCTCCCATACATAAAAAAGTATGGATTAGAAGATAAGGTTATTCTGATTAGAGGTTTTACCAGAGAGATTTGCTTAGCATACGGGCCTGGTATCAAGATAAGATCTCTCAAAGAGGCTATTGAGAAAGGTTACAAATTGATTAATAGGAATATAGGTTCGGGAACAAGAATTCTTCTAGAGTATTTAATAAGAAGATTAGCTGATACCATCGGATTCAGCGTGAAGGATTTGAAAAATAGGATTCCTGGATGGGATACGGAGGCAAAAACGCACTTTGAGGTAGCTGAGGCTATATTATCTAGGAAAGCTGATTACGGTTTAATGCTTTCTCACATAGCAGAAATGTATGGTCTTGAATACATCCCTATTATACGCGAGCACTTTGATTTTATCATAAGACTGGAAAGCATTGATAAACTAGCTAATCTAGGAAAATTCTTGAAACAAAATGCGAGGATATTCGAACGCATGAAAGGATATATTATTCCCCATGATATAGGAGAAATTATCTACAAGCCATGAGAATATTCGGTCGAGAAAAAAGGCACTTTACTCTTTTTGTTGTTTTAAGCGTCCACATGAATTCCAGCATTCTCAAGATGATGTTTAATAAAGGATCTAGCCTCTTCCTCAACATCAATAGCGAGTTTCTCCACAGTCCTCTCTATCCTACCCAATCTTCTGTTTATCCTCTCAATCTCCTTAAGCATCTTATTAAAGTCCTCTCTCAGCTTTATCTGCTCCTCTCCGAGC
>Ga0190314_1000743_pt1 | contig 10681 bp, 19 predicted proteins | sample 4870071112_MG_FD_165055 | JGI IMG/M metagenome (GOLD analysis project Ga0190314, IMG submission 165055) | Hydrothermal vent sediment bacterial communities from Southern Trench, Guaymas Basin, Mexico - 4870-07-11-12_MG | ecosystem: Environmental > Aquatic > Marine > Hydrothermal vents > Sediment ...
GCTAATCAAGTATGAAGAAGAGCTAAAAGAGAAAGAAGCCAAAGAGACACAGGAATTCCTTAAAGATCTTGCCAAGAAGGAAAGATCAGTTATGAATGGTATTCTGAAGTGAGGTGATACAATGGTCAACATTCTAGACGTCAACATAGACGACTTGTTAGAAGAGTTTAAGAAGTCTAGAAAAGATAGACTTCAATTTCTTTTTGAACTACAAAGAGAGCTCTGCAAGAAGGCAGATCCAAAGCTGCTAGAAGGAAACATCTATACTAAAGAGGGTCAGGACAAAGTAAAGCAGTACATATTCTACTGTGCAGAAGAGCTTTTTGAACTTTCAAACAAGATGAAAGCAAGACCGTGGGTCAAAACGATATATCTTCCCGACGTAAATGAAATCTATGATGAGTTAGCAGATGCTTTCTTAATGCTAATACTAGTTTGCATCTCACTTGGAGTTGATGCAGATAAGATCTTCAGGCTGTGCCTGAGAAAATATAAGGTAAACATGTTCAGACAAGAAACTAATTACTAGATCTCTAAGCTGCAAGAGGTGCTTAGAATGATATATTCAATGACTCTAGATCGGTCTACTTATCTGGAATTCTCCAATTTTTTAGAAGTTCTTTCTTGTCTTGAAAAGAAGAAGCCTAATCTAATCGTCGCAGATCATATTGGCTGTCTCTATTCGTTTGCTTTTAATCCAGGCTATTCTAACGTAGTTTTTCTTGATTATCTTACAGAAGCATCTGGTGGTATCTGTTTTACAGCTCACTTTCTTGGATCGTATAAGAACTATTTCGATTCACCTTTTTTCAGCAATTATGAACATGATGTTTTCGATCTTGGTGTATATAGTAATGCTGTGATCTGCAGTCCTCTCTATTATGTATATGACCAATTGAAGCTATACTCTCTTAAGCGTAACTCTTTTGTCACTATATTTTCTACAGATGAGCTTGAAATGATAACTACGGTTGATTGTTTTGTTAGAGAATTCTGCAAAAGAGTTAAATTAGTTGTATCGCTGCTCTAGTAATGAGAGGTGATTGCATGGACTTTGAATTCGAACCTGGTGATATAGTAGAGCTTATTGATAGAAATGTTGCTGGTAAAAACAAGCTAAGAGCAGAAGTAGGAGCTAGAGCTCTTGTATATAGCATTTGGGAAGATTTTGTACATGTAGTTTGGATAGACAAGAAGTCAAATGGCCAAATTGATGGAGGCTACTAGGTGTGTCTGGATGCCATTTGCATCCATCATCCTTGGGCTTCATCGGTTCTTGGGACTGCATCTCCATCCACCCCGTTCAGGGTGCACCTCAACACCCCACATCTCTTTTCAAGTCCTGCTTCCGTACCGTCATCGCATTTGCTCTGTGGAAGCAGTCATCCTTGACTAGTCTTATATGAGAGCTCATATAAGACTTTCTCTGACTGGCTTTGTTGTAAAATTGATTGATTGTGAGTTGATTAGAAAGTTGTACCATATAGGAAGGTTCAAGAAAGTAGGAGAAGATAAAGAGTTTAAACTGCTACTTTCACTTCTAGATAAAGAACTAGATGAATCTAGCCTTTTTAGGCTAGCAAAGAATTATGTAGAGAAGAAGTACAATAGGAGGTGTCTGAATGGATAGAGACACATTTGTCAGAATTGCAGTGAATTTTAATCTGTTCAATCTGCTTAAAGACGAACCTGAATACAAGAAAGCAGTAGTAGAATTAGCAGAAACTATATACGACTTCTATGAAAAGTACAGAAAAATTAAGCAGAGGTACAGAGGTCTTGGTATTGGAGATTCTGATACTGATAAAGCAGTAGCAGATACTATTTATCAACTTATTCACTATGGAAGAGTAAGATTAGAATCGTTACAAGCTTAGATGGATCTGAGGTGATAGAATGAATAGAATGAGATTTAAATTTGAGCACGAGTTTGAAAATTTAGAAGAAGCAAAGAAGATATTAGAAGATTGGAAAGAAGCAGAGTTTACAGATAGACTGCTAGACTTTCTCAACTATCTCTTTGAGGAGTTAGAAAAATGGATAGAAGAAAAGTGAGATTATGACTAATCTGCATGAAAGAGAAATTTTACCTGAGAGGTGATCTGAATGGTGAGATATGAAGTTGTTGTGAGAGGAACTGCATATGTCTCTTGGGGAGATGACGCAGAAGTAATAGCAGAGCTAGAATTGCCAAATGGAGACATTATTGAGTGCGAAGAAATAGATCTCTTATCACCAGGAGAAGATGCAATAGACTTTGAGTACACAACATATCTAGAGTTTGAAGAAGAGGTAGATGAAGAAAGAATTGAAGAGATCATAGAAGAACAATTAAGCAACATGGAATTCAGAATCTATGTTGCCGGAAGAGAGATAGTGTCTACTTCCATAGACGACATTGAATTTGAGATAGAGTCGATCAAAAGAATCGACTAAACTATTTTTAGGAGGTGGATGTTCTTGAGTAGAGTATTTACGAGTTTCAAGTGGAAAAATAGACCAAGCCACACCTCACCTTACCAAACCGAACCACACCATGCCAGACGGCTTCATTCTTACGTCAGCTTCACAATTTTATATGAATGAGCAAATTTAAAGTTTTTGGAGGTGAATCTAGATGAGAATCTTTACAAGTTTTAGAAGTATGTTGAACGAGACTATCAGAGAGCTCTTCAGCAGAGGGAGAACAGTCTTTGATCCAACAATTCAAGGAAAATATGTTGGTGACAGAAAAGAAGAATTCGAGCAAAAAGAAATAATTGGATACAGTTTTACAGTTGTTATTACAAAGGATCTGAATCAAGATCTTAAAGACATGCTTAGTTTTGCAAAAAAGGTATTCAGGAAAGATTGGTTGACACCAGAGGTCGGAGAAAAGTGGTTTGAAGAAATGTTACAACCAATCAATCCAGACACTTGGTGGAAGGGAACTGGATTAGAGGAATACTGGAAAGAATTTGGGATTGAAAAAGATGGAAGATTTGCATACACATATGGCGAGAGATTATCAACAGCAATTCCTCAACTAATACATTGTCTAAAGAGAAACAAGTACATGAGAGGAGCAGTAGCAACTGTCTATGAATCGTCTAGAGACTTAACCAACATGGGAAAAAGACGTGTTCCTTGTACAATGTATGTACAAGTATTAATAAGACCAGAAGCTGGAGAAGATGTCATGACTGGAATTGTTACATTTAGATCGCAAGACTTGGCAACATTCTTTCCGCTAGATGTATACAAATCAGCAAGATTGTTCCAATACATAGCAGAGCAAGTTGGGGTAAGGTTCAAGTATTACATTCATTTCACAGGAAGTTTACATTGTTATAGACGAGATGCACCAAGAGAACGTCAATGGTAAATTTATTTTTTGATCTTACTTAACTTTTTTGAGATGACATTTTCATCTAATTTGAAGATCTTTAGAGATCACAGTTGGAGTAGATTCTGAGATGAAGCTCTGACTGAGACTGGAGATTGGTAAAGTAGCTGTGTAAAACGTGGAGGTGTCTGTATGGAGGAGTGCTGGGTAGTAGTAAGAGTGGCAGATGAAGAAACTGGAAGGGAAGTTGCAGAACAAATCAGAAGAAATATAGATGTACCAGAAGCTGTCTTTGTAGTGAAGGTAAGGCAGATCAGCAAATGCCTTGAGCTACAAAGCAAAGAAATTTGAATTCTTACAGGTGATAAAATGAGATTCTCCGTAGATTATATAATAGATGAAATAGTTTTTCAGTTTACAATACGAGAAGACGAGTTGACAAGAGTTGATATAATATTTTCAGTTTGTGAATACAGTTCTAGAAAGTCTGTTGCTAGCGGAGCAGTTAGGATATATATAGAACGCGATTCTGTTTTAAGAACAGAAGTAAAAGATCTAAGCAGAGAAAGTAACATCACAGAAAATATTGTTAGAAAAGCAGCAGACGCTATAATGGCAAGACTTTCAGATCTAATCAAAGAGCATTGTTGTGACTTTGTTTTGAAACTTGCTCTTGGCAATAATACAGAATTTTAGATGCTTTTGTAAGAGGTGATTTAATGAAAGTAATTGAGCTTTTAGAAGAGTTATTTTCTCTCAAAGGACTTGTATACGGCATAGAAATAAAAGATCGTAGAACTGCAATTGAGCTGATGGTACCAAGACTTGACGATAGCGATGTTTATCATGCAGCAACAATAAGAATAAGAAGAGATGAAAACAATTTCTTTGCAGTAGAGCTTCCAGTACAAGATGACTATGGTTATGACATAGATGAACCAAAGAATCTACTGTTCTTATCTGAGAAGGAGTTAGCAGAGTTCAAGAGTGTAAGAGACTTCATAGAACATATTGTAAAAGTTGCAAAGTTGTATTACTCTATTAAGTGAGGTGTTGAGATGTCATACATGACGCTAAGATTTGCAAATCTAGATGAAAGATGGCTATATTATAGACATGAGTTCGATCCAAGTAGTGTAAGAGAAGTTCTTGGAGACTGGAATCAATTTGCCATAATCATTGGCAAGAGAACAAGAATCTATCTTCAGCAGTACAAACACATCTATCACAGAGTAATAAAGCTTAATTGCAAAATTGACGATTTAAGAGACAAACTTCTACAATACCTGCCAGAAGCTGTATATTACATCAGAAGACAAAATGAGATACTCTTGGACTTCGATCCAGAAAAAGTGCATACTTGTAAATATCTTAAGAAATGGGACTTCTGTCCATATCTATTTGAAGAGTTGAAGAAACATGTGCACAAGATGTATGAAATTCTAGAAAATGCAGGATATGATCCAGAGATTAGATTTAGTGGTAGAGGCTTTCACATTGTATTATTTACAGACAAGGTTATCGAAACAAAGAATTTTCTACTTGACGTCATCGACAATTACAAGCTTGCTGTAGATCCAATTGTCATGTACAAAAGACTAGCAAGACTTCCATATTCCCTTAACTCTTTGACAACAAGAATTGTAACTCCAATTTCAATAGACGAATTGGAAACTCTTACATTTGATAGCGATAAAATTGTTCCAAGATTCCTAAGTAAGAAAGCACGTACATGTAAAGACAATGAGCAGATTAATGACGAAAAGAAAAAGTTTTAGGAAAAATTTTAAATAAAAAAGATGTTTAATTTTATTAAAGGGGAAAATAAAATAAAAGGTTAAAAGTTCCAAGAGAAGTAAAGTCAAGAGGTGATAAAATGGGTGAGTGTGACTACTATCTGGTTGCAATATTTGACGATAAAGAGACAGCAAGAGAAGCTGCAGAGATTTTAAAGGAATACGTTCTTCCAGAAATGAAGAGATGCTATGAATACTGGCAAGAGATACGACATCATACAGAACTTCCGGCTAGTGAAAGATATGAGATTCTCAAGAAAAAGTTTGACATTCTTAGATATCTTGGACTTGACATGTTGGAATGTAGTGACAAGGATATCAATATGAACTTTTTAGCCGGAAAACTAAGTATAGGTGACAGCTGGACTGTAGAAATTCTAGAGACACTTGAAGAATATTTAGTAGCAGTGTGCAGCTATGATGTCTGGCACTTTGCAGACTGGTCATATCTAGCAAGACTTGTAAAGAAACTTGGAGCAAAGAAAGTATACTGGACTAATGAAGAAGAGCTTAGCTATGTACTAGAAAGATTGTTTGCATTTACAGTTTCTGTAATGGACAATATTAAAGATTCAAGAATTAGAAATGCGCTATATGAAGTAGATGGAGAACATGATAACAGACTGAAAAATGAACTAAAGCTGAGAATTAGTTTGAAGTAGCAAATTTTATTGTAGAAGGAGTTGGAGGTGAGAAGCATGGAGGTGACTGTAGAAGAAGCAAAGAGAGATATTAAGATATTGTATGAGAAGGGACATAGAGAAAGTATATTGTTACTAGGACCAGCAGGTGTTGGAAAAAGTGTAATGGTAAAAGAGCTAGCTGAAGAGCTGGCAGAAGAACAAAACAGAGAGTTTATAGATTATTCAGACGATGTCTTAGATGAAATTCTTAGAAATCCAGATAAGTACTTTGTATACTGTGACATAAGGTTAACAGAAGTAGAACCAGCAGATCTCATTGGAATTCCAAGAGAGCACAATGGATATGTGACTTATAGACCACTTGGATGGGGAAGAGCTCTAAGTGTATGTCCAGGAATACTGTTCTTAGACGAGATTACAAATGTACAGAGACTTGACGTGCAAGCAGCAATGTACAAATTACTACTGGACAGGAAAGTTGGATTCGTAAAGCTGCACAAAGACGTCTTAGTAGTAGCAGCTGGAAATAGACCTGAAGACTCTGCATTGGCAGTACCTCTACCAGCACCAGCAATAAATAGAGTTCTAAAGTTGACAGTAAGACCTCCAAAGCTTGAAGAGTGGATGGAGTGGATGTATAGGAAATATGGAAATGACTGGGATCAGAGAGTTCTTGGATTTTTGAAGAAGTTCTCGCAATACTTCTTACAGAAGCCAGAAGCTGAGACGTTAGATCAGTTTGCAACTCCAAGAAAGTGGACTAACTTGGCGTTGATTAGTCACAAAATTCCAATGGATGTATTAGAAGCAATAGTAGAAGGAGAAGTTGGAAAAGAAGCAGCTACACACTTTATGGCATTCATAAAGATCAATATACCTGAACTGGAAGAAATTATCAGGCATCCAGAAATATACTTGAAGCTTGATAGTGAGCAAAGATACTTCGTAATAGTTCAGATGAGCTCATTCTTGATGTCTGAAATGAGAAAGCAAAACATAGACTTAAATGCCCTTCTGAAAAAGCTCAAGAGATTCTTCTTGACACTTCTAAACAATGACAAAGAAAATCTAATGCTATTACTATCACTGCTACCATATGAAGACAGATTCAATCTAGTAAAACAGATGACATTTGACAAAGAACTTGATGAAATACCAAACATAGTAATACAAGTACATTCCAAGTGGTTGAAGTACAAAGCTTAAATCTTCTCTATTTTTTATTTCGCGTCTTATAACGAGGTGATATGATGGAGAGATCGTATAGTGAAGAAGAAGTTAGAGAGAAGTGGAAAGAGCTGATGACAATAATGGCAAGAAAGCATCCAGCATTGTACTTGTTCTCTAAATATCTTGACATCATCTATATACCAGTAGAAGGAATTGAGGTACTGCCATTTGGAACTGTCTTGAGATTTGATGCATTTACTACAGGCACAGCAATAGTGTTTACTAAAGATTGGATGGATAGACCAGACAATGAGAAGTTCAAAACGATTCTACATGAACTTTGGCATGTAATTGAAAAGCATCCAATTAGAGGAGGAGAGCTAGTAGAGCAGTGGAAGCATAAATATCAACCTGTAGAAGCTCTTCATGCAGTTATAAACACTGTAGCAGATGTAAAAGTAGACTTGTACTTTTTGAAGAAGATGGGATACAAAACTAACAGAGCTAATCCTGGATTTACAGAAGAAGAGATAGAGAAGTGCAGCATTGAAGAGTTGTTCTTAAAGCTATTGCAGAGAGCAAAGAATCCATGTGCATCATGTAAATCCAAAGCCTGTCTAAAAATGCAATCAAGTAGCTCATGCTCTAGTTGTACAGGTAGCAGAGGACAACAAGATCAAGATTCTCAATCTAGTTCTGATAGTCAAGGTGATAAAAGAGAAGAAGGACTGCAAGATACAAGTCAGAGCAGCAGTTCAGAAGAACTTCCAGAGAATTGCCCTTTGAAGACAGGAATAGACATTGTTCTAATAGATGTAGAGGAGCTTAAGAAGCAGATGCAACACTATGTTCTAAATAAAGGCAAACTGCAGAAAACAAATGATCCAGAGGATCTTAAAAGACAAATTGACCAGGCTGTAATAGATTCTTTCTTAAGTGCAAAAACAGCAGGTGCTACTCTTAGTGGTATAGAAGAGAGCATACTAGAGAAATTAGTAAAACCGAAAGTTGACTGGAGAGCTATCTTGAGAAGAGAGCTTAAAGATTGGATTGGAAAGAATGTAGTATCTACATATATACGACAGTCAAGAAAAGTACCAAAAGTTCTTCCTGGTTATAAGAGACTAGGACTACCAAGAATTTGGACATTTGTTGATTGCAGCGGAAGTATTGGAGATGATGAGTTTACACAATTTATGAGTGAAGTATTTGCAATAGCTGGTCAAGGAGTTGATCACATAAGATTAGTTACTTGGGATACTGCAGTTACAGGTGATTGGAAGATCAAAAACAAGAGCAAGATTCCAAAGCTGAAGTTTAGAAGAGGAGGTGGTACTACATTTGCTCCTATTATCTCACAGTATCTTAGAGACATAAGACCAACAGACTTGTTAATTGTACTTACAGACGCAGTCTGGTTTGACAAGCAAGAAGCAGAAAATATTCTGAAATCAATTAAGTCCAGAAAGATGCTTGTTACATCTACTGAAAATGTTATAGATGGCTTTGATGTTACTATCAGAATTAGTGTAGAAGATCAGCAATAACTTTGTACAATGAGCAATCAGCATTTTAAATTTTTTGTTGTCTGCAAAAGAATGCAAGATGCAGGAGGTGAATATTCTGAGAAGAATTCTACTATATGATGCAGTCCACAAACTTTTAGAAGACAAGCTAAAAGAGCTTCTAAGATATCAGTTAAGAGACGACTCAAAAATCTTAGAGTTCTGCGTGTACTGTAGAGAGAGACTAAAGAATAATTACTTGATCTCTCTTATTGGAAGAGAATATATTGACGCTTATATAGAGTTGTCTGAAGAGCTTTGTAAAAGCTCAAGCATTCCGCTAAGAGTTAATCTTCGCGGAGTAATAGGAAATCTTGTTCTGGTAGTTCCAGACATTGACAAAGAGTATCAGTTGTATTTGGAAGGACTTAAAAGTTCTGTAGACAAAAAATCAGAATATACGTATAGAAGAATAGTGTATGCTCTGTATCTAAGGCATTATCTAGCATCTATAGTGAAGTTTGTTAATGAATTGTCTGAAAACATATCATTAAAAGAAGAATTGGAAGATCATGTTATACAGATCTATGGATCCAAGAATAAGCAGCTTTATGCAGAAAAAGTGAGTCTGTCTAATAGATATAACTTACCAAAACAGAAAAATCAGATTCTCTCTATTATGATGTTGGAGCAATACCATGGCATATTTAGCAGGTATGGATATGTGATAGATGTTGACATTACAACTAAGAAGTATGACACATTAAGTCTTCTTGGTGACAAGAATGCTGCAAAGACAGTAGCGTTGAGCATCGCTCTCATTTAGTAAAGTTTAAATTTAAAATTTCTTAATTTTATTTGAGGAGGTAATTTAAAATAGGGAGGTGAGATGATGGAAGAGTTTCCATTTGAAGAAGTAGAGATAAGCGAAGCAGAGGTAGAGAAACTATTTGCAAAAGGAAATAGAAGAGGAAAGATCTGGAACAAAGAGAAGTTGCTAGAAAAGATTCAAGAAGCCAAGATACATCATTGGACTCTTGATCAGTTTGCAAAAGAGTTCTCAAACAAACCAGATGAGTTTAGTGATGAAAAAGATCTAAAGAAGAGCATAAAGAGATTTTTAAGAAGAGCTCTGAAAGAGAAAGCAAAGTACGAAGTATCAGACGATGGAGTAGTTATATATACAGAGCAGGAGGACTAAAATGGTCAGAGATGAAGTAATAACAGTGTCAAAGTTGAAAGAAAGACTAGAAGACTACACAGCATTTCTTATTTTTTCTCGAAGCAATGAAAGTGAAGCTGAATGGCTAAGAAAAATTAACTCTGCCATTAAGATAGCAGAAGAAGTAGAGAAGATACTGAGGAGCCATGGATTCAAAGGTGAAGTAGTAGTATCTGAAGTTGTATCAAGAATAAGAGAAACTTGGAAAGTAAAATGGAAAGAAGCAAGAAGTGGTAGAAGAAGACCTACTAGCATTAGGAAGATGATAGAGTTAGAGGGTAATCAGGCTCTATTTATGTTAGTTCCAAAATATTGGAAGAACTTAGCTGCAGAAGTATTAAAGTTTGTGGGAGGTGAGATGTATGGAATTTGAAATAATAGACGACAAAGAGAAAGTAGATGAGTTGTTTGAAGAAGAAGAGTTTGAAGAGGCAGAAAAAAGAGGAAGAAGAAAAGCATGGGACTACGATCTATTAATAACAGACATTGTTCAAATGAAGCCAGATAAAGTATACAAGACTTCTATAAACAAGTTTGTCAACAGATACTATACTCTAGACGATGAACCAGACATCAAAGCAATAAAGAGGTTCTTAAGAAGAGCAGCAAAAGATGTAGACTTTGAATACAGCATAGAAGGGAAAGTAATCTACATTAGAAGGAAGTGATACCAATGACTTCATCTTTTCATTTTTTAGAAGTACATCTTATTCCTGTAACTAAGATCATTGGTCCAGAACTAGCAAGCAAGGAAGTTGTCAAGAGATGGATAGAAAAGGGATGGATAAGAGAAGAGTTCAAAGAAGAGTATGAGCATATAGACAGAGTATTTCCAAGAGACTACAGAGGAAGACCATATATTACGAAAGAACAATTCAGTGCACCTTTGAGACGATTATGCAAAGACAAAGGAATCTCGTCTACAGAGCTTATCTCTAGTTTCGATATAGTAGACGAAAACAAGTTTGAAGTCAACTACATACCAATTCCAGAGTATCCGCTAGTTCAAAGCAGAGCAA
>Ga0190314_1000747_pt1 | contig 10669 bp, 6 predicted proteins | sample 4870071112_MG_FD_165055 | JGI IMG/M metagenome (GOLD analysis project Ga0190314, IMG submission 165055) | Hydrothermal vent sediment bacterial communities from Southern Trench, Guaymas Basin, Mexico - 4870-07-11-12_MG | ecosystem: Environmental > Aquatic > Marine > Hydrothermal vents > Sediment ...
CAATAAGATATTGTCTAAAATTGTGCCTGAAAATAAAAAAGGCTCCTGGGGCATAAAAGAGATCTGCTGCCTTAGATCAGAAAGAAGCATGTTGCATATATTATGCCCTGCAATGGATATATTCCCGGAGGTAACGTCAAAAAGCCTTGGTATCAGGCTGACAAGGGTTGTCTTTCCGCTTCCTGGAGGACCAACAATGCCAAGGGTCATGCCATGTTTCAGTTTAATATCAATATTGCTGAGAACGGGCATATTATCCTGATTATAAGCAAATGAAACGTTTTCAAAGCTCAGAGCTGTTTTTGTTAATGGTTCATGTTTTGCAGATAATTTATTACAGTCGGAATCGCTTATTGCAGGTTTTGTTTCTAAAATTTTGTTAATTCTGTCTAAAGATGCCCTGCCCCTGTGAATGAGATTTGTAACCCAGCCTATGGCCATCATCGGCCAGGTAAGAAGGCCAAGATAGCTTATAAACGCAACAAAATCACCTGCAGTTATAAGCCCCACAACTGTTTTACGACCTCCAAAATAGAGCAGCACTGCAAGGCTTAAGTTTGTGAGAAAAAGCATCATCGGGAAAAAAGAGCCTATGATTCTGACAAGCAGAATATTTTTTTTTATATAATCTTTTGAAACGGTTTCTATGAATCCGGCTTCCTCTTTTTCCATGCCAAAAGCCTTGATTATCCTTATTCCTGCAAATCTTTCCCTTACAGCTTCCGTTAAATTAGAAAAAGAAGCCTGTACTTCCTGATATCTTGTATAAAGTTTTTTGCCGAAAAAGCGTGTGCCGAAAACAATCATCGGCATGGGTAGAAGCACCAGTATGGTCAGGGTAATATTAATATATGCCATAAAACCTATGGCTGCGATTCCAAGAACTATTGCATCCGTCAAAGCCACAAGACCCATGCCTGTTGCCATTCTTATATTCTGGATGTCATTTGTGGCATGGGCCATTAAATCCCCTGTCTTTGCCTGGGCAAAATAGGAGGCGGAAAGTATCTGAAGGTGTGAAAAAAGTTCATTTCTTAAACCCTCTTCCACTCTTCTCGATGTTCCTATGAGACAGAGGCGCCACAGACATCTGAAAATCCCCATAATAACAGCCACTGCTATAATATAGAGAGCATAGCGCATCAGGCATGCAGAATCTGCATTCCCTGCAGTCAGATCATCAACAGTCCATTTAATGATTCGTGGAATAAACAGCTGTAAAAAATCGACAACTATAAGGCCGGCCAGTCCCAGGAAGATAAGATGCCTGTTTTCTTTAAAGTATGGTTTTAATAAATTAAATGAGTGCATAATAAATTTTCAATTATTTGTAAGACTGTAACATATCTATTTATAATAAAAAACATCATCAGGTCAAACCATTGTGGTATAATTTTGAAATTATCCTTTACCGGTGATTGACTTTAATTCTTCAGGTTGTTATTCTTTGATTTATGGAACCAGGAAATATAGTTGAATTTATAGACCGCCAGAAAATCATCTGCGCAGTCGTGCTTGAAATAAAAAATCAAAGGGTCAGGCTTCTTACTGAAACCAACAGAGAAGTAAATCTTTCTGCAAACCGTTTGCTTAATAAAGCAAATAAGAGGATCGGTCTATCCCGTGGCAGGCTTGATTTAGTCAACAGGTTAACTGAAACTGTTAAAAAACGGAATGCCCTTATTGATAAAGTAAATGTTCAGGAATTATGGGAAATACTGCATGAAGAGCAGGAATGGATAGATATTGGCACAATGACACAATTCTGTTTTTCCAGTAATTCCACACAAAACAGATCAACAGAGGATAGCGAATCTGCCGTTATACGGGCATTCTTTAAAGACAGACTATATTTTAAATTTAACAACAGCAGCTTTTTCCCTTATTCTGAAAAACAGGTTGAACAAAATATTGCAAAAAAAAGAGAGGATATCCGCAGGAAACAGCTTGTTGACAATGGAGGGAGCTGGCTTAAAAAAGCATTGTCGGATAAGAGTGTTGATCTTGCAGGTGACGGGCAGGAATATGCAAAAATATTAAAGTCATATTACCTTTATGAAAAAGAGAGTAAATATTATACAGATGCCAGGGATATATTGGCCAGGGCGGGTATTAATTCCCACAGAGAACTTTTTGAAATTCTTGTCAAGCTTGGCATATTCCAGGAAAATGAAAATATTGATCTTTACAGATATAATATTGCTGCATCTTTTCCAGTACATATAATAAAAAAAACCGAAAGATTTGCGGATCTGTTAAAACCGGATGCTTTAACCAAAAACAGGGTTGACCTGACAGACCTGAATGTTATCACAATAGACGGTCAGTCAACTCTTGATTTTGATGATGCCCTGAGTATTGAAAATTTTGGTGACCATTACCGTCTTGGCGTACATATAATAGATGTGGGATATTATGTAAAAAAGGATGGTATATTCAACAATGAAGCTTTTGACAGAGCCAGCTCAATCTATACGCCGGATCTTAAGATACCAATGCTTCCTCCTCTGCTCACTGAAGACATATGCAGTCTTAAAGCGGGTAGTCTGCGACCTGCAATAAGCATAATGATAGAACTAAGCCGTTCTTTTGAAATAACAGGTTATGAAATAATCCCTAGTGTTATTAAGGTAATGCAAAATTTTTCATACTTTGACGTGAATCTTATTTCACAGGAAGACAGGGGCATATTGACTCTTATAGATATTGCCGAAGAATTCCGAAGATACAGACTGGCAGCAGGGGCCATTAATATTTTTTTGCCTGAAATAAATATATGGATAGATGAAAAAAAAGAAATAATAGTAAAAAAGATAGACAGGGAAAGCCCTGCAAGGATGCTGGTTGCAGAGATAATGATCATGGCAAACTGGTTAATGGCTAGGTTTTTGATTGAGCATAAAGTGCCTGCGATTTACAGGTCTCAGCCTGCGCCAAAAGAACGTCTGAATAAAAATGGGCAGGGAACCATATTTCAAAACTGCATGCAAAGAAGGCTCCTCAGCCGTTTTGTTCTCGGCAGTTCCCATGAGCATCATTCAGGACTCGGATTGAATGCATATGTGACTGCCACTTCACCAATACGCAAATATTATGACCTTATAACCCAGCGTCAAATTCGTTCGGTTCTGGGAATGGAAACAGCATATGAAAAAAACGAGATTGATAAAACAATCCAAATGCTTACCCAGACCATGGCTGACGTTGTCAGAATTCAGCGAAACCGTAACCGATACTGGCTCTTAAAACACCTTGAAAAAAAGAGAGGTGAAAAATTTGAGGCCATTGTATTGATGAAGCGGAGAAATAACTACCAGGTACTTATTACCGACTATATGCTGGAATGCGATCTTTCAATATCAAGCTGCCAGGGTTTAACGCCGGAAGAAGTGATACATGTTACAATACAGCATGTTGATGCAAGGCAGGATGTTATTTCTATTCTATTAAGTTAAGCCATCAACTCCTTTTTTTTGGCTTTTTTGAAATGTTGGCCTTTTTTGCAATCTTTGCCCATTTGTCACGCAGGGTTACAGTCCTGTTAAACACAGGTTTTCCCTGTGATGATTTTTGGATATCAACTGAAAAATAACCTATTCTTTCAAACTGCCACATGCTTTTAGGCGCGCTATTTTTTAAGTCCGGTTCAAGTCTGCATGAGCTGAGTATTTCAAGAGAATCAGGGTTCAGGCTCTCCTTGAAGTCGGCTATGTCTTTTCCTCCTGCCGGGTTCTCTTTGTTAAAAAGTCTTTCATACAATCTGACTTCAGCATTTATTGAATGCCTTGCTGAAACCCAGTGCAATGTTCCTTTAACCTTTCTGCCGTCAGGAGAAGATCCGCCCCTTGTTTCAGGATCATATGTGCAATGCACTTCAACTATCTCACCAGTATTCTCATCTTTAACCACCTGATTGCATGTGATATAATATGCATACCTTAATCGTACTTCCCGGCCTGGGGCAAGACGGAAAAATTTTTTAGGAGGATCTTCCATAAAATCATCTTTTTCAATATACAGTACCCTTGAAAAAGGAATTTTTCGCGAACCCATCTCCGGGTTATCCGGGAAATAGAGTCCTTCGAGTTCATCTGTTGTATCTTCAGGAAAATTGTCTATAACAACGCGTAATGGGTGTAAAACACCCATTACCCTTGGAGCAGTCCGGTTTAGCTCTTCCCTGACGCAATACTCAAGCAGGGCAATATCCACAACACTGTCTCTTTTTGCCACTCCAATACGCTCACAAAAATTTCTTATGGCTGCAGGGGGATACCCGCGCCTTCTTATACCGGATAGAGTTGGCATCCGCGGATCATCCCATCCTTTAACAGCTCCGCATTCAACCAGTTCCACAAGTTTTCTCTTGCTCAGCACTGTGTAACTTAAATTAAGGCGTGCAAATTCAATCTGCCGGGGATGACAATCAACATCAAGATTGTCAAGCACCCAGTCATACAAGGGTCTGTGATCTTCAAACTCAAGCGTACAAATTGAATGGGTTATACCTTCTATTGAATCGGAGATGCAGTGGGTAAAATCATACATTGGGTAGATACACCATTCACTGCCGGTTCTATGATGCTCTGTACGACGAATGCGAAACAGAGTGGGATCGCGCATATTCAAATTCGGCGAAGCCATATCAATTTTTGCCCTGAGCACATGCTCTCCATCTTTAAATTTTCCTTCTCTCATCCCTTTAAACAACTCAAGATTATCTTCAACTGTTCTTGTTCTAAAAGGGCTGTCTTTGCCAGGTTCAGTTAATGTTCCCCTGTATTCACGTATTTCGTCCGGGCTCAAACTGCACACATAGGCCTTGCCCGACTTAATCAATTGAACAGCATAATCATATAATTTTTCAAAATAATCAGATGCAAAAAAAAGCCTTTTGTCCCAGTCAAACCCCAGCCACTTTATATCTTTTTTTATGGACTCAACATATTCAACTTCTTCTTTGGCTGGATCAGTATCGTCAAATCGCAGGTTGCAAACACCTTTGAACTCCTGGGCAATTCCAAAATTTAAACATATGGACTTGGCGTGACCCAAATGCAGATATCCGTTGGGTTCAGGAGGGAACCTTGTCATAATTCGGCCATTATTTTTATGGGCATTAATGTCCTCATTAATGATATTTCTTATAAAATCAGTTTTTTCCGGTGTATTTTTTTCAGCCATATATATAAAAGCTCCTATTATTTTCTAAATTCTGCAAAAAACATATCACGTTTTATTAAACAGAATTCCTGCATATCCCACAAAACTGTCACCAGGGCTTTTGTCATAACTGCTGGCATATTTCACCAGCTCGGCATTATTAGCCCCAAGAGCTCCTGCCGCTGCTATTGCAGCAGCGGCGGCTCCTGCGCAGCAGGCATTTTTGTGTAATAATGCCTCTGCAATAACCTTATCAGGATCCATTTCTATCATTAAATCTATAATTTTTCCATCATTTTCGTTTTTAGCCCAATCCACAGAATCTTTTCCGGTCCCCTTAGGTGTAAAGGCATAATTATAACCATAATGTGTAAGGTCTGTGGAACCTAAAACCTTTACGTTTAATCCGCTCTTCTTTGATATTTCAGCTGCATACCGTCCTATTTCAACAGCTATTTTTGCCGGAGGCACTCCAATGGGAACTATCTTAACATCATTAAAAAAGTATTTTATAAAAGGAATTTGAAGCTCAATTGTATTATCCTGGGAAAAAATTCCAGGTGAATCAATAATAAACCTGAATTTATCCGTCAGCCTGGATGTAAAATTTTCTTCAATCTGAATTTCACCAAAAGGTGTTTCCCACGCCCCTTTTTTCATAATATGGCACGGAGAGTCCGGCGCAAGATGCATCCCGAATACAATTATAACTTCAGGAGGGGTTTTATCCTTCAGAAAATGAATAACATTACAGGCAGTACTCCCTGAAAAATACCATCCTGCATGGGGTACAATCCCTCCGATAAAATCACCTGTAACATTATTTTTTTCTTTTAAAAAAATTTCAATCTCTTGTTCACACTCTTTTGCACTTCCTGGATACCAACTGTCCGCAAACATTACTTTTCTGATGTTCATAACTCACTCCCCCTTTAGTCAAAATTTTTTATAATTCAAAAAACTGAACTCTTCAACCTTTCTACCCATCGTTTCTGCTCAGCACAGGGAGTATTATCAATACAAAAATTTTCTTTTTGCTTAGGAGCTTGCTTAATTCACTTGATACACCAATTCTCACTTCAATACAATAAAATCCAATTATTCCCATATATCTCTAAGACCGTCTCCGAGAAGGTTTAAAGATAAAACAGTGAGCATAATTGCTATTCCAGGATATAATGAAAGATGTGAGGCACTTAAAACGTAATCTTTTCCTTCCATGAGAAGAGTTCCCCATTCCGGATATGGAGGCTGCACGCCGAATCCAAGAAATCCTAATGCCGAGACTCCAAGCATCGCTTTTCCCAACCCTATTGTAATTAAAACAATTACCGAAGGGATGTTGGCAGGGAAAATGTGCCGGAAGATAATAGCTCTTTTTGAGACTCCGGAGATCATGGCCGATTTAACATAATCCTGTTCTTTTACGGACAGGGTAATACCCCTTACGAGTCTTGCGTAACGCATCCAGCCTGCAAGGGCAAGGGCAAAAACAAGATTAAAGGTTCCATGCCCAAGTATTCCTGCCACCGCCATTGCAGCCACCATTTCAGGGAAAGACAGGAAAATATCCACAATCCTCATAAAAAATTCATCAACAATTCCTCCGAGAAAGCCTGATATCAGTCCTGTTATTATCCCAAAGATGGAAGAAATCACCACGGCTGCGAGACTGAGGCCCACTGATGAACGGGCGCCGCATAAAATACGTGAGAACAGGCATCTTCCCAAAGAATCATTTCCCAGGGGATATTCAAGGCTGGGAGAGGCAAGTCTCAATGAAAGATCTGTTTTAATCGGATCATGGGGCGCTAAAAAGGGGCCAAATGCTGCTGCAAAGAACACCACAAAAATAATTATTACTGAGAACCCCAAAAAAGGTTTTTTCAATGCTTTTCTGAAAAAGCGATTTATGATTTTATATTCATCTTTATGTTGATAACAAGAATCTTTTTTATTCATGACAAACGGATCCTGGGATCAAGATATCGGCAAATGATATCTACCATAAAATTAATCAGAACAAAGATTGCCGCTGAAAAAAGCACCAGCCCCTGAATCAAGGGATAATCTCTGTTGCTGATAGCGCTGACTAAAAGATCCCCCAGCCCTGGCCATCCAAAAACAGTTTCAGTTATTACAGCGCCTTCGAGAATCATGCCGAATTCGATTCCGACAACAGTTACAACAGGTATAAGCGCATTTTTTAGAAGATGTTTTGCAAACACACAAGGCTTGACAACTCCCCTGGCGCGTAGCGCAAGGAGATGCTCCGATCCTGATACTTCGATAATAGCGGAACGTAACATCCGCGTGGTATAAGCAGTCAATGCTGTGCCCAGCGTAATGGCCGGAAGGATTATATGCTCCCAGCCGCCCCTGCCAAAAGCCGGAAGCCATTGCAGCTTTACGCTGAAAATAATAATCAGCAAAAGTCCAAGCCAGTAATTGGGCATGGAAATCCCTATTGCTGCGACAGTCACACCTGCAGAATCAATCCAGGTTCCCTGCTTTATACCGGCAAGGATACCCAGTGGAACTGATATTAAAAAAGCTATAAGAATTGCAGCAACTGCAAGTGTAAGGGTTTTTGAAAAACCGGCGCAGATAAGTTCCAGAACATCTGCTTCTTCAACCAAAGACTTTCCCAAATCAAGAGCCGCCACATGTTTCAGCCAGAAAAGGTATTGATGTAAAAAAGGTTTATCCAATCCTTCCTTTTTTTTTATCCATTCCAGTGTGGCTTTATCTATTCCGGCTTCATCTCCATACCGGGCCACGGCTATTTCCGTTGCTGCGTCACCCGGGGCAAACATCATCAAGGCATAGGTCAAAAATGTTGCTCCGAAAAGGACAAGAATGGCTGTGATTGTACGTTTTATTAAAAAAGATGGCATAATACCTCATGCCCTTTGGCAAGTATTTTTTTGTCCGGCATAATATTTTTACATAGAGAAAGCCTGCCCGGGCATCTTGTATAAAAGGGACAACCTGGTGGAGGATGCTGAAGGGACGGAATCTCGCCTTGAAGAATAATCGGTTTGCCTTCCCGGATGCCTGGTTTTAAAACACTTGATAAAAGAGCCTTTGAGTAGGGGTGACATGGATTTGAAAAAAATATTTTTACAGGAGCTGTCTCGACTATTTTGCCGAGATACATAACTGCTACTGTGTCGCCGATATTTTTAACAAGACCCAGATCATGTGTAACAAGAAAGCTGGTAACCGGATATTCTTTTTTTATTTTGCAAAGCAATTTTGTGATTTTGTTTTGAATAACAGCGTCAAGGGCTGTGAGGGGTTCATCAAGAAAGAGAATGTCAGGTTCTGTTGACAGGGCACGGGCAATGCAAGCCCTTTGATTCTGGCCACCCGAGACATTTGCCGGGCGACGTTCAAGGAGTTTTAAAGAAAGGCCTGTTTCCAATGCCAGCTTTTTTGCGGTTTCCGCCCTTTGTTTTTTCCCAACGCCCCTTGCCCTGAGAGGCTCCTCAATTGACCGGCCTAATGTTAAAAAAGGGCTTAATGAAGCGGAAGGATCCTGAAAAACCATCTGTGCGCCAGCTTTGAAGCGTTTATGGGCAGGATCATTCCTTTTTTTAATTGACTCTCCCTTAAAGATTATTTCACCTTTATGAAAAGGGAGAAGCCCAAGCATAGCCCATATCAATGTGGTCTTTCCGGAACCACTTTCGCCTATCAGACAAAAGGTCTCTTTTTCATGAATATTGATAGAGAGATCACGAACAGCATAAAAGGAAGCCCTCCGGAAAATTGATCCTGATCTTAAATTAAATTTTACTGAAAATTGCTTCAAACTTAAAAAAGGGATAGTCATTTTTTGTTTTTTTCTGAGAGCTGTATAAGCTCTTAGTATTTTGTAAAATTTCTAATCAATTCCTCAAAACTTTTCGGCTTAAATTTAGTAAAACTCTCCTCGTCTACAAAAATATAATCATACCTGATTTTTGATTGTGCTTTATTAATATCAACAGACCACTGCTTTAACCTTTCCATTTTCAACGGCACATCAAGGTCTTCCAGTCCTTTGGTTTCAATAATAAAAATTTCTTTTGCTGATTTCTTGACAATAAAATCCGGATAATAGTTGGATATATCGCCCTTTGCGTTAACATAATCAATCTTGAAATGAACGGCCATATAGTTTTTCACATAGGAAATAATGTCATCGCACTCTTCAAGAAATGCGGCAAACTGTAATTCCAGATCACTGTCACCGATGATTTTGTTAAAAATACTTTTTTTCGGTATGATATATCCCTGCTCTCTAACAACAAACGGGCGTGTTTTTTTCAACTTGATCGTATCATGGATTTTTGCGTCTCCCCTGTCCTGCACAGTTAAGGCATTAATCTGCTTTTTAAATATTTCCACCAAAGTTTTGTTTGCTTCAAGTTCGGACAGATTTCGCAATGTGTTCAGGTTCTCAAGGTCAACCGGTTTTTCAAATAATTCATCCTGGATAAAATATTTTATTTTTCCGTACAGCACGTCGTAGCCGCTGACCAGTCTTAAATCCTTCATAATAATCCGTGTGAAATATCCCACCACAGAGCGATAGTCGGTAACCGCTCCTGAATCCAGAATGGTTGTATGATTGATCTCGCCTGTAGTTATATCCTTAAATATAATCTCACGCTGTTCTTCGATGCTGAACCTCTTGTATTCTACTTTTTTGTGGCCAAAATGCCCTGTGTCCAGACTGATGAGATTCTTGTATTCCCGATACACCCTCGGAGTTAACATCGGGATCTCGATATCAAGATTGTCGATATCTTTTTTTCTGTTTTCATTATCAATTTCAACGATAATCGGTGTTTTGGGTTTGGTGCCTTTACCCATTGCCTTGTGCTCAAGCTCAACACCTTCGGACTGAATGGACTCAACAAAATCCATAAAAGCATCTGTTCCCACAACGCTGACGTATTCCTCCGCATCATAGCCGGAATACATCTTTCGCAAGCCCCGGCCCAAGGTCTGCTCCGGTAAAATATTACTTTTGGCGGAATAGGGACGCAATCCCACGATAGTGGTTACATTTTTTACATCCCAGCCCTCTTTAAGCATCATCACCGAGACAATCGCTTTGCAAGGGCTGTCCCAGCTATCAATTTCATTGGACTGCTTGCGCAGCTTTTCCAGCTCTTCTTTTTTTTTGCCGCTTTTCGCCTCGCTGATTTCACCGTTGTTTTTTGTATGAATTACCAGCACAGCATCTTTAAAATCAGGATAGGTTGCCTTTAGATATTCAGCCACATCATCACAGTTTTTTGTATCGTCCGTCATCACAAAGAGAATGGCTTTTTTGCCCATCTTTTCATGTTCTTTGTATGCACTGCGCCACTCCTCAACGCCCAGGTTCAGGTAATCGGCATATTTTTCCGTATATTTTGAACTTTGCCGTTCATTGAGTTTTGCGCGGCTGGCTGAATCCGGCAGTACAGGATGTTTGACTACATTTTGCGAAATGGCCTCTACCAAAGGG
>Ga0190314_1000749_pt1 | contig 10661 bp, 15 predicted proteins | sample 4870071112_MG_FD_165055 | JGI IMG/M metagenome (GOLD analysis project Ga0190314, IMG submission 165055) | Hydrothermal vent sediment bacterial communities from Southern Trench, Guaymas Basin, Mexico - 4870-07-11-12_MG | ecosystem: Environmental > Aquatic > Marine > Hydrothermal vents > Sediment ...
ATGGGGGATATAATGCAAAGGTTTGTATATGTCAGGTTTACATACAACTACAATTTCCCATTCAATTACGAATTGTACACTCCGGAAAAAATGTTATTTGAAAATAATTACTACCGTATACAAGAAAACAAAGGTTACTATGTAATTACGGGAGTTCTTTGGAATGAAAACAACCCAACAGTAGTAATTCCTAAAACCAAAAAACTAGCATTACATCAGCTTAAAACAATAGCCAATGTTTTCATTCTACAAGAATACAAGAGATTCATTGAAGAACTGGAATTGCCAGAGCTGCAGAATTGGTTAAAAGACGAAATTAAAAACTACGACCCAGAGGATGAACCGCAACACACAGACGTTCCATACATTCTTGAACAAATGCACGAGAAAATCAAAGAATGGCAGGAATTAAAAAGAATTGTCGAGGAAACAGAGAACAGAATACAAATAATTGCAGCAAAAGAACAAAAAGACGACGAAGAATACTGGGAATATGTCGTAATTGTTTAATTTCTTATTTTTTCTCCCTTTTCTATCACTATTTTTCATGATGTAACTTAAACCTTGCAACTTAACGCTTAAGACGTAAGGTTTATATATAAAGAGGATGTAGGTAGGTACGAGGGGGTGTTTATACCATGAGGGAAGTTGTGTTGAAGTTTTTTAAGGGTAAAAGAGGAAACGTCATTTCAAGACTTTCAAGCGGCAAAATTGCGCTAGTAAACAAAAATAGCGAAATACAGCCGAAGGTTGGAGAAAAATGGGTCTGTAAAATAAACTTCGAAAAAGAAAGATTTGCAGTAATTACGCCGATCGAAAAGATCGTCAAAGTAACAGTTACTGTCAAAAAATTTGAGCAGTACAAGTGTGGTTGTAAAAAACAATATGATGTTAAACAAGAAACAATTGAAGTCAAAGAGTCTGAACTTTCAGAGATTCAAAAACAAAAAGAACGAGAAGAAATAACATTTACATGGAATTATTATTGCGACAATTGTTGCAAGAAAATCAGATATTCATGTGGTCACGAAATCAAAATAACCAGTGAAAAAGGTGGTACAAAAGTTGTAGATGTTCCATGTAGCGACTGCATCACACAAGAGTACCTAAAGTCTGTAGAACAAAGAACTAAAGAACTTAGGGCTAAAGAAAACTCTTTGGAACAAGAGATCAGGAAAATAATGAGTGAAATAGAGAGCTTAAGAAAACAATGTGTAATTGAAATTCCAATGGTTATAAAGAAACCAGTTCCAGGTTCTTGTATAGTTGGGTATGAGAAGATTTGGTTAAAACCGAAATGTCCTTATTGTAACAGAGAGATCAACTGGGGAGAGGTAGATAACAGAGGTATCATAAAATGCCAGTGTGGTGCAAAGTACGAGTATCGCTACAAATCAGAGTGGACAGAAGACGCATTCAACCCAGGAAGACACTATGAATACAGATGGCTCATTGATCTAAAGAAAGAGCAAGAAGTCAAAAAACAAGTAGAGCCATTAGGTCAAAGACTCATTGAACTTAGCGAGGAACTTGAAAAGGTTAGAAAAGAGATCAAAGAAACTAAGAAAGCAATAGCACAGGAGATTGCAAAAAAGTACGGCATTAAAATTGAAAAGATAGAGACCATCAGCGAAGACAAAGAACAGGGTAGATATAGAGTCCACTACAATGACAGAGTTACAGAAATTCTAATGGACGATGGAATGCCAATAATCGAATCAGACATTCCAGAAGAACATAAAGCTGTTTTATCTGCGCTATTTCCATATTTCACCTAATAATTTCTTATTTTTTTCTCCCTTAACATAACCGTTTTTTATAATTTTTCTTTCATAATTTGGGATGTAGCCTTGCCCTTGTTAAGCTATTGTAATTAATACCTTATTTAATAATATAGGAACTTGCACCACAAAGTGGTGCTACTTGTAGGGTGTTGGTAGGCTTAGTTAAATTATGTATGGTAAGCACACTATCAGGTCCAGGTGGTTGGCCAAACCATATAGTTTGGTATAATTTACAGCCAAACCATAGTGGTTTACAACATTAACTACAAACTAACTATTTCGTCAAATATCAAACTACAAATTAACTATCTTATGGTTTATCTAACCATTTAAAAGCTGATAGACATAAAATTATATACTATTTTGAAAGCTACTTTTTAATGAAAATCAGACAGAAGGATCTGGCACAACTTGTGGGCAAGTCAGAGACTACTGTTATCCAAAAAGCACGCCAGATAGGTGTTAAACCTGAAAAAGTCAGCCACAGAATGGTTTTCTACAAACTTGACGATGCAATAAAAATAATGAAGGCTTTTGGAATGACTGACGAAGAGATCGCTGAGGCGATCGACAAAATAAGGCAAATGCAGCCGAATCAAGCTCAAACAACTACAACAACTACAACCTCAACACCAAAAGAAAATGAAAACGAGAAAGAGGAAGAAGTAAAAAAAGAAGTAAAAGAAACTAAGACTACAAAGCCGCCCATACCAGCAACTTATATCCAATCCTTCCTCAAGACCGTTGATAAAAACCTCGCAACAACCTTTACTAAATTTGCGGAGCAAGTAGATTGGTTTACTACGGCCGTGAACGAAATAGGTCTTTTCGCCATTATAACGGCCATGTCTACAATGAAATTAACGCCGGATGAGCTTGAAGAGAGGCTTTTTAGCTACAGAAATCCGTATGAGTTTGTTCATGACGTTGTGGAACGCTTAATGGCTTTATTCAGAGCTACGGAAGACGCCAAGGCTGTCTACAACTTGCAGAAGAAGATAAACGAATACCGCTACTACCTGGACAAGGCTTTGGATCAGATCGAGGAGCTTAAGGCCAAGGTAAAGCAGTACGAGGAGGAGATCATGAAACTCATCGCTGCCTTGTACAGCTACGATAAACAGTTTGCTTTGGGATATATTTATGCCAAAGGCCTTGACGTTGCGAGGTTTAAGGCCTTAATTAGTAAAGACGGTAGGAGGCCCGATGAGGTTGAGAAAAAGAGAATTGAGGTGACGTAAATGGCTGATGAAGTTGTTGCAGAATTTGAGGATGTAGAAAAAGCGGCTGAGCAAAAGCTCAAAGAGGAAATTCGTAAGGATTTTGCTGAAACTGATGAAAAGGATCTCACGCTCGAAAGAGCTGCCAAAGTACTTGAACCAGTAGTTGCCATTGGAAAAGCGGCTCAGGAGATGCCGGAAAAGTTCCAGAACGTTTTTGCAACTGGAATGGAACAAATCTCACCATTACTGTTTGGAAGAATTGCCGCTGATCTTCTCGGTGGTGGAAGACAAGGCATGGACTTTATTGATAAGATAATGGCTTACAGGATGCTCCTTAAAGGTGAAGGCGAAAAGAATGAGGATAAATCAGATCCTCTTTTGGAGAAACTAATTGACCTACTCAAGGAACAGTTTACTACAACGAAAGAGAAGCTTGAACAGCTTGAGAAGGAGAAATTTGTCGGAGAGATCACGGAAATGCTTAATGAATCTCTCAAAAACTTTAATGAGAGAGTTAATGAAATTGAGAAAGAAATAAGTGCTTTGAAAGCAAGAACGGAATCCAAAGAAGAGACAGAGCAAAAAGAACCTGTATCACCGTTAAAGCAAATGACTCAATCGTTGTCAGAGGTGGAAGAGTTTATAAAGACGCTTGAGAAGCTTGGCCTTGTAAAAAGACCAGAGGAAAAATCGAGCAGATCCATTAGCGATGACATAATCATAAAGGAGCTTGAAAGCAAAGGCTACATAGTAAAAAAGCAGCCGACGTGGGATGACATAAGAAAAATGATAAAAAAGATGGAGAAAAAGATCAGAAAAGAAGTTGAGAGGGAGCTTAAAGAGAAATACGAGGCCGAAGATAAAAAAGCACTGCTGCTGTTTACGGCAATTGAGAATATCGTAACTCCGCTGGCAGAAGTTGCTAGAGAGAAGTTAACTGGATCAGCCAAAAGTAGCACACCTAATCCAAATCCAAGCACAACCAACACCTCTGCTGAAAATGAACCACCAAAGCCTAGCCTTGCCCAACTTGTAAGACAGGAGAGATTGAGAAGAATGCAGCAACAACAAGGAGGTGGTGCAACAAATGCCTCTTAAAAGGTTTAAACCTCCATCTTTTGAGGAGTTTTTGCTGAACAAAATTGCGAGCCGTATAAGCGATTTGGCAGCATGGGCTTTAGACCGCTTACCGCTTCTAATCGTAGATGAGCACGGAAACGTTAGATGGCGAGAAGTATTCGATTATATGGTCGAGCACGGAATTGAAAGCGACGATCCGGCTGTAATTGCTTCTGTCATTGAGCAATTCGCCGACAAGATTACGGTCGCAGATGTGGATAAAGTGATCGAATCCCTTCCAGCGACTAAAAAACTCCTTATCAATGGGATAATTGGGTCCGCAAAAACAGCATTAGCCTTAAAGCCAGACTGGATCAAAGAGCTTAAAGAGAAGAGAGAAAAACTTATAATCAAGCTTTTCTTTCATCCATCGCTCGATGGATCGAAGCCCATTGAAATACTACGCAACTGTCCGAATCTGATGCACTTGCTTGCGAAATACATAATCTACAAGCTAAATATTGATGAAATGGCCGAGCTTGTAACTGAATGGAGCACAACGAAGGAAGAAACGCCAGAAGAAGCTAAGAAAGAAGAGGAAAGCGAAGAAGAAGAGGAAGAGGAGGAAGACGAATTAGATCTTCTTGATCTCGAAGAGGAGGAGGAAGATTAATGCCTTCGCATCGCATCCACAGGCTTGTGGATAAGATATTTCTCGGCCGTGAGTTTAAAGATGTGCATAGAGATCTTGATGAGCCGGCAAAATGGCTTGGCAAACGACATCGTATATTGAGGCATGATCCAATCTATGTCTTTTTACGCTTTGCTCCAGATTGGGAGAGGGTAGCGTCGGGTCTATTACACATTGCAGCTGACATGGCGGAGAGGAGACTCAGATATCGAAAGCGAGGGAAAAGACTATGACGGGTTGGAGAATTGTTTTAGGCGTAGCGATTACGGTCGCACTTTTATTTTTATTGTGGCTTAGGTTAAATTCAAGTCCATACACGATTAATCATTACGTTCCATGAATGCTCACGAGAGAATTGTAAGGTTGTTAAAGCGAATCGGAAAGGAGAAGGTTAAAAGAGCACTTGAAAGACCGGTTACAGCAGATACTCCGAAGTTTATCCAAATTGTGCATAGGACAAAGCCGAGAGATATATGGTATTTTAGGGCAGTTCCGGAGACGGCTTGGAATCCGACGTTGCCGCAAATTATGGCGAGAATAGCGTTTGGAAGAGCGGCCAAGAAGGCTAAAGGTGTCAAGTTCAAGATCGATGAGGGGAAATACGCTTACGACATGCCGCCAGCTGCAATAGCGGTCAAGGCATTGAAGGGGAGGAAGTTCGGAAGAACTTATAAGAAGAAGAAATGGGAAGAATTATTAGAAAAATGGATCGAGTATGGATATATCTAATTGGAGGGGTTTAAAATGCCAAGAATACTAAACCCTGAAGTCTTGGAAAATTGGGGTATTGAAGACGTAAGAGAGTTAGAGGAAAACATTAGTGAGCTTCTCAGAGGTTATCCCAAAGGGATTTACTACGTTGGTTTAAAACAACTGGAAATGCCAGATGTTAACTTCGATATATGGATAAAAGAGATGAAAAAGTGTAAGACCTATGAAGAGCTTGCAAAACTTCACGACAAGCTAAAGAAAAAATATGGAGTGAGAAAAACTAATATATATGCTGTAGTGTTACTTGGCCGAGAAAAACCAGAAGATGTAGATTGTATAATCTTGAAAGTAAGAAAGTACAGGTGATATAACATTTGGAGGTGATCTCATGGACAAGGAGACAGCTGGATGGATCTGTGTCGGAATTGCGTCTTTTCTTAATCTTATAGGGATGTATTTGCTGAGAAAAAGTGCTGAGGAGAGAGAACGTGTGTAGTTAATTCTTATATTATACCTCTAAACTTATTTAATATTGGTATGCATTATTAATATGAATGTGCATGAGAGTCTCAGAGAATATATAGAAAGCTTATCGCCTGGAACTGTCATTAATTTCTCAGAGCTACAGAAAAAATTCAAGGAGTGGAGTAAAGAGGAGTTAAAAAATGCAGTTTACAGATTAGTTGAAGAAGGGTTATTAGTAGAACCAGGGAGAGCATTTGGTGAATGGTGGATTCGTTCTGGGAAATTACATAAGCCAGTTTGGGTAAGGGCAGGACGAGAAGCAAGTTTAGCAGCATTAATCGAAATAAGACCAAGTAAACCGTTTGAACGATATGGATGTACAGTTAGAGAACCGATTTATAGATGTATTGCAATCGTTTCAGACACATATAAACAAGGAGAAGAGTTCGAGTTTTATGAGGTTGGACATCCTTATCTCACATGGTATGATATTTTGGAGATATTGACAGATGATAAGGCTTTTAAAGCGTTAGAGGTTGGTCTGGAGAAGATAGTCGACCGGTATAAAGAAAGATTAAAAATGTTGGGAGTGTCTGGTGCAAAGCTTGGATCGTTTACTAGGAAAGCTAAGGAGTACATAAGTAAAGAAAAAGCGAGTTTCATGGAAGATATAAAAGCTAGAGACGTTGAAAGATTACTCAAACATAAAAAGAAGCTTGAAAATAGAATTAAGCATGAAATATATCTACCAACACTAGGTCTTACAGAAGATGAAGAAAAAGAGAAATGGAAAGAAATGATCAGAAAAGAACTCGAAGAGAATGTAGTATCCAAGAAACAACTACTAGAGAAATACCCAGTTCCAGAATATATTGATGAAATTCTCGCCGAGTTGAAACCTAACCAACCATATCCAGACATTTACACTTTCTTGAAACTCCCATCAGAGGAAGAAATATTGCTCGCTATCGAGCAAGCTAAAGAACCAAGAAAAACCTATGTTTTAAAGCCAAGAGTGTATAATTTGCTTGAAGAGAAAGGATATGAATGGAGTGCCACAAGTGCTGTTTTAGATAAACTCATCGAGAAAGGTTATGTCGAAGAACACAAGAAAGAAACAATGTATATAAGACTGACTGAAGAGGGTAAAAAGAAACTGGAAGAGATCAAAAGGGTTAAGCCTAAAGTCGAAAAATTGCTTAAGCTCACGACAAAGAAATCTTATGACGAGTATCAAGGATTCAAAAGGTTGTGGAGGTATTTTTATAAAGATAGGGAACAAGTAGGATTCTATGTAGTCTACCTCGAACCAGATGTTCCAATTAGGCTTGTTGGAGAACCTATCAAGCCAGAAAAATCTATTGTTAAAATAGATATACACGGTTTCGGCATCTATAATAAGGCAAACATAGAAACTCTGCAAATCACAGAGAAAGACATTCAAAAGCTTGGCTGGGATGAAATTAAGAAAAGGCTAAAAGAATATCTTGGAGAATATACCGATTTCGTGTATGAGTATTTGGTTAAAGATTTCGAAGAAATGAAGAATTACAGAGATGAACTCATAAAAGCTGAAAAAGAGAAATTGCCAGAGGAGACACCACTTGCCGAAATTGAGAAAAAGGAGTTAGAAAAAGAAGGAAAGGCTGAAGAGATTAAACCTCCAAAGGAGGTTATTACCGTCTTCGACAAACTCATGGACACCTTCATCGTGCAACTCATGACACGAGGATTTAGTGAAGAAGAAGCAAGAGAAGCAGCAAAGCAGTACGAGTCAAAGATTAGAGATCTCGCTGAGAAAGTAGAAAGAGGCGAGATTAAGCAAGTTAGAGCAATGCTACAAATAGTCGAAATGGCAAGAAAAATAGAAAAACCAGAGAAACCAAAAATTTCAAAAGAGGAAGTTATCAATGAAATAAAAACCCATATCGCAGAGTATCTTAGAAGACATGGAATCTCTGAGTCTCAAATACGTAAAATCATTTCAGAGGCAAAAGATGACATTGAATCTATTGCAGATGAAGTTGTAGAGGGTAGAATTACGTTAGAAAGGGCTTTATCTTTAGCAGAGGAGATACCAGTTGTTCTTGACGCCGTGAAAAAAGTAGAGGAGGTCGAGGTAGAGGTAAGAGAGCGAGAAAAGAGAGTAATACCAAAAGAAGTTATCACGATGCCCGCGGAGACAGAAGCCATTATACAAGAATTATTAACAAAATGGAGTCCAATTAGTGGTGTTAAGCGATTGCCAGAGCTTGATAAAGCAAGAGCCCAACAATATTTACCATCGTACATAGAGGAATTAGGTAAGAAAAAGTTAGAAGCAGGAAACAGGGAAAATCGTATATTAAAAGCGGCAGCTGGCTTTACGATGGCTTTTGCTCCAATAACTCTCGTCAATGAAGGAATTGAAGCTGCATTGCATAAAGCATGGACTCGATTATGGCCTATGCTATATAAAAAAGAAGCCGTTCAAAAATTGCCGCCGACAATACTTATAGAATATATTGATGAGGATGGTAAACTACGACGTAAGGAATTGCCTAGAGGGCACGTAATTTTCTACGCCATACTGTATGAGCTAGCAACAAACCTTGGCGCTGTCAATGTTCATCCTCTTTGGGAAGCTTGCTACGAGTATTTAACTTCTCAGTAGTCTTGCAGCGATCGTAACAAGATCAAACAGCAATATGGCTCCGAGCAATTTTGTTGCAGAGGCGTCTCTATTTTCTTTTACAGGGTCGATTATTTGGTAGAAGGATGGCATTACTACGCATCCAATCGTTGGAAGTGAATCTGGGTATTTTGTTTTAAAGATCTGATACGCTAATCTTTCAGCCGTATCGTCGCTTGGAGCATATAACCCTCGTATAATGAACACCGTTTTAACTGCTTTATCTCTCATTAGCTCTTCCTTTAACGCTGTATAGAATTGCTCCTCTGTTGTAGCTCTTACATCGATCTTTTTGACCGCTTGATTTACGAGTTCCGCTAAATACGCTGATGGATCAATGGGAGGTTTCTCAATTTCAGCAACTATTGCAGTCCAACGCATGATAAATATATGCGCTACAACAATATATAACTATGGTCAAGCTAAGTGAAATTGATCCAGAGAAGTTAGAAGAAATAAGAAAGTTCATAATCGAAAATTGGGGCAAATACTCTTTAATTAGCAAATATGGTAAAACGATGTCGGATGTAATCGAAGAAAGGTTTGGAATTCGCTTATCCCCACAACAAATTTCAAGGATAAGACGAAACGAGGTTTCTATTAAAATTACACTTCCTCTTGATGTTGCGAGAGAGATTGAAGCTGAATTTGGCTCATTGAGCAAGGGCATAAAGGAATTGTTTAAAGGGTACCAAGGTCTTATAGATATGCCAGATTGGCTAAGAAAAATACACAAAGAACTATTAAAAATGGGTAAAGTAAAAATGGATGAGTTTTCGAAAGTTGTAGAGCCGTTGCTCCCTGAAGGAAAAACGGCTTGGGATGTTTTAGGAGAATTAGGAAGACTTAATTTACTAAGAAGGGTAGGAGATTACTACGTTATTTACAAAATACCAAAATCAATCATTCCATTTCAGACTTGACGACTATTTTACCGCCTTCATCTATCCAAACAAGGACATCGCCAACCTTTATTTTCAATTTTTCTCTTACCCTTACTGGAATATATATTTTGAATTGACTATATACCGTGCTTTTTGCGAGTATTTTTCCCATGTTAAAAATTTACCTACAGTTCTTATATATTTTTTTGCACCATATACTAATATGACTGCATTGAGACCTGGTGTAGTTTTAGCGGCCACACAGAAGGCAACTTCAATGGGTAGTTATGGAGCAAACAAGATGTACATTAGATCTGCTGGTAGAATGACTTGGAGTAAGAAGCCATTCATTCTCTGTAATGCTCCTTACACCATCGAGTCTCCTCATGTAAGGCAAGCAGCCGTGAGAGTTGTATTTGGTAAAATGGCACGAGAATACGAGGCTCTAAGCCCTACAGAAAAAGAGAGATTAAAGAGAGAGACAGGATTACCTGGTGCAGCAGGATACATTAAGGGTAAGTCTGTCAAAGACAGAGTTGAGAGAGAGTTCCCAGGAGTACCTTATGCAGAGAAGCCAGCTAGAAGGAGCTACCACACAATCGAAGAGCTAGAAAGATATGTACAAGAGGTAATGGGTTACGAGATAGTAGCTGGAAGGTTCTAACTTAATTTCTTTTTCGAGGTGATGTAAATGGACATGGAGAAGTTGATTGAATACACAATTGGTTTCGGTGACGGACTTACAGATGTAGGCATTGATTACCTAGATGACGTATTCAACACTAAAGACAAGCCGGTACTCAAAAAGGCATCAACTTGGGGTCACATTGGATTAGGAGCAGCACTAGTTGCTGCAGATTACATGGGATTCTTTAGAGGCAAGTCTTCAACAATCGCTGCTGTAATCGCTGGAAGACACATCGGTGCCGGCGTAGGCAAAATCGTTAAGGCTGTGGCAGAGGGAGAACCAGTCTGGGGTGAAAAAAAAAGTGAAGTAACAGTTACTTTCGAGGAGCTAGAGAAGGGTTCACTTGAAATCGAAGAGACAAAAGAGGAAACTAAAGAAGAAACAACTGAAACAGTTGAAGAACTTCCAGGACAAGCATTATAATGTTATTTTTTAAATGTGCACAACCACAACATATCTTGAGCTTGTAAGTCCTCCTGTTGTAA
>Ga0190314_1000750_pt1 | contig 10653 bp, 10 predicted proteins | sample 4870071112_MG_FD_165055 | JGI IMG/M metagenome (GOLD analysis project Ga0190314, IMG submission 165055) | Hydrothermal vent sediment bacterial communities from Southern Trench, Guaymas Basin, Mexico - 4870-07-11-12_MG | ecosystem: Environmental > Aquatic > Marine > Hydrothermal vents > Sediment ...
ATATTATTTTATATATTAAAAGAAAGTTTTATAAAAAGAATGATATTACCATTATATATCATCAGTTTAATACTTTTGAGTGGTGTTTTATTTTTTGGAACAAGAGTAGGTGGAGCTATAAGATGGTTTCGTTTAGCTGGAATTTCATTTCAACCTTCTGAATTATCTAAACTTTCTTTGATCCTGGCTTTGGCTTATATTTTTACAGATAGATCTTTTAGAGGTTTTCTTGTTTCAGCTATCGCTACTCTTATTCCAGTATTTTTGATTTTAAAAGAACCAGATTTGGGTGTCGCTATTCTTCATGTGTTTATTTGGGCTATTATGCTTTTGTTCTCAGGAATTTCTTATAAAATCATTACAACAGTTTTTGGTGTATTATTAGGTTCGATTCCTGTAATGTATTTTTTTGTTCTAAAGGATTACCAGAGAGAAAGAATTATATCATTTTTAAATCCTGAAAAATATTTTTTAAGTTCTTCTTACAATGTTATAATGTCAAAGAATACAATTGGATCAGGAGGAGTGTTTGGAAGAGGATTCCTTGTTTCTCCATCTGTAAATGGTCAATTTGTTCCTAAGTTTGAAACGGATTTTATATTTTCCGCTGTAGGAGAACAATTTGGATTTTTTGGAAGTCTTTTGGTTTTGCTTGCTTTTGGAGTTATTATCTTTGAAATTTTAAGGAAAGTTAAAGATTTTAAGGACAATTTTTGGAAGTTGGCTTCAATAGGGATAATATCTTGCTTTATGTTTCATGTTTTTGAAAATATAGGAATGAATATCGGGCTTTTACCGGTTACGGGGATACCTCTCCCATTTTTAAGTTATGGAGGGACTTCAACAATTATTTTTAGTATAATGATTGGATTTCTTTTGAAAGCAAATGCTTTGAGTAATAAAACAAGGAAGGTGATTTAAATGGTACAGCCTAGTCATAAGAAAAGACGTGAATTTTCTTTGCTACCTTATATATTTATTTTTTCTTTAATTTTGATTTTTATAATTTCTGTGGTGCTTTCAGTAAGCAACTTTTTTAGATATCGTAATTTGTTGGAAGAATATAACTCTTTAAAAAATTATGTAAATAACAAGTTATCAAATTATGAGTTAAAGCTAAATGATCTACAAACCAAACTAGGTCCAAATTCGCTGGTAGATAAATATATATTATCGGCAAATTACATGAACAACTTTGGAGTTGATCTTGAGTACATCATGAGTAATCTTGAAGATGATCCAGGAACTGGTTATTTTATGGTTTTTGTAATTGGAAATGAATCAAGTTGGTTAACTGTAAAAAAAGGAAATCAAACTTATTTTTCAAGGGAGTTAAAACCAGGGTTATCTAAATATAAGTTTTATTATTTTAAAGAACCTAGAATTAAGACAGACTACGATATAATTATATCAAGTGATTCAGATTTAGTGGTGGGAAAACCCGGACGTGTTTATTTATTGTTTTTTGGTGTAGGAAGTGGCTTTCATCCGACAAAGGTAGTTTTTATAGATAAAATGAAAATCGAAAATCTGCAAAAAACGTTTAGCCTATATATTCCCGGGAAGTAGTAGAGGAGGAGAAAGGATGTATTTGCAAGATATAATTCGAAAATTGGATGATTTTTGGTCATCATATGGTTGTTTTATTGATCTGCCGTATGATATGGAAATGGGAGCAGGAACATTCCATACATCAACGTTTTTTGGGGTATTGAGAAAAAGAGGTTGGAAGGTTGCCTTTGTTCAACCTAGTAGAAGGCCAACTGATGGAAGATATGGAGAAAACCCCAATAGAATGCAAAGATTTTTGCAATATCAGGTAGTAATTAAGCCTAATCCAGAAAAATCTCAGGAAATTTATCTAGAATCTTTAAAAGCTTTGGGAATTGACCCGAAAGAACATGATATAAGATTTGTAGAAGATAACTGGGAATCCCCCAGTTTAGGTGCTTGGGGAGTTGGTTGGGAAGTTTGGCTTGATGGTATGGAAATAACACAATTTACCTATTTTCAACAAGTTGGCGGAATTTCTTTGAAACAAATCCCACTTGAAATCACTTATGGTCTTGAAAGAATAGCAATGTATTTACAGGGAGTTGAAAGTGTATTTGAGGTTATGTGGAATAAAGATGTAAAATATGGTGAATTATTTTTAGAAAACGAAAGACAATTTTCAAAATATAATTTTGAAGAAGCAAATACTGAAAAATTATTTAAATTGTATGAAATATACCGAAGTGAATTTAATAGTTTAGTAAACAAAGGTTTATTTTTACCTGCGTATGAACAATTAATAAAATGTTCTCATATTTTCAATTTACTGGATGCTAGAAACGCAATAAGTGTAACACAGCGGCAGGATTATATTAGGGATATTAGAGCAATGGCAACGGTTTGTGCTGGGAAATTTTTGGAATATGAGGAAGGTGAAAATAATGGCTGAGTATTTATTTGAAATAGGAGTTGAAGAATTACCTACAACTGAAGTGAAAAATATCTTAGAGCAATTAAATGAAAAAATACAAAATTTATTAAAAACTGAGAATCTAAATTTTGATGTTGTAAAGGTGTTTTTTGCCCCTAGAAGATTTGGATTTTATATTCAAAATTTACAGGAAAGACAAGAAAACAAAATCATTGAAAAAAGAGGCCCTTCTGTAAAAATTGCCTTTGATGAAAACAAAAATCCCACAAAAGCTCTTCAAGGATTTTTAAATTCGAACAAAGCTTCTTTGAAGGATGTGGTAGAAAAAGATAACTACGTTTATATAAAAAAGGAAATAGAGGGCAAATCTTCCAGTAAAATACTTCAGGAAAATTTGCCAAAAATTATTAAAGAACTTAATTTTAGAAAACCAATGAAATGGGGTAATGGTGCTTACAGTTTTGTAAGGATTCCACATTGGATTTTATCAATTTTCAATGGGGAAGTTTTAGATTTAGAAATTTTTGGAATTAAAGCTTCTAACAAAACATATGGTCATAGATTTGTTAAAGATGAGCCGATAACTGTAAAAAATATAAATGATTATATTTTAAAGTTGAAAGAATTTCAAGTATTTCCATTTGAAGATGAAAGAAAAGATTGTGTGAAAATACAAATAAATGAGTTTGAACAGAAAAACAATTTGAATGTTGAAAAAGACGAAGAACTTATAGATGAAGTAGTTACGTTAACAGAATTTCCAGGGATTTTAAGTGGTACTTTTCAGAGTAAATATCTATCACTTCCCGAAGAACTTATTACTATAACTATAAAACATCATCAAAGGTCTTTTACGGTTTTTGAGAAAAAGAAAATAACAAATCAGTTCATTTCTTTTATTGACTCTCCAACGGGAAATAAAGATGTAATAAGGAAGGGCTACGAGAGGGTAATTAATGCAAGGCTTGAAGATGCAAGATATTATTTTGAAAAGGATTTAAAAATTCCTCTAGAAGATTTTAATAGAAAACTTGAAGAAATGGTGTTTCAAAAAGAACTTGGAACTTTGAAAGATAAGGTAGAAAGAATAGAAAAATTATCAAATTTAATATGTGAAGATTTAAAAATTTCTTATTCTGATAAAACAAGAATATTAAGAACGGCAAAATTATGTAAAGCAGATATTGCATCAAACGTAGTTTACGAATTTCCTGAACTTCAGGGAGTTATGGGAAGAATATATGCCTTAAAAGATAACGAAGAAGAATCAGTAGCATACGGGATAGAGGAGCATTATAATGATGTACCAAATATTATAACTGGGGCAGTTGTGGCGCTGGCTGATAGAATCGATACAGTTGTTGGTAGCTTTGCCATAGGAAACATTCCAACGGGGTCAAAAGATCCATTTGGATTAAGGAAAAAGACAGATACTCTATTTGAGATTATTATTCACTATAAATGGAATTTAAATTTTGAAAAAATGGTAAAAGAAGCTTCAGAGTTAATTGGTAAAGAAATTCCAGAAGAATTAATTCAATTTTTTGAAAATAGATATGAACTATTCCATTCTAAAGTTAGATATGATATAGCAAGAGCTGTTAAAAATTATTGGAGAAGGCCATATGCAGGAAAATTGATTGTGGATGCTTTGAATGGAATAGTTGATCAAGAAGAGTTTCAACATCTTTTAGTAGGTTTTGAAAGGGTTCACAATATTTCCAAGAAATATGATAGCTTCGATTTTGATCCAACTAAATTTTTAGAAAAGGAAGAAATAGATTTATTTAATGTATATATTAATGTTAAACCAAAAATATTAAAAAGTATTGATGAATTAAATTTCAGAGAAGCATTGGAACATCTCATTAGTTTGAGACCATATATTGACAATTATTTTGATAACGTATTTGTTATGACAAAACAAGACGATATAAGAATGAATAGGCTTGCTTTCTTAAAAAATTTAGATAATCTATTTTTGCTTTTGGGAGATCTTAGTGTGATCGAAAAGAAATTAAATTAATATGGTATAATATTAGTTAAGGGGTGAGATAATGAAAGAAATGACAAAAAAATTTTTAGAAGATGCTTTTGCTGGTGAATCTATGGCTCATATGAAATATTCTATTTTTGCTGAAGAAGCAGAAAAGAAGGGTTTAAAAAAACTTGCAAGGCTTTTTAAAGCAATTGCATATGCTGAATTTGTTCATGCAAGGAATCACTTCAAAGTTTTAAGAAAACTTTCTGAAAATATGTCTGATAATGTTCAAAGTTGCATCGATGGTGAAACTTTTGAAATTGAGGAAATGTATCCAGTATATAAAAACTCAGCAGAGTTTCAAGGTGAGAATGAAGCTGTAAGAAGTACGCATTTTGCTCTTGAAGCTGAAAAAATACACGCTGAGATGTATAAAAAAGCAAAAGATTTAGTGGAAAAAGGTCAGGACTATACAGCTGAGAAGATTTATATATGCCCAGTTTGTGGTTATACAGTGGAGGATGAGGTTCCAGAAAAATGCCCGGTTTGTGGAGCTCCAAAAGATATGTTTGTTGATTTTTAGAAGGCGGGAAAAGATGGACCAATTTGTTAAATTAAGTGACTTTAAAGGAGAAAAGCATGTTCCTGTTAAAGTTGCTTCGCGAATTGTTCCTACAATGAGCGAACCAATTCTTAGAGCAAGGATAAAACTTGAAAAACTTCTAGGATTATTGCACCATTTTATTGTAATTTGCATGATTTGTGGGAAACAATTACTACTGCTTAGGTTGAAAGAAATTTAAGAAACATAAGGTGCCAAACGCGCCTTATTTTTTTTGGAGGTGTATATTTTGATTAAGAAAATTATTGTTTGGATTATTTTGGCGATCGTTATTATTGTATATTTTGGAACTGGTGTTTATCAGGTGGGGCCTTCTGAAGTAGCCTTAATAAAAACATTTGGAAAGTATTCACAAACTACTGGTCCTGGAATCCATATTCATTTACCTTATCCTTTTCAAACACATGTTATAGTTGATGTTGAAACTATAAGAAAAGAGGAAATAGGTTTTAGAACGATAGAGCGATACGGAAAAATAGCTTATCAATCAGTTCAGAGTGAATCTTTGATGTTAACTGGTGATGGAAATATTATTAGTGTTGAAGTTGCTGTTCAATACAGAATAAAAGATCCCGTTAAATTTGCATTTAATGTTATAAATGGAAGTGATTTGGTAAGATTTACAACAGAATCTGTTCTTAGAGAAAGAATTGCTGAAAGGAACATTGATGATGTTTTAACAGTGGAAAGGGATAGAATTGCTATGGAAACAGCAGAACTTGTTCAAAAAACCTTGGATCGATATGATTCTGGTATTCTAATAAATAAAGTTTATATGCAGGAAGTAGCTCCTCCAGATGAAGTAGTAGAAGCATTTGATGATGTAAATAATGCAAAACAGGATAGAGAAAGGTTTATAAATGAAGCTAACAAATATGCAAATGATATAGTTCCTAAAGCTCAAGGACAAGCAGAACAAATTTTAAGAGAAGCTGAAGCATACGCAAAGCAAAAAGTATTGGAAGCAGAAGGTGAGACACAGAGATTTTTAAGTGTATTAAAAGAATATGAAATAGCACCAGATATAACAATGAAACGTTTAAAAATTGAAAAACTTCAGCAAGTGTTTTCAGGAACGAAAAACATTTTTGTGTTAGATAACAGTGGTACATTAAAGCTTCTAAATGTGAACGATCTAATTGGTGGTGATACAAAATGAGTGCAAAATTAATTAGTTTTATTGTTATTTTAATAATAGTAATTATTTTATTATCACTTTCTATGTTTGTTGTTGATCAGACCCAGCAAGCTGTTGTATTAAGATTTGGACAAATTCTCAATACTTATGAAACTCCAGGTATTCATTTTAAGATGCCTTTCGTTGATAATGTTGTAAAGTATGAGAAGAGAATACTTCTGTACGATATAGAACCTGAAAAAATCATTACAGAAGATAAAAAAACATTAATTGTTGACACATATGCTCTTTGGAAAATTGTAAATGCCAAAAAGTTTATTGAAACCATGAAAACTATAACTTTAGCTGAATCAAGAATTGACGATATAGTTTATTCGCATGTTAGAAATGTTTTTGCAAAACACACCTTTGATGAAATTATTTCAGAAAAAAGAGAAGAATTTTTAGCTCAGGTTACCAATCTTTCAAGATCTGATTTAGCCGATTTTGGTATTGAAGTAGTAGATGTTAGAATTAAGCACGCAGATCTTCCAAGCGAAAATGTAAAAGCAGTGTATGAGAGAATGAAAGCTGAAAGATATAGTATTGCTGCACAAATCCGAGCTGATGGTCAGAAGGAAGCTCAGAAAATCCGAGCTGAGGCAGAGAAACAGGTAACAGTTATACTTGCAGAAGCTCAAAGTGAGGCTGAGAAGTTAAAGGGATCCGGAGAAGCTAGCGCGACAAGAATTTATGCACTTGCTTATCAAAGAGATCCTACATTTTTTGAAATTTGGAGAACTCTAAGTGCTTATGATTCAATATTTGGTGATGGAACCGTGATCTTTGGGAATAATCTTGAAATATTTAAGTATATTATTCATTAAACAAAAGCCCCATTTGGGGCTTTTTTGTTATAATATTGTTAAAGTGATAATTGGAAAGGATGAGTCATGTGAATATTCTTGAAAAAGTTCAGAAAATCTTTTCTGATATGAAGGTTACTGAGATTATGAATCACGATGTGATTTACGTATTACCTAATAGAACTATAGCTCAAGTAAAAGAAATTCTTAGAATAAAGAGAATATCAGGTGTTCCAGTTGTTAATAATGAAAAAAAAGTGATAGGAATAATAAGTATAGAAGATATCATTAAAAGTATTGAAGCAAACAAATTGAATGAAAAGGTTGAAAACCAAATGACAAAGCGAGTTGTAACAATAAACTACAATGAGACACTTAGGACTGTACTACAGTATTTTGAAAAATACGGTTATGGAAGATTTCCTGTGGTTGATGAAAATGGAAAATTAGTTGGAATTGTTACAAAAAATGATATTTTAGGAGCAATTGCAATGAAATTAGGTATTTTGTACTTACACGATGAAAGACGAAAAAGGGTTTTAGATAGTGAAATCGAAAAATCATTAATTACGGGCGGGGAAATTAACAAACTTAATGCAGATTACTATTTTAAAATAGATTATTTTGATATTAATTCAATTGGCATTGGAGCTGCTAATTTAAAAAATTTTTTGCTTGAAAAAGGATTTGAAGAAAAATTTGTTAGGCGTATTGCAATTAGTACATACGAAGCCGAAGCAAATGTGGTTATTCATAGTGAAAGTATTGGTGAAATTTATTGCTTTATCAATGATGATAATATAGTTATTAGAGTTGAAGATAGAGGGAAGGGAATTGAAAATATTGAACTTGCTATGAAAGAAGGATATACCACAGCTCCTGATCATGTCCGAGAACTTGGTTTTGGTGCTGGAATGGGGCTTCCAAATATGAAAAGATATGCTGATAAAATGGTAGTGTTGTCTGAAAAAGGGAAAGGTGTAATAATTGAGATGGTATTTTTTAAGAATTAATTTTTAAATTTGGAACGGCCTCAAGTTCTAAAGAACTGATTTCTCCATTTAGAATTTTGTAGTATCCTGCCATAGCAATCATAGCTGCGTTGTCGGTGCAAAATTCCAGTGGTGGAATTAAGATTTCATAATTGTATTTTTTTCCAAGGCTTTTCGCTTTTTGTCTTAATCTTGAGTTTGCAACAACTCCACCTGCTAAAACAATTTTATTAATTCCGTTATTTCTAGCAGCTTTAAAGGTTTTTTTGAGAAGAACATCAATAACAGCTTCTTGAAATGATGCGGCAATATCAGCAATTGGAATATTATTTTTAAGTTCTTGTACAGTATATAAGACAGAAGTTTTAAGTCCAGAGAAGCTGAAATTGTAATCCTTTGAATTGAGCATTGGTCGTGGAAAATTAAATTTATTTGGATCTCCCACTTTTGATATTTTTTCTATTTCCGGACCTCCAGGATATCCCAACCCCAAAATTCTTGCAACTTTATCAAAAGCTTCCCCTGCAGCATCATCTACCGTTTTTCCTAAAACTTCAATTTTATTTTCTTCAACTTTTAAAATTTCTGTATGACCACCAGAAACCATTAGAACAATAAAGGGAGGTTTTAAATCGGGATATGCTATATAGTTAGCATAAACATGCCCTATAATGTGATTTACTCCAATTAATGGAATACCATATCTTAATGCTAGTCCTTTTGCAAATGAGAGGCCTACTAAAAGTGCACCGATTAAACCGGGACCATAGGTAACTGCTATGGCATTGATTTGTTTACCACTAATTCCTGCTTCTTCAAGTGCTTTTTCGTATATAATTGGTAAATTTAAAAGGTGGTGTCTTGCTGCAACTTCAGGGACGACACCACCAAATTTTTTGTGAATTGTTATTTGAGAAAAAACAATATTACTTAGAACTTTTTCATTTTCTAAAACTGCAACTGAGGTTTCATCGCAAGATGTTTCTATTCCCAATATAATCACTTTATGCTGACTCCTTCATTACTAATTCAGGTTTTTTCTTGTTTAGAACACATTCTTCGGTAACTATGACCTTTTCAATGTTTTTAAAATCAGGCAACTCAAACATAACATCAATCATGACTTCTTCAAAAACGCTTTTTAATGCTCTTGCACCAGTTCCCCGCTCAAGCGCCTTCTTAGCAATTGCAAAGAGAGCTTTTTCTGTAACTTCCAGTTCCACATTATCAAGTTTGAATAATTTTTTGTACTGTTTAAGAATAGAGTTTTTTGGTTCAATTAAAATCCTAACCATGTCCTCTTCGGATAAATCAGAAAGAGTACCAATAACGGGAAACCTACCAACAAACTCGGGAATTAAACCATATTGAACTAAATCGTCGGGTGTAACATGTGAAAGAATCTCTCCGAGTTTCATTTCTTTCTTACTTTTTACAGGAGCATTAAATCCCATAGCACTACTTTGAATTCTTCTTTTAATGATTTCTTCGAGTCCATCAAAAGCGCCGCCAACTATGAATAATATGTTAGAAGTATCAACTTTTAAAAATTCCTGGTATGGATGTTTCCTACCACCTTGAGGTGGAACATTTGCATAAGTTCCTTCAACGATTTTTAAAAGTGCCTGTTGAACACCTTCTCCAGAAACATCCCTCGTGATCGAAGGATTAGGAGATTTTCTTGCTATTTTATCTATTTCATCAATATAAATAATTCCATACTGAGCTCTTTCAACATCAAAATTTGTAACTTCAAGAAGTCTAAGAATTACATTCTCCACATCTTCACCCACATAGCCAGCTTCTGTTAAAGGTGTAGCATCAGCAATTGCAAATGGAACATCTAAAATTTTTGCAAGTGTTCTAGCAATTAAAGTTTTACCACTACCTGTTGGACCAATGAGAATAACATTGGATTTTTCAATTTCAACATCATCAAAATCTACATTGGAAAAAACCCTTTTGTAATGATTGTATACCGCAACAGAAAGAATCTTTTTAACTTTTTCTTGACCAATAACATACTTATCAAGCTCTTTTTTGATTTGTGATGGTTTCGGAAGTTCTTTTCTGTCTTTTTTTGAAGAAAAGCCCTTTTTATCATCTTCTAAGATATCGTGAAAGATTTCAACACAATCATTACAAATATAGACATTTCCAGGTCCTGCTATAAGTTTTTCTACCTTATCAGATGAACGACCACAAAACGAACAAAATTTTTGTGCCATACTTTTTCCTCCTTAAAGTAACTCATGATAATTTTAACACACAAAAATTGTTAATGTGTTTCTTTGTTGTGTATTATTTTTTTCAACATAATTAATTGAATAATTTAGCATATTTCAGTAATTTTTGTTTTATGGCCTATATTGACAACGTTATATTATATGTTAAAATTACTTAATGTAGAGATTTGCCGAGGTGGCGGAATTGGGAGACGCGGTTGACTCAAAATCAACTGGGGTTGACGCCCCATGCGGGTTCGAGTCCCGCCCTCGGCACCAAAAAATAAAGGAGCCTTAAAGGCTCCTTTTTCTTTTTCGTGTCTATATGCTGGAGGGAAAGGGAGGGGTATCTTTGTCTTCTAGTTATTTTGACTTTCCTGAATTTTTTTAGTTCAAATTATTTTGTTAAAAAAGGAATATAAAAT
>Ga0190314_1000753_pt1 | contig 10638 bp, 10 predicted proteins | sample 4870071112_MG_FD_165055 | JGI IMG/M metagenome (GOLD analysis project Ga0190314, IMG submission 165055) | Hydrothermal vent sediment bacterial communities from Southern Trench, Guaymas Basin, Mexico - 4870-07-11-12_MG | ecosystem: Environmental > Aquatic > Marine > Hydrothermal vents > Sediment ...
AGATGCTTGAACTGCTTTTGAAAGTGCCTCTTCAGGAGCGAGGAGCGACGCAGTATGAAATGTTGCGTGCAGACATCTCGGATATGTTCTCGCCTGCGAAGTTTCTTGAGCTTGAGGAGCGTTTCATTGCAGAGGGCATCTGCATCTACGGAAAGAAAGCGAGGCGTGAGTTCCTTGAATTGCGGCACAGCGAGGCGGAGAAGATTTCATTGCGGGATGCGATGCTTGAATACCGTCAGGAGGTTCTCTCAACGAGAGCGGAGGAAGTGGAGCGTGCAGTAGGCGGGATGCTTAATGAAATGAAGGAGAATTCGGAATTAGTGAAGAGCCTCGCATCTCAAATGAATGTGCCAGCGGAGAGCAAAATGCTCAAAAAACTCATCGGAGACTTCAGTGGATTCAGCATGGACGACACTTTCTTCTTCTTGACCGCTTCTTTCTCTATATTTTCAAATTTTCTTGTCGTCGTCCTCACAGACACGCTCTCAAGATACGATGTGCGAGAGTGGCGCACTTACCCCGACCCGACGCTATTTCTCGTTGAGGAGATGCCTCGCTGGGTAAAAGACATTGAAAGCGTGTTCAAGGACGCATATCCCCCCCTTTCGGAAAGAAAAATCGCAATCGCCTCGCTTAAAACAAAAGAAGCATTCGCAAACTACGAGAGCGACGCCCTAAGCATTTTCCTTGAACGCCTCGGCATAAGCGAAATTCAACCCTTCCCTAAGTGAATTTATTTCTCGCCCCACCCTCCTTAAGCATGGAACTGCGTTTAAGCGAGCCGCAGGACTGCGTAGGCGACTTCACTTACGATTTCTACTGGCAGCACAAGGGTAAGAGACTACGCCCCGAAGACAGAATTCCGTCGCAGCAAGGCACTTCCTTCTCCTACGAAGATGTCGTTGAGGCGTTAAAGGCAGGACGCACCGTTAGAATTCGTGGAGATGTCGGTAAGAGGCTCGGAGCAAGCATGGGCGTCTCGCTCCGCTACTTCGGCGGCACAGGCGGTGAAATCGCAGAGACAGGCTCTATTGTCGTTGACGGTAACGCAGGCTCTTACCTCGGGATGAGCATGCTCGCAGGTGCGATTTATGTCAAAGGGAGCGTTGAAGAACCGCTTGGAAATGTCGTTCAGGTGCGTTCTGACATGAAAGGCTACAAAAAATTCGTCTCCATCTCTTGGCTCTTGCACCACAGAGGAGAGGGGGAACTCTGCGAGGAGCTCTGCGAGCCTAACGAGTTCGTGGGCGACACGCTCATTCTCAGGGATGGCATTTTGAGAAGCACGGTCGCTGCTCGCTGCAACGCAGATGCAAAAGTTCGTATTTGCGGCGACACAGGATTGAGCGTGGGCATTTTAATGCGAAGAGGTCGCATAATTGTTGAGGGTTCTGCGGGAATGAACGCAGGTGCTTTGCTCAGGGGCGGAGAAATCGTAATATTGGGAAATGCTGAAGAGTTCGTAGGCGTGAAAATGTCAGCGGGACGCATTTTTGTGCGGGGTTCTTGCAAGGGTTATGTGGGTGCGAACATGCGTGGCGGTAGCATTATCTGCAAAAGCGGAACAAAGACAATACCGCCTGTCAGAGAGATGCCCTTAAGCGCTGAAGACTTTAAACTGCTCACTGAATTCGGCATTTCGGGAATTCTCGCCCTCACTTACCGAAAATATAGTGTTCGTTGAAGCGAAAATGAGAGAATGTTTATGTAATTATTTATCTTTGTCTGCTGATTAAATATACTACTGATATTGCAGCTATGGCAAATATTGCTTCAAATCCCGGTATTTGTTGTAATATTGTTATAGAAATTTCCAAGAGGAAATTCATGAGCCATTTTATAATCCTATCTTCCCAGCTGAGTGTCATCGGGAACTCCAAGTCTTCCTTTGGCTCTTCCTTGAATTCCAGTTTGTAGTTTATGACATGAGTATCTCCAGGTTTGAGCTCTCCCTCCCACTTAATGGCAGTCCCAGCGGGATAAGCACCAACTAAAGTCTTTTTTTCAAGTCCGCTCGGTGTATTCATCGTAAAACTTATGTTTCTTGCTTCTACAGCGCCGGTATTTTTAATCTTAATAATCAAGTTCAATTCACTACCGTTTACTGAAGTCTCAGTAGTTACTTTTAAGGTCGCTACTGGCATTGATGGTGCTGGTATCGCTGTCTTCGTTTCAAACTCAGGCTCAAAAGTAGCTATATACTTATCTTCAAGCTCAGTAGTTGTTGTTTTTAAACGAACTTTAGTTTCTGGAATATCAACAGTTTCACTACCTATTTTAACCGAAGTTAGAGGTATTATACAGCTTTCGTTCTCTCTTATCCTTATTTCATATTTTACAAGTGGGGAGAGTGTTGGTGTTGGACTCAGTGTGGGTGTCGGTGAAGGTGAAGGCGATGGTGTCGGCGTAGGTGTTGGCGTCCCTGGCGGTGTTGGTGTTGGCGAAGGCGTAGGCGTCGGTGTTGGCGATGGTGATGGTGAAGGAGAAGGAGTTGGTGTCACTTTGGGCGTAGGAGCACCTGGATAGCTCTTCGGATCATGTGGATCCGTTCCCATTCTTATCTCATATGAATCGCTGTAACCGTCTCCATCACTATCTACTGTTACACCACCGCTCGGAGCACGACGATATGTTGGCGTTGAACTGGGGCACTGCGTGCAATTGACATGCGCCGGGCACACACACATCACTCCTACCATTAGTGCAAAGAACAGAAACAGGAGCAAAGCCACAGCTCCTCTCATTTCCTAACCCCTCCCTCCTTATTTAAGTGGAGAATAAGTGCTGGAATAAAAAAGTTTTGCTGATATTATTCATATCCTCTAATCAGGCGGAGATGTGCGGAGCGATTTACCGCTTCAAGCGTTTTGGTCGTGGCGAGGGGATTGCGAAGTTTTTTGTTGGCGGGCTTCACGGCGAGGAATGCGAGCAGACAAGACCCATTTTGGAGCAACTTGCTCGTGAGTGTGCAGCATCGCATCTCTCATTCTTTGGAGATGCTGTGATTCTGCCGTGTCTTGTGGAGAGAGGTCAGCATGTGAGCGTTTTGCGTGAGGAATACTACCGAATGGAAGCGGGAAGGCGTCTTCTCTCGCTCGTCCGTTTTTTGCATCCGAGATTCTACTTTGAAATTCATTCTTACGGCATGCACTCGCTTGCAAGGCTGACATCTGCGAAGCGTTTTGAAATTGAGGGCGTCCCTCCGTTTGTTGAGTTGGAGCGAGGCATACTGATTGGCTCAATATCTCCCATTCTACGCAAAGAGTTCCGAAGGGATGCTTTCTGCCTCACTGTTGAGATGCCGAAATGGCGTTGCGACACCGTGAAAGAGCGTGTTTTGGCGATTTTGCGTGCATGTTTAGTGGCAGAAAGCAGAGATGCCCTGCTGAAAGCCCTGCGAAGAATGTATCCTGAGCAAATGCGTAAGGCTGAAGAACTCTTCCGAATGTTTTATACTGAGATTGAGCCGTTTTGAGAGCCATTTTGAATGCTCTTCTCCAAATTTTCCAAGTCTTCAGGGCGGAAAACGCCTTTTTCGGTGACGAAAGCGGAGACAAAGCGAAGGGGCGTGAAGTCAAACGCAGGATTCCTGACATCAACATTCAGAGGTGCAATCTGCTCTCTGCCAACGAAAATAAGTTCCTCTTTCCCTCTTTCCTCAACTTTCACATCCTTCTCGCTCCTACGAAGGTCAAAAGAAGAGAGAGGAGCAGCAACATAGAAGGGAATTGAATGCTCTTTTGCGATGACTGCATGCATGTAAGTGCCTATTTTGTTGAAAACCCCGTCTTTAACGACCCTATCTGCACCGACAAGAACGCAATCAACGACACCATCTCGCATAAGTTTTGCTGATGCGCTGTCAGCGATGAGCGTTACAGGTATTCCGTCCTTGAGAAGTTCCCAAGCGGTGAGCCTTGAGCCTTGGTTCAGCGGTCTCGTCTCGCATGCGAACACATGAATGCGTTTCCCTTGCTTCAGCACAGCAGTGCGGATGATGCCGAGAGCAGTCCCCCAACCGACGCATGCGAGCCTTCCTGCGTTGCAGTGCGTAAGCACAACATCTCCATCTTTGAGCAGTTTCGCACCGTTCTCGCCGATTTTCTTATTCACTTCTAAGTCCTCCGCAATCATTTTCTTCGCTTCTTTCAACGCCTCCGCACACATCTCCTCCGCATTTCCGCCTCGCAACGCAGCCGAGAAAGCACGCTGAACGCCGTAGGAGAGATTTACCGCCGTCGGTCTCAAATTAGCAATCTCCTCAACCGCCCTTTTAAACGCTTCCTGCGACTGCGAAGATGCTGCAATTTCCTTGCACGCAAGGACAACGCCGAAAGCACCCGCTACCGCAAGAGCTGGCGCACCTCGCACTCGCATCTTAAGAATCGCTTCCTTCAACGCAGAAAGCGTCCTGCATTCAATCACTTTGAACTCACGAGGTAAGAGCGTCTGGTCAATCATCTTAACGCATTCCGCCTCTTCGTCCCACCAAATCGTCAGTTCTTCCTCGCACTGCTCCGCATTCATTTTATAATGATGTGAATAAGAAGGAGAAAATAAAATAGGAGAGAAATCACAAATGCGAAGGAAAGATTGCGAGCAGACGAAAGCTTAAGCGTGGAAAGCATCGTAATCAAATGAAGGGACAGGGGGGAGGAGGGCGAAGAAATGCAGATTGATGTTGATAAAGTTTTGGCGGGAATAAAGCAGGCTGCATTAACTGCAAGAAATGAAGAGGAACTTCGGATAAGAGTATCAAGTATTATAGAGAATGAAGTTGTTTCAAAACTTGAAGATATTCCACTTGCGAAGTATGAATACACATTCATTTCAGGCGGTAGAGCGGATGCTTTATATGGGCATCTCATTATAGAATACAAGGTTCCGGGCAAACTTTCAACTGAAAGAGATATTGCGAAGGCGAAAGAGCAGCTCATCGGATACATAAAAAAGGAGGCGGGATATGAAGGAAATTTCAAGAAGTTCTTAGGTGTAATTATTTCAGATAAGATTGCTTTTGTCAGATATGATGAGCATGCAAAAAATTGGGTTCTAAGAGGACCTTATGACATCAGCAGAGAGACTATAATCAGGTTAATAGAGGCTATAAGAGGTCTGAGGAGGAAAAAACTTGCTGTTGATGAATTGCTTGAGGATTTCGGTCCTGAGAGCGGAGTTGCAAAGCGAGCAGTCAGAACTTTTTACATGAAAATTTTGAATTCAAGGAGCGAGAAGGTCAATGTGTTGTTTGAAGATTGGAAGCGTCTCTTCTCTCGGGTCTGCGCTTACAGTCCTGATAAACTCAAGGGGTTAGAAAAGGCGTATAATTTGGCAGATAAGGATGCGTTGCTTTTCGCAATTCACACATATTATGCGTTGCTCATGAAGCTGCTTGCCGCAGAGATAACTTATCTCTTCGGAACGGGTAAGTGGCTGAAATCGTATGTTTTGGAGCTGGAAGATGCGCACATGCGAGGTTTAAGCGCATTAATGGAGGCATTAGAGGATTTGGAGAGTGGAGGGACATTCAGAAGAATACTCAATATCAAAAACTTCGTTGAGGGCGATTACTTCTCATGGTATCTTGATGAATTTGATGAAGATATTGCGGAAGTCATATCCGAAATTGCGAAGAAATTATCGGATTATGAGCCTGCAACGCCTGTTCTTGAGCCTGAATATGCGAAGGACATGCTCAAAAGGTTGTATCAACACTTAGTTCCGAGGAAGGTGAGGCATGATTTGGGCGAGTTTTACACGCCTGACTGGCTTGCTGAGCTTGTTTTGGATGAAGTGGGCTTCACAATTGAGCATTTTGAGGAGATTGCGAGGCAGAAAGAAGACCCAACCGCTCCTCTTCAGCTCAAACTACTTGACCCCGCATGCGGTTCAGGCACTTTTCTCGTTTCGGCGATTAAAAGATTGAAGGAGTATGCTGAAAAGCATTATTTGAAGGATGTTTTGGGCGATTATGTGCTCAAAAACATCGTTGGCTACGACCTGAACCCGCTTGCTGTGCTTGCGGCGAGAACGAATTACCTGCTCGCAATCGCAGATGTGCTCAGTTACACGAGACATGTTGAGATTCCTGTTTACCTTGCGGATGCACTGCTCGTTGAGACGAACACGACAATAACCGGAACCACATATGTCATCAAGACATCAGTCGGAAAGTTTGAGATACCGAAAGATGTCGTTGACAAAGGCACGCTCGGCGAACTGCTGTTCCACATTGAAGACAGAATTAAATACGATTACTCGCCACCACAATTCATTCAATATCTTAAAGAACGGGGTTTTAATGAGGATTTGCACTTGATTGAGAGCCTTTATGCCACCTTTTATGAACTTGAGAAGGCTAAAAAGAACAAAATATGGACTTCAATTATCAGAAATGCGTTCGCTCCGCTGCTGAAAGGTGAATTCGTATATGTTATTGGGAATCCGCCGTGGATAAACTGGGAGAGTTTGCCTGAAGATTACAGGAAGAGGTCAAAGAGTTTGTGGGAACAATATGGACTGCTTAAGGGTAAAGGAAAGGGAATGGGGAGGGTCAAGAGGGAAATCGCAGCGCTTTTCGTCGCAAGGTCGCTTGACAAATATGTGAAGGATGGCGGTAAATTGGCATTCCTCGTCCCTTTCACGCTGTTTAAGACACAGGCAGGTGCGGGATTCAGGGAATTCATCGCTAAAGGTGCCAACGGGAAGAATAGAGGAGTCGCATGCAAAGTGCTTAAAATTCACGATTTGGTGACGCTTTACCCGTTTGAAGGTGCTGTTAACAGGACTGCGATGATTGTCGTTGCGAAAGAAAGAGAGGGAAAAACAGAATTTCCGATACCTTGCGTTGTCTGGTATAATCCGAGAAGTGGAGGAATAAGCACAGAACTGAAATTGAACGAGGTCAAGGCTATTACGAGAAGATTTGAAATTGCCTTTCTGCCTGTTGAGAGGGAGAAGTATGAAAGTCCATGGATGCAAATCACCGAAAAGGCTTACGAAGGCATTAAAAAAGTGCTGGGTGAAAGTGAATACAGGGCTTACGCAGGCGTTTACACAGGATTAAACCAAGTTTATTGGGTTGAGGTTTTGGAAGAAATGCCCGATGACTCGCTTTTAATCAGAAATTCCGAGCTGGCAGGTCAGAAAAAGAAAGTGAAAACGGTTGAAGAAACTATTGAGAAGGAATTAGTTTACCCACTCGTGAGAGGAAGAAATGTGAAGAAATGGTATGTTGAGAGAGATTTCAGATGGATTATTGTTCCGCACAACCCAGAAACGGGAAAACCTATTCCCGAAAACGAAATTAAATCAAAATATCCTAAAACTTACAGTTATCTCTTTAAATTCAAGAAGGAATTGGAAGACCGCTCTATTCACAAGTTATGGGGTAAAGATAACCCTTTCTACGCCGTTTACGCCATCGGGAAATATTCCTTTTACCCTTACAGAGTTGTTTGGAAATACATTTCAGGGAAAATATCGGGAAAAGCTGATTTTTCAACAGCAGTAATTAAGCCGTTTAATGGGGACTCTGAAATGAAGACAGTTATTCCGAATGAGAAATTAATGTTAGTTCCTTTAAAGAGTGAGGATGAGGCTTATTATCTTTCTGCAGTTTTAAACTCATCAGTGATTCGGTTATTCGTAGCATCTTATGTGATTGAGACAGAGATTTCAACGCATATACTCGGCAGGGTGAGAATTTCAAAATTTGACGCAAAAAATGAAATTCACAGGGAGCTTGCAAGGCTTTCAAAGCGAGCGCATGAAATAGCGAGGGAAATTTACGAGGGGAATAGAGAAGACCTGAAAGCGGATTTGGCTGAAATAGAGGAGGAGATAGACGAGAAAGTTGCCGAGCTCTACGGAATCACGGGAGAGGAGTTGAGGGAAATAAAGAGATGCCTCAAGATTTTAGAGGAAGGTGTGGTAGAAGAGTAGAAGAAAGGGGCGACAAAGGGGTGCGCTGGGAGAGATTCCAAAGAAGAGGTTTGAGTAGGCTTAAGTTAGTCGGATGTGCGGACACGCACTAATCGGGAGAGAAAATTTATGTTTCAGCGTGTAAAATAAATATGCTTGACGAGTTAGAATCTTGGCTCCTCGTAGACGAAAATGCAATTTCAAAACGCTTGGGGAAAAATGTGAGAGCAGTTCCGAATCCTGAAAGCATACACGACGCAAAGGAATATTTGGAGGAATTATTTGAAGAAGCGTGTGAGAAATACTTGACGAAATTTGGAGGGGAGATTGCGAAGTATGTGGATGTGGAGAAATTGAAAGGTAAGTGTGCATCTTTTGCGGATTTTGAGGGGATGGTAAGGAATGGTAATGTCAGAAGAAGAGATGCATGAGCAGCAGCAAGAGTGGGAGAAGAGTAGAAGGCGAGAATCACTGCTTGAGGAATTTTTGCGACCTTCGCATGTGTTTGCGGTAGTCGGTGCGACGCCGAAGCGAGAGAAATACGGCTACAAGATTTTCAAGAGCCTGAAGGAGGCGGGCTACAAGGTGTATGCGGTGAATCCGAACCACGAGGAGATTGAGGGTGAGCGTTGCTACGCATCCCTGAGCGAGCTGCCTGAGAAGCCTGATGTCGTTGACATCGTTGTTCCTCCAGCGGTAACAGAGCAAATTGTGCGTGAGGCTCACCGCCTCGGCATCAAAAAAATATGGATGCAGCCCGGTGCGGAGAGCGAAGAAGCGATAAAATTCTGCGAAGAGCATGGAATATCCGTCATTCACGGTCTCTGCGTCATGCTTGAATCCTTGCGTGCAGCGAGAAAGCGAGAGATATGAGAGGCAAAATTGCAACGAAAAGAAATGCGAAATGCGGTGGATAAGAAAGAAAAAATGGAAGCACGGGTGAAGAAGGACATCGCCCTTTTCGAGGAGAACTTTTCAAAGATTGAGCGGGTGCGAGACCCTGCAGACGCAAAAACGATTGAACTTGCGAGGGCATACTGCGAAGATGCGAAGTTTTACCTTGAAAAAGGCGACTTATTCACCGCTTTCGGTTGCATTAACTACGCTCACGGTCTTTTAGACGCTGTGAGAATGCGGAAGGAATTAGCTGGGGAGAATAGAAGAGAGCAGAAGAGCAGCGAGAGGCTTAAAGGTTAAGAGCCGAGTGAGACGCCGAGAAGGAATCCGAGAATTGCCCCTGAGTTCAAGAATGGGAGACCTGCGTGGGGCTTTCCCCTGCCTGCGAAAGTGCAAAGGAGAGCGTAACCCGCAAGCGTGCCTGCGACAGAACCGAGGGCAGAAGCGAAGGATGCGTAGCGGTATGCGGAGACTGCGAGAATCGCAGGAATAATCGCATCGCCGAGACCCATGAAAAATGCCTCTTCACCTCCTAACTCCTGCTGCTCCTTCCCGCCTTCCTGCCTCACTTTCTCCGCCTTTTCCGCTTTCTCCGCTCTTTCTGCTCTTCCTGCTCGCCCTTTTGCAGCACCCACTTTAAGCAGAGAGAACTTGCGTCTGCGAGGCAAGACGAAAAGTAGGGGGACACGCATCTCCACAACGCTTGATGCGAGCGAGACCATGTGCTTCGTGCCGTAGACGGAGACTGCGTCGTAGACTGCAAGTATGACAAGTAGGACAATTACAGGCAGAACTTGCAGGGAGATGCCGAAAATTGATGCCACTCCTGAGGCAACAAGCAATCCAACAGCATCAATAACATACCACTCCGGACGAAAGTAGAGCAGAGCGGTGAGAGCAAGCGCCACAATTAAGGGGAATATATCAAAAGCTGGAATGGAAGCGACATGGAAAATATTGAGAATGATTGGGATAAGGGCGGAAAGCACCCAAAATATTGTCGCAGCGACCGCAAATAGCATGAAAAGATGCACGAACTTCATGCCGCCGAATTTCAAAATCACGAGAATCGCAGCGGTGAAGCCGAGAACGAGGGCGAAGAAGAAGACTGCGTTAAATACGGATTCTGGATTTTCAAACGCCTTCATTCCCGCAGTTTCAAACGGTGCTGCGAGAAGCAACGCAAAGACATGCGTGAGAAGCAGAAGCAAACCCATACCTGCAAACGCAAAAACATTCCCACGAGATTCCTCCTCCACATCCTTACCTGAACTTTCCTCAAACGCTTGCATGCGCCTCACACGCCTCTATTTTTGTCCATCGCCCGAAGGTGTCCCACTCCGCACCCTCCGCCCGCTCGCCACCGCTTAGATTTTGTTGAAGAATTGTTTGAGGGTTTTTGCGAGTTCAACGCTGTCCGCCTCTGAACGCATCAAAATCTTCGCCTTTAATATTTTGCAACTGCTACTGTGGCATTCGTCCTGCTCGTCAATGACTAAAGCGTCAAGGAAATCCTCGTAGCACTTCAGGACGCCTTCCGCAGAGACTTCAAAGCCGCATGCTCGCATCAGTGCGACAGCGGGACCGCTCACAGGTCTTCCACCAATAATTGGCGAGACAGCAAGCACCTTCTTCTCTTTCAAACGCTCTCTTACGCCTCTGAGGCTCAAAATCGGAGAAATGCTTGTTATCGGATTGCTCGGACCGATAAGCACGAAATCCTCCTCCTCAAGCAGCTCTTTAAATCTCTCAGAAGGCTGAACACGCTCAACGCCTTCAAATCTGACGCCTCGCACAGAAGGCTTTCCTCTCCGCAGG
>Ga0190314_1000754_pt1 | contig 10601 bp, 22 predicted proteins | sample 4870071112_MG_FD_165055 | JGI IMG/M metagenome (GOLD analysis project Ga0190314, IMG submission 165055) | Hydrothermal vent sediment bacterial communities from Southern Trench, Guaymas Basin, Mexico - 4870-07-11-12_MG | ecosystem: Environmental > Aquatic > Marine > Hydrothermal vents > Sediment ...
GAGGAGATAAGACTATATCACGGAAACGCAAAGGATTTGGTCTTGCAGATAGAGGACAAATCGCAAGACCTTATCCTTACAGACCCGCCTTATGATATGAAGACAAGTAACATAAGAACACCACCACTAACCGCATCCACAAAAGAGATACTGGTCAAAAACTTCAAACGCATACTCAAACCCACAGGCAATCTCGTGATATTCGTAGGCTTACACGACAAGTTCAGGTGGCACGAGAAACTCACAAAATACGGGTTCGCACTGCGGTCAGAGATTATTATGGTGTATCCGCCAGGAATAAAGAGCAAGAAGCAGTTTTTACCAGCACATGAGAGCGTCATGCATTACAGCATCAGCAAGAATTACTACTTTAAGAATGACGGTTTATACAGTGATGTATATCAAACGATGCGAGCACGTGGTGTGACAAGGAATTGGGGTTACGATTACAAGACCGCACCTGCGGAGAAGATGCACGTAACACCCAAACCTTTAGGGTTGGTTCAACAGTTAGTTGAGACACTATCGCCACCAAGCGGTAGTGTCTTTGACCCTTTTATGGGTAGCGGGACAACTGGTGAGGCATGTGTCATAACAGGGCGGAAGTTCATAGGCGGTGAACTCATAACAGAGATTTTTGAGTTTGCGAGACAAAGGATTGAGCGTGCTGTTGAGAAGAGCAAGAACAGGTGGTGGTGAAAAAGGATGCGAGTTTTGGTTGCCTGTGAATTCTCTGGTATAGTGCGTGAGGCATTTGCTTCAAGAGGGCATGATGCGTGGAGTTGTGATTTGTTACCTTCGGAACGAAAAGGCAATCATATTCAGGGTGATGTCAGAGATGTTTTAGATGACAACTGGGACTTGATGATAGCACACCCACCATGCACGTATTTATGCAATTCGGGAGTCAGATGGTTGTATGAGAGACCCGAAAGATGGGAGAAAATGAGAGAGGCAACCGAATTCTTCAGAACTCTTCTTAATGCTCCTATTGAGCGAATATGCGTTGAAAACCCAATCCCTCACAAGCATGCATTGCGGTTAATCGGCAGGAAATATGACCAGATTATCCAGCCATACCAGTTTGGTGAGCCGTATTCCAAAGCAACATGTCTCTGGCTCAAGAATTTACCGTTTTTAAAGCCAACAAGAATAATACCAAAGACCGAAGTGAAGCATCAGGTGGCAAGAGAACCAGCATCGGCAGATAGATGGAAAAAGCGTAGCCGAACATATAAAGGCATTGCTGAGGCAATGGCAGAGCAGTGGGGAGAGATAGATAAGAACAGGTGGTGGTGAATGCTTGAATATGGTGCTTTACCGCCGATAGAGCAAGTCAGTCTGTTCTTACATGGCAAGCACGTTATCACGCTCTCTTTTGTTGATTCTGTTGAGAATACGTGTGGAGCAAAAAGCAAAGAACTGTTGAGGATAGTCTTTAGAGGGCTGTATGAGACTATCTATGAGACTGATGAAGGAGCACCTGACGATGATGACAGTAAGTATGAGGTAATGCGAAAAACAGAACGCTCCATATACGATGTGATTAGAGAAATTACATGTGCAGAATTGCAGGAGTGTTAATTTGGTAATATGTATGACAATACATGCATTGAGATGCCAACGATAGCACAGGTCAGTCTGTTCTTATACGGTAAACATGTTATCACGCTCTCTTTTGATGAAGGTTTTGATGATGCGAGCGGATGGAAGAGCAAGGAGGCGTTAAGGATAATCTTTAGGGCGTTGTATAAATCTATCAGTAATGCACCCGGTGATATAAACAGCCAGCGTAAGATAGTATGTAAAACAGAGTGTTCCATACGTAGTGTGGTTATTGAACTTAAAAATGCAGAATTGCAGAAGTGTTAATTTAGTAACGTGTGACATAAGGGTTTTGAGGCGTTTTTGAAATGGGGCTTTGTGGTTAGAGATTTGGCTTTATACTCTTCTCTGGAGGCTCTAAATCGGTCGTCACAGAGCGGTTCTTTCAAAAACGGTTTTTAGGGGTTTTTGTTTTGCCCTATAAGGGTTCTATTTTAGTATTGCGGTCGTAAGAGCGGTTATTTGGCATGCATATCTACTAACGTGTGACAAAAATTATAGGTTATATAAGGTTAGGGTTTATAACTCAAAACCTAAATTTTTTAGGCTCACCTAAAATTAACCATGTCATATAAAGTATTATATGACATCGTATGATTTGCCCCTCACAAAACGCTCCAATCGGTAATCATGTCACACACCACCAGAAATGCATTACGGCATAAAACTTTTACTCTCCTATCACAAATAGAAAAATGATAGAAATGGAAGAAAGAGAAAAGAAGAAAAAGAATTCAGAAGAGAAAGAGGAGGAACTGACCGAAGAAGAAGCCTTGAGAAGAGGCATAATAGTTGATTGAGTCTATGATGTCAATAGAACAAGAGAAATGGATGGTGTATCAAATACTGCAACTGTTATGCCCTGACGAAGTTGTTCCCTATGTGTTCCGTGTTTTGAATGAGATGGAGTATCAGCCTGCTGATGTCAGTGTCCAAAATACTGTGACTATATACGAGGAAGGAAGAAAAGTTGCCTGTCTAAAACACTTCTCTGGTGCTTTTATCCCAAGAGAATGGAGAAGATATGGAGTGTATCCATTAATCGTGTTTAAGAGAAACCTTATGGAACGAGGCACTGAAGATTTCAGAAGATTCGTTCGCAAGACCTACAGTCATCCCGATTATTTGGAGTGGCTGTATGAAGTTGAACCTACTTTTGTGGGTTTCATTAAACTGATGTTCCATGAGATAGGACACTTATCTGATTACTACCTCTATGGGTCTGAAGAGTTCAGACGCAAATGCTACAGAGATAAGGATTTACCTCATGACTCCAGAGAACTTGAAATTAGAGCCAAAAAGTTTGCAGATAGAATGACTGAACGCTTTTTATCAAGAGCTTTTGAATATAGAGACTGGTGGTGTCCCGAACCGAGAGAACCACGACGCATATCGCCAGAGGAGACGCCCTGGGAGTATACGCTATATTAACAGATGTCACACACCACCAGAATTGCATTACAACACAAAACTTTTATCCTTTCACCACAAATGTTATACTGTTGAAAAAGTTAGGAGGTGAGACACCCAGATGGCGGATTTAACCTACATGATAGGAAATGTGGTTGATGCGGTAATCTCGGTGATAAACACGGTAGTCTCTGTGCTTGCGGAGAATGCTGAGGCACTTGCGTTGATAATGGTGATGGGTCTCGTGGTCGGTGCTGCAACGAAGTTCGGAAGGTCAGCCTTCAGGGGGCTACGCACTCTGATACCGTTGTAAGCCAGTCCAGAATAGTTGGGGGGTGATATAAAATGCCGAAGAAAGCAGACGCACATTTGTTGGGTATCAAGGTGGGAGGCTTGCAGGAGGGTAGGCAGACCCCAACATCGCCAGAGGCGAAATACATTGGGGGACGTGCTGAATCCCGATATGCGACAGCCTTCGTGGAGTATGAAGACCTATACGTAAATGTGATACTGCCTGCTATCCCCGAAACTGTTGGGACTGGTGTGCGGGGTATGCTCAGGTCAGTAGGCTACAACCTCTACAAGAGGCTGAAGAAGGTGCATGATGCAGATACAGCATCAGCAGAACGTGATGCTGTAGTCGCAAGATTCACTGGTCTATACGGTGATGCACTTGCAGATGCAATCAGTGCGGTTGCAGATGCCGTCATGGCATACTGTGGATTTGCGTAGGCACATAAAATGGTATCGGGGATACTATCAGGGATAGGAATAAACAAAAAGTTGTGGAGATTTTGATTTTTTTCTCCACATACTTTTGTATAATATAGGAGGTGTAAAAGAATGGTGCAAGTATTAGGAACTGGTGTAAGTATAGAAGCACCGATAGGCAACATGCTACACTCAGGATGGGACGAGATAAAAGGCGTCCTGTCAACAGTTGTAGGCATGGTGCGTCAGGCATTGTCTTATGTATGGGGCTTCATGCAATACGTATGGGCACAAGTGATGGAAGACCCCTGGAAACTCGCACATCTCAGTGTTACAACAGCGATTATGTTTGCATAAGGAGGAGGTGTAAGAATAGAAAATGGCAGGTGTAAATCCACAAGGTATAAATCCACAAGTGAACAGAGCGGGATTATTGCACTTCATGGCGGAAGGTGTTAAGACCAAAGTGCCAGAAGCAGACGTGCAGGTTGTGAATGAAGGGTTGCAGGTGATATTTACAAAGGAGGCAATCGTGAAGAAAATATTTGACAACAACCCAGACCTTGCGAGGATGGCATCAGTAACTGTGGACTCAAGAGGCATAGTCGTGCTCATCAGAATATAAAAGAACAATGGCGTGGTGGGACGACGTAATAGCGGACGTAACAGGTTGGGCATCAAACACTTGGGATACGCTTACAGGCATTACTGACGAAGTAGGTAAAGGTATCGCATGGGTAGGTCAGGGTATAGTATCATTCGGAAGGTCAATATACGATGCACTCTCGTGGATGGCTGAAAAACTATGGAATGGATTGCTCAGTCTCGGTCAGGCATTCAGGAATGGACTTACAGATATTGGTAACGGTATCCTTACAGCGTTCCAGAAGCTTGGAGAGTTCCTCAAAGTCGGACTTGACTCGCTAAAGGCAGGTTTCGACTGGATTGGCAATAAGCTTTACGATTTTGGTCAGTGGTTATGGGGAGGCATATCGTGGATAGGCTCTCAACTCTACAACTTCGGTGCATGGCTGTGGGATGGTATATGCTGGATAGGCGAGACTGTCTGGGACGGTCTCAAATGGATTGGCGGTAATATCTGGAGCGGACTCAAGGGTTTTGGTCAGTGGATATGGTCAGGAATTACATGGATAGGTGCACAGCTTGTCAATATCGGTAACTGGATATGGGATGCAATAACAGGGTTCTTCTCTAACGTATATGAAACCTTCAGGAACTGGATAGGCAACCTCACATCAGGTGCAAACGCATTCATGTCAGATGTTCTCTCAAGAGTTAAAGACAGAATTGACGATGTGATATTCGCAAACATGATACTGTTAGGAACGAGGAAGATAGTGCTGAACCTCACGGAGAAGGCGGGTGATGCACACTCAATCGGTGACATAGGCTATCACATACTCGGTAATTTTGCATCGCTTGCGGTATTGCCAATCACGAGCATGCTTGCAAAAGAGGTTGTTGCCTCAACGGTTAAGGGCATGGGTGGAACAACAATCAACCTCTTACCGCCTGAGACTGATGTGCTTAAATACATGCCAGAAGTATCATACACAGCACCATCCGCAGAGGTAGTGGATAGAGAACCATACAGAGAGGATACGCCACAGTATGATTCTGGCTACACGCCTTCAATCTCGCATGCCACACCCAGTGCAGGAGCTCCGCCGAGCACACCAACCGAAGTTGGAACACCGTTTACACCGCCAGAGACTCCAACTCCAACAGAAGTTCCATATACGCCACCAGAACCTCAACCGCCAAGCATGCCTGCAGTTGCAGCAGGTGGAGTGTATTCTTACGTATCATTAGAAACAGAGACAAGGACAGAAACGCCTGGCAGAACAGAAACAGAAATAGGAACAGAGACAAGGACAGAAACGCCTGGTAGAACAGAAGCGGAAATAGAAACAGAGTTTACTACTGAAATATCGTAAGCATGAAGCACAAAAAGGAGGTGTTTGGGATGGAAAAAGAGGAAATGGAAGATTCAATTGTGTTGGCGTATAGAGTAATGAAGCGAGACATTAAGAGACGCATACTGTATGACAGTGGAATAGTGCCATCAAGGAGCATCGTAAGGCAGTTTCTTGATTGCTTGAAGGCAGACATATCAGATAGTAGTTCCAGTGGGAAAGATACTACAGGAGACAGTGTTACGATACCAGGCAGTCAATATTTGAGCGGTTATGATAAGTATTGTTACGGTGCACATAGAGCAAATGCTGGAGAACATAATGACGATTATGGTATCCTCATTGGAACAAGCGATGTTGCACCCACTAACTCCGACTATGCTATGGGCAGTCAGATTACTGACGGTTCAGGTGCTGGACAACTGAATTATGGACAGATGACCTTCTATGACCCGCTTGAAGAGGCAGGCTATATAGAAATCACGATGGCGAGAACTTTCTATAATGCTGGAAGCGATAATGTGACCGTTAAAGAGATAGGACTTGCAGTGCATCATGAGTTCGCAAACAAGAACTTTTTATGGATACGAGATGCTCTGGACACTCCAGTTACTGTTGAGCCTGCACAGACACTTACGGTTCAGTATATAATGAAGACTAAAGCATAAAAGATGGGAGGAGAAAAGATGGAAGAGAAGGATAAGAAGAAAAAGGAAAAGAGGGTAATGTCTGAGTTCAGAGTATTCGTTACTGACGAAAAAGGAAAGGTAGTGCGTGATACAGGAGTAAAAGAGTGCAAGAGTTTCGTGAAGCAGTTTTTAGTTGGTATTTTAACAGATTTGTCAGTGCATAACAGAACATGCAAAGACGTCAATGGAGATGAGTTCGATATGAGCGGAAGCTGTAAAAGAAGCAATTGGACATGTTATGGACTATTCAGAGGCAATGCCCCCGCAGGAAACGACATCTATGGAATACAAGTTGGACGTGACGACACAACACCTACAAACGAAGACTTTAAATTGTTTGACAAAATTGCACATGGCGACGGAACAGGACAGTTAGAATACGGTGAGATGGCGTTTTACGATGTTATTGAGCACGAAGGCTATATGAAGTTCTCATTTACGAGAACGTTCCTCAACAATAGCGGTGCAACAATCACGGTTAAAGAGATAGGACTTGTCGTGTATGTGGACTTTAATGGTAAGTATTGCTTGTGGTTACGAGATGTTCTCTCTCCGCCAGTGGATGTGGAACAGGGAAAAACCTTGACGGTTCAATATACGATAAAAACAAAAGCGTGAAGATGACTGCGAACATAGAGTTTGAATCACCGCAGGCGAGACGTGTATGGGCATCATCAATGCAAACGCTTATAGCATCACAAGAGCGATTGCGGAGAGCGGGCATAGCATCAGTCATGCGTGTTGGAATAGACAAAGTTTTAATCTCTATGTCGTTGACTTCGGTTGCCAAATCGGTTGCGAAACAGATAAGAGTATCGCAGGGAACAGTGAGTGTCGAGGTCAAGGGTAAAGCATTAATTGTAACCATCACGAAATAAGAAATGTCAGAACCAACATCTATACTCGGATGGATGAAGTATTATTTACAGTCTGTATCGTCAGCAACACAAGACATAGCATCTGCACCTGTAATCGCAAAGGATGTAACTGTAAAAGCAAACGAAGTGTTTGTGGTGGAGAGCGATAAGCACAAGTTTGTCCGCAATCTCACGGTGAGTGGTGAGGGACATATATGGGGGACATTGATACATAAGAAGAGAGTGATGAATAATGGTTCAAGGTTTGTGTTGTATGAGGGTGCGGAGGTGATGTTTTATGCCTGAGACTGTTATATGGGAGATACCGAACAAGATACGTGAGATATATAATAGTGACACCAACAAGCACGTCATACAATTCTATACCGCATCAGGCTGGGTTGATGTCTTCATACCTGAAGACCATCACACGAGACATGAGAAGGGCGGTGATGACGAGATAGACCTTACGGGTCTTGCTGTTACGAAGGTGCGAGCGGGGACGCATGCAGAGAGACCCACTACGTGTGAGGTTGGGGATATGTATTTTGAGACTGATACGTGCTATTTATGTATCTGCACAGAGGGTAACGTTTGGAAGGAGGTGGAGTTGAGTTAGGAGGTGATAAGAGATGGCACATACAACTTTTACGGAGACTGAGCATGACACGACTGAGAGACACCCGATAGGGACTGTAGTGCCTCATGACGATGCGAAGTTAGATGCTTCGGAGAAGGGTGCAGCAAATGGTGTTGCATCACTTGATAGCGATTCAAAGGTTGTGGAGAGCATAAAGAAGATACAGGTGGTGGAGCAAGACACTGAACCCGCAGTTGCGGCAGGTGAGGTAACGATATGGCATGACACAACTTCAGGTGCTGAACACTACTACCTCATATACGGAACTGACGGAACAGTGAGTGGTAATAAGAAGGTGGAGCTGTCATAGAGACCATGAACGGAATAGATAAGAAACCGAAACCCAAAGTGAAGCCCAAAGTGGATGCAACTGCTAACCTTACGATTGCGGACTTACAGCGTGCGATTGATGTAATCAACCAGTTCACTACGATATACCGAAGAGCAACATTGGCGGTCAAGTCGCTTGAGCGTGCACAGGGACTTGCGGGTTCAAGTCTTCAGAACCCGATGATGAGAGGCATGGCACAAGACCCGTTCACTGCGATGATGATGCCTGCGATAGAGCAAGCGGTTCAGGAGCAGGCGAAGAAGATTGCGGAGAAGAGGATGGGCAAGATGGATGCGGAGATACCTGACGAGGAGATACAGGAGGCGATGGAGGGTTTGGAAGATGAAACAGAAGAGACAGAAACGGAAGAAGAAGGAGAACAGGCTTGAGGAGCTTGTTGATGAGGATGAGCTATTGTGGCTGAGGAAAAAGGGTAAAGCAGGGGGTGATGGGAATGCCTGAAACTGTTGAATATATGTCGCCAATAAGATTTTGGCATGAGATGATGGCGTTTGTGGAATCCAGCACTTCTTATGCGGTAGTGTTCAGAAGTCTTCAGGAAGGAGTTGAAAAGGATATGTTGTTTTCTTATATTGATTACGCTTCAGAGAGTGTCCCGGAGGCGATAACATTAGCGTATTTAGCTGGGTATAGTGCAAAGGCTATTAATCCTGTTTATCCTTGTTATTCGTGGGGGAGAGAACCGTCATTGTCTGAAGCTCTGCCAGAAGCGGAAAGAAGAGCATGGAGCGAATGGCTGGATGTTATAAGACTTCTGGAACACGAGAATAAGCTTACACAGATAAGAGACTTTGCGAAAGTTGCTTCTCATGAAGAGATTTTGCAAAAAGTTTCAGTGATTGCTGATTACAAAGATGAAGCGATTGTGTTGGCATTTTATGGAGGAATGGCACATGCTCTCAGATTCCGTGAGCTTCTGCGAGAGCATGCGGAAGAATTGAGGAGGTGATGTGAATGGCAACTGAAAGAGAGGGAAGCTCTCAAGAGTTTGTATTAGGAGGTGATGAGAATGGCTGAAGAGGAGATGGATTGGGATAGTGTGGCATACACGCTGAGACGCATGGTGGACAACATAAGAGCAGGCATGTCGGAGCTCTGCGAGTTGGGCTATTACAGAGGGTGCAACACCATAAACCAGCAAGTCTTGCCTGTTATCAAGCGTATGCTTGATTATGCGGAGCGGAGAGCGAGTGAGGGTGGAGAGTATGGAGTGTATGAAATACCGCCAACAGAAGAGACACCTGAGTATTATGAGCTATACAGTAGAGAATTGCCACCACGAGGTGAAGGGTTGTATAGAGGCACAGCGGGTGAGCGTAGAGGTGGTGTTCCACGCACTGAGGAGGAGCGGAGAGCGAGACACAGAAGACTATATCCTGAAGAGAAAGAAGAACTGTTTTGAGCAGGGGGTGTAACAGTTGTCAGCATCGGAGCGAGAACTGCGGAGGTTGATAGAGAAGAAAAACACTGACCAAGATGACTGTTATGACGCCATACGCACACTCGCACTTGCGATGTTGGAACTCAAGCACGATATGCGATGGGTTAAGACGTTACTGATGATACTGCTCACTGCGATGATAGGTTTAGGTTCTATGCAGGTGTTGTGAGAGGTGGTGAGAATGGCTGAAGAGGAAGTGGATTGGAATGCGGTAGCGAGCACGTTGAGACGCATGAGAGACGAGATATTGGAGAGCATAACGGAGCTTGGTGAGCTGGGATACTCTGAAGGGTGTGCCACTATAGCTGGGCAAGTCTTACCAGTTATCGACGATATGCTTAGAGAAGCAGAGTCAAGAATTCCTGCTGGATATTATGAGCGTGATACGGAGAGGAAACTGAGACAAGAAATCTTTGCGGTTGCACGTAGCATAAGCAGAGAAGAAGCCAGACGAGTTGCTCGTATGATGGCTGAGATTAAGGAGCATCTGCGTTATGGGGAACTCAGGGATGCGGAGCGTGCGTATGTGGACTTCATTGATGACTATTTTTTGAGGACTGGGAGTGAGCCTGAGTATGAGGAGGCTTTATGCGAGTGGTTTTATGTGGTGGCTGGATGGTATCCTCCGTCACCGCCTTTGAGGGAGATGTTTGGGGCTATGAGAACAGAAGAAGAGAGCGAGGAGGAATTGTGACGAAATGAAGAGCACGTGGCAAAAATTGAGGGAGTATGCATTGTGTAAGGAGTTCCTCAGCGAGCCCAGTGAGGTTCATGCATTGTGGTTCGGGTTCTACTCCTCTTTCTTCAGACTCAGGAGAGCGAGGATGTCACAAGAGTTGAGAGAACAGGTAGAGAGCGAATACCACTACTTCACCGCAGGCTTCTTTCTCGGAAGGATAGTGCAGGCGGTATTGGTTTTATTAGGAGTGAAGTTAATAATATGAGAATAAGAAGTGATG
>Ga0190314_1000755_pt1 | contig 10597 bp, 22 predicted proteins | sample 4870071112_MG_FD_165055 | JGI IMG/M metagenome (GOLD analysis project Ga0190314, IMG submission 165055) | Hydrothermal vent sediment bacterial communities from Southern Trench, Guaymas Basin, Mexico - 4870-07-11-12_MG | ecosystem: Environmental > Aquatic > Marine > Hydrothermal vents > Sediment ...
GAATATTAGCTTTTTTTCTTCTTCCAGATATTCCTGAAACGCTTTCAGTAAGTCTTTGGCTTTCAAGGAGCGGAAGTATTTCTTCAACGCTTGCTCCCGCAGTTTCTCTATTTCCTGTAGCTGCATTTAACCCCCCTTGCAATAATTTTTGTTGTATTTTTTCTGGATCTGTCAAAAAGTCATCTACATTCTTAAATCCTAAAGCCTCAATAAACTTTTTGGCAATATTATAAATGTTTTTAGGAGTAACAATTCCAACTTGAGCAAGCTGTGGATAAATTTGCATTATCATTTCTAAGTTTTGCAATTGCTGCTCTTTTACTCCTACTCCTACTCCTGCACTTACTTCCAGGTCAAATTCGCCTCTTATATCTTCTGGTGATATCTGCAATCTTTCATTTGTAAGCCTGATAACTATATCTTGCGTAATAAACCGCTGATTTAATTCAATTAAAAACCTAAAGAATTCCTTTATGCCTGTCTCAGCAAAAATTCTTGCAATGAGTTCAAGTCTTTGCTGAGCAGCTGCCATAATGAGCCTTACACCCGTGGCAGTCTTATTGAGGCTTTTCGCATCAAGTCCCTGATTATATCTTGTCACTCCAGTTCTATTCTCTTTAAGTCCTTCTATATATTCAAGAAAATCATAAGTCCAGGAAGCTAAAGGTTGAATAGGAAGTGGTCTTATTGCACCCAGTTGTCTTACTCTTATAAACTCTTTATCCAAAACAAGATCTTGCAAGTTAACAGCAGTTTCTAATACTTCAAGCTTCGGGTCATTGTTAAGGGCAATGTTTACTAAAATCTGTCTGATTAATGCGGTTTTTATTGCTTGAATATCAGCTAAAATATCAGAAAAGCTTTTACCCCAGATTTCGTAAGGCTCTAAAATTGGAGCAAGCACAAAAAAAGGTGGTCTGCCATAAAGATTTTCTTCAACTCTCAGAATCGTATCATTAACAACAGTTACAATAACAGGCTCAAGCAAGCCATCGTCATTTATATCATATTTGGTATAGCATTCATAAAGCTTAAAAATTTTTCTTGCTTCGTCTACTTGCGGAGGGGTAAATTGGCTTTGATTTGGTCTGAAAGCAAGACTAAGTTCATCCCAGTTTACACTTTCTTGTTCTTGTCCTTTTCTTATTGCTTCTTCTACTGCATCTTCATCATAAATTCCTTCCTGAGCTTTCTTTCTGAGATAATCAGCTGTAACTAACTTTCTGTGAGCAACAAATGTAGCATCTTTTATGTTTGAAGCATCGGGATGATAAATAAATTCATTCGGAGGAATGTTTGTAAAAACAGGCTGGTTCTTTTTAATCTTTTTTAGCTTATAAGTCACAATAGCATAAACATTATTTTCAGTTGGTTCTACTTTAACAACTTCTATATTTTCTGCCTGCTTCATTGCTTCAGCTTCTTCTACCGAAAAAAGCCCTTTCATTTGAAAATCTTCTGTCTCTCTTTCCCACCAGCATTTAATAACACCCAAACCACTTACAAGAGCATCCTTGAACCAGCGATAAAAAATCATAAAGCCAGGGTTCTGAACTTGTATTTGAAAATTAATAAGTTCTTGCATTAATTCTGCTTTTCTTTCATCTTCAGCTTGCCTGCCCTTTATAGTAACAACATCCTCTCCGCCAAAGAAAATTCTCATAAGACTTGGCAAAGCCCACTCAATCACATCAGCAACATCGGTAGAAACAACAGTGGATCTTTTACCTAATTTAGGAAATTTCTGTGCGTAATAGTCTGGATCTGCATTATAAATCTGATAACGCTCAACAAGCTTAGGTTTTATGTAAGCTTCAAAATAGCTCTCGGCAGACTCAATATCAATCCTAATTTTTTCCAAAAGTGTTCTTTCCTCCAATTTCATTTTTATCTCCTTCTATTTGATTTTTAAAATAAATGTTTGAGAAGCAAAGCAATTGTAGTCCCAACTAAGCTGCCAATTGTTGCGAAAATCCCCATTAACCAAGCCAACCTTGTTTCAAGCTTTAAAAATTTATCGTCCATTTTCTTCCTCCACTCCTCCAGATTTTCTAACCTTATATCAAAAGAATTTAGCTTTTCTCTACATGTAACAAAATTACAACATGTTTCTTGCCTGAATGCTTCAAGCATATCCTTTACCTTTCTACCATATTCGCAACCAACATGATTTAAATTTGCACCATCAGCCATTCTTCCTCCTTTTTTAAAAGGCAGTTACAGATGGTATTTCCACATCCTCAACTCTGTAAAAAACTGGCGGAGTGGCAATTTGTTCCATATAGGCAAGAGCATCAATTAGGTCATCATGCTTGCCTCTCGGAAACATAAGAAGCTCACTTTCAAGCTCTGTAAGAAAAGCTGCATTAATAGGAAACCAAATCGTCCCTGCTTTGAATCTCGGCTGCAAAGCTTGTATTCTCAGTTCTTTAGCTTTCTGGGCTTTTAAAGGCACAACTTCAAAAAACTGATTTCTTTTTACCATTTCTTTTTCCAAGAAATGAGCCAAAGCCTGTTGATAAGCAACTTTTTCAATGCCAACCTTGAGGGGCTGATATTTTGTTACAACTTTAAAAATAGCCTCTATTGTTTTTGAAGGGTCATAACGCCCATAGTCAATGTCAAGAACAAACCAGTGATTCTGCGGACTCACTGCAACTGTAACTATAGCTGTATAATCTGCTGTGTAAGCCTCGCTAATGGCTAAATCAACCGTGGTAAAAACTGAGTAATTATTTTCACGCCACTTCAAATCCTTCGGATTATAATATCTGAAATATTCACGCTTAAAAACTTGGGTCTCAGGAGCTATAGGCTGATTCATATATTCTGCATACCAAAGATGAAGCAAGCCTTGCTTGCGGTACTCTTCCTTTTTAGATTGAATTGCTTCTAAAGAGTATTTTTCAGGCCAAGTTGGATTATCATTTTCATCTAAAACGCCATACCTTAACGCAACAAATCCCTCAGGTGGCTCATTAAGCAAGTTATTTAAAAGACTATCTTCATGTAAAATGGTCCCGATAATAAAAAATCTTCCTGCTAAGCTTAAAGGCAAAACATCAGCAAAAAACCATTCTTTCAATTTTTGCCTCTGCTTTTCTGAGGCAATTTCTTCAAGTTTTTCTATATCGTCAAGAATAACTATATCAGGTCTTTTTTCTTGATAACGCAAACCTCTTAGATTCTGCCCTGCTCCAAAGACTTTAATCAGATGTAACTCGCCCGTAAGCTTATCTTGATATTCTAAAACATCAACTTTGTCAGTGATTACTTCAGCAACTTGAGCTAAAAGCGGATGACTTTGAATCTCTGCTCTTAAAGTTCTAAACTGTTCTTCTGCTCTGTCTTTAGAAGCAGCTATATAAACTAAAAAACGATATTTACCTGTTAAAATGTTCCAAGCAGGAAAAAATAGCCAAGCGTATGTCGATTTTGCAAACTCACGAGGCAAGGCAATAATAATATTTTTGTCTGTTTCAGTTAAAAGCTCAGCAAGATGATAATGAATTCTGCTTGGTGGCAAGCTGCAATAGCGAGGAAAGATTAATCTCGCAAGATCAACTAAAGACTTTTTAGTTTTCATCTTTATTTTCTTTTTCTTCTTTTTCTTCCTCCTCGCCTAAAAGTGCTTTTCTTATTTCGCATAATAAAGGTTTAACGCTAATATCATAACTGCTTTCGAACTTTTCAGGCAATAAACGACTTAACGCAACCTCGCAAGATTTTACTGCGAGCTCTAAAAGAAATCTTTTTCCCAGTTTGCTTTCTGAAATGTCTTTAATCCAATTTTCTTTTTCAGCAAGATCAAAAATTTCTGCAATTGCTTTTTGCTTCTTACCATAAAGAACTGCTTCCCGCTTTTTGATTTCTTCTAAAACTGCTTCAAGAAGTTCTTTTTCGTCAATCTTTGCTTTTTCCCTCATTACTTTTAAATATAGACCAAAATCCAGAAATTACAAGCCTTTTCATTTCCTTTTAAATTTTTCAAAAAATTCCCAAAATTTTAAAAAATATTTTATCTTTTCTTTCTAAAAACCTCTAAGCAGATTTTATTTTTCACAATTAAATTTTTCTGCCTTTGACTTTAAAAAAGTTTTCTTTATAAAGATTTATATGGAAAACAACAAAAACAAAATAAAGGAGGTGGGGTATGTGGGAAGTTTTAAGACAAAACTACATAATTTTAGAAGTAAAAAAATTTAAAAAGTTCAATGAAAATTATAAAGAGTTCTTATCTATCTTTTTTGAAATTAAAAGACATGAAATTTTTGATCACCTTCTTGTTTTTAAAAAGAAAGAAAAATATCTCGGAATTCAAAAATAAAAAAGGAGGTGTGGCATGGCTTATCCAAGATTAAATCAAAGAGTTAAAGCTATAATTACATGGGGAAGATCTAAATTAAATGGAGAACATATTGGAAAAGTAGTTTCAAAACCTTTCAGAGCAAGAAGTGGAGCAGTTCTTGCTTATATGGATTGTGAGATTTGTGGAAAGAAACATTGTATTCCTTGGACAAGCGATACAAGAATTATTCGCTTTGAGGCTTTGGAGGATTAATTATTCTCATTTTGCTATTTCTTTCTTCCATATAGGCAGCACGAAGTTTTGCCTTCCTCCAGGCCTCTATATCAGCAACATGAATTACAGGGCGGCGAAATTTTTCGCTTGTCTCTAAAAAAAATATAGGTATGCCCCAATTTCTCCAATTTCTTACCAAAGTATTCTCAGGAATTCCTAAATATCGTGATATATTTCTCCAGCCTACAATAAAACCACTACCCTTTAGCTTTTTTGAAAAATTAGAATCATTCATATTTAATTAAACACCTCCTCATATATTCTGCTATTAAAAGTGCATCTGATTTTCCATCACATTTTCCAATTTCATTAGCAAGCTGAGGAAATAATGCTTTGGCCTTTTCCAAAGATAATTGCTTTATTTCTTTTCTTGTTTTCTTTTTATGTCTTCCTAAAATAGCAACTTGCCATCTCTTAGGATGTATTTCTTCATAAGATATTCTTAAAGCCTTTAAAATTCCTAATATCATTCCATACTGAGTTCCAAGCTTAAATGTAGAAACAACCCCTTGCTTAGGGAAAGGTTGCTGTTTCTCTACCCCTACCACAATTGTATTCTCTTTCTTTTTTCTCTCAAATAAAGCAATTAGATCTGTAAGATCTTCAGGCATTTTATAAACTTCTGCCTGAAGTGTCTTAACATCTATAAATGCTATTCCACCCTTTTTCCCTATATCTATACCTGCCGCTATCATTTTTTACCTCGCCTTTATTCTGTAATAACAGATCAAAAATACAATTGTTCCTACTAAAATAAAACATTCCAAAGCACAAAAAATATTTCCATAAATTTTTTCAAATCCTATCCTAAACCCAATTAAAACAAAAACTATAAGACAAAAAGTTGCATTAAGCCAAACAGCTCCTTGATAAAGCAAACTAATATCCTTTGCTGTTTTTCTTTTAATCAATAGTCTTATCTGAGCTATTGCAAAACTTCCTGTAATTATCGACAAAATTAATATCAAACTTTGTAAATAAGGTAATGCTTTCATCTTTTCTCTCCTTTTTATTTTTATTGAACTGCTGCATTACTGCTTAAAGTTTCTATTAAAAAATCCACATCTTCTCTCAATAAAAGAACCTGAGCATAACCATTCGATATCCAACAATCTGTTTGTTGATATTTGCCCCAGTTTTCCTTTGCTGCTTTTAACTGCTGCACAAAATACTCTTTCTCTGCTTCATTCATAAGATAAATTGTTACTCTCCCTAAACTGTAAGTCAAAGCATAACTTTCTCCTTGAATTTCTTTTCTAATTTTCCATCTATCATTCTCCCCTATTAGTATACTTTGCACCATTTTTACACCTCCTATTTTATTTTTCTATTTTATTTTGTTTCTCATATAACAAAAGCACTGCTTTTAGAAGATACCGCATAATCCTTTCCAAACTGCGTAGTGTTAAAAAATATAAATATCCATGCTTTGTATATTTATCCGTAAAGTAATAATCATACATAAAAGCTATCTCATTCATTACTTCTTCTAATTCTTCTTTCTTTTTATCCTCCATCTTTATACCTCCTGCATTTTTATTTTTTCTTTTAATGCTTGCCATTGCGGACAAAAATCAGCTACTTCGCAAAAATAAAGACAACCAATTGGAATAATTTCTTTTACTATTTCTTTCTTTACTTTTTTAGCATATTCCTCAGCTTTCTTTTCATCTGAAAATCTTTTATTCCCCACTACATAATTTACTCTTAACATCATATCTTCCTCGCTACAAATAAATTGATCTTCATGCAATTTTAATCTTTGTGTAATAAATTCTTCTACTTTGCTATCTTCCCAAATGGGATACTCCACTATCACTAAAGGTGAAGGAAGCTTGCTTCTTAATGGTGAGAAGTCTCTTAACAGAAACACATTCTTAATTGCTTTAACTTTAACTCCTTCTTTTTTCTCAAGCATATATCTATATACTTGCAGCTGTTTCTCATACTTATCAAATTTTTCATGTGTTATTACAAATTCCGAAGTCACTTTATAATCATAAATTATCTCATCCTCAAACAAATCAAATTCTCCTACAATTCTCCAATTGCCCATTTCAAGTTCCATTTGCTTTTTCTCCTTTAAATGCAATAATCTTTTTGCTTGTAACAGAAGCATTCTTTCATCATTAAGCATCTCAGCCTTTTTCATTTCTTCTAAAATCTCTTGAAACTCTTTTAGCTCAAGCAATGAATGAATCATTATTCCCATTATTTGATAATGGAAGTTAGTTGTTCTTCTGCTTATATTCTCATAATTCTCTCTTAAAAGCTTTCTTTTAAGCGGAGAACCTATTAGTTCTGTTACCCTAATCATATTTTCAGGCAACAATTTATATTCTCTTGTATAAATTGAAAATAAACTTGTTGGTATTAATTCTTCTGTAAAATCTTTTATAACTGTTATTTTCATTTTAAATCCTCCACCTTTGGTTTGTAATAAAACGCACTTACATAATTGCGTAAAATTTCTATCTTATTCCTGATCACGCTCCATGCCGACCCTGGCTGATAACAAAATCCATTTTCTTTTCCATAAAGACACTCTTCACAGCTTTTTATTTTTCCTAACTCTTTAGCAATACAAAAATAGCATTCGGACCCGCTTAAAGGGAACAAATCAAGATAAGATAATAAAAGAAATTTTTTTATTCTCATTAGCTCTTCCACCGTCCTCGCTTTCTCACTTCTTTCAATCCAACCTTCCAGTATTCCACAGAGCAAATCTTTCCAATGTTTTAAATTTTTTATATAAACTTCCTTTATTTCCTTATCTACATCCATTTTATTCCACCTCCCTCTTCTTTTATTTCTTCTCCTTTTAACATTGCTTCTTCAATCAAATAATATTTGAAAAGAAATTCTGCATAACTACTTAGTCTTTCTAAATAATATTTCTGTTGTAATAAAGATGCTTTTTCAATTTTCTCTATTACTTCTTCTGCGATTTCTTCATTAGATTTAAAAGGAAACAAAAGTCTTATCAAGTCATCTATTACCTCATATCTCTCTCTTAAAAACTTCAAAATTTCTTCAAGTAATTTTTTAACTTCTTTTAATTCCATCTTTTTCTCCCTCCTTCTTTTTTATAACAAAAGCTACTTCCAGCTCATTTTTATATTTGTAAAAAATTAAATAACTACCTACTCTCTCTATCATAAAACTTCCCCAGTCTTTTTCTTTTATTTCTATTTCTTTCAAAAGTTTATTCTTAACAAAAGTCTCAATAATTTTGTCCATTACCTTATCCTCAACCGCCTTTGCTCTATAAAGATCTAACCAAATCACAAACGGAATATTTAAAACATCTGTTTCTTCTTTTAAAGCAAACTTGTTTATCAAGTAAACTTCTAAAACATGAATTTTTCCTTTCCCTTTTATCAGAAAATATTCATTAATTCCTTCTCTTTTCGAACATCTTAAAATCTGCACTTCTTTAAAATCTAAAGCCTTTAAAGCATCTTTTACTCTCATCTTTCCCCACCTCCCTTTCTATTCAGTTTCATCAAGCTCCATCTTAGGAGCAACTTTCTCTATTTTCTTTCCTCTTTCATCAATAAAATCCTCAAATACTAATACCTTTTCACAAAGAGCTAAATTCCAAAAAATTTTACCTTCCATTCTATATGTTCGTGGTTCTTCAAATAAAGGACACCATGTCCCGCACGGTTTCCATCCGTGTAAAAATGGACAGTGTTGCAGGAGATATTTTTCTTCCCCTGCAACCTTTCTTAAAATTCTTAAGTTTCCTTCAAAATCAATTTTCCCTTTCATTATTTCCCCCCTTTTATTCATATTTATCATCTTTAAAATACAAAAAATCTATTTTAGCCATTAACTGTCCTCTTTTCCTTGAAATGCTTTGGTAATCTGAATCAGAATCAAAACAAATCCCATGTATTTTCCCATATTCACATTTTTCACAATCCAACTTTCCTGTTTCTTTGTTCCTATACAATAAGCAAAAATAGCAAGTTGTTGCCTGTAAAGGCAGCTCCCTAACCATAATATATAAAAGACTTCTTTTATATCTCATAATATCTTCCACTGTTTCTGCTTTTTCTATTTCTTTTATGTAAAGCTCTAAATGACAATTTAGCTCCTCTTTCCATTCTTTTAAATTTTTTACCAACTCTTTTCTTATTTCTTCATTAACTATCATGGCACTCTCCTTTACCAATTTTCATCATCATCAAAATAATATTTCGGTCTTATCTCATATTCATTAAGCAAAGGATCTTTTTCAATTATATAAGGATTGTAATAACCTCCTGGCTCAAAATCTTCATCTCCTCCAGTAGGGTATTTTGGTCTGATTTCATACTCATCAAGTAAAAAATCTTTTTCAATTACATAAGGATTTTCATAACTACCTGGTTCAAAAAAGTCATCTGCTTTGGCTAAGGTAGTTCCTAAAATTAAAGTTCCTGCAATTATAGCTGCTAATTTTTTCATAATCTCACCTCCTTTTTTATTTTTCTTCTTCTTCAATTTCTTCCTCTTCTTCTTCATCTAAAAGCGGATTGCAATTATAAGGACACTCAAATAATAAACATTCCTCACAACTACAACTTCTATCTCCCCACCAACAACCCATCTTCCCACCTCCTTGCATTTTATTTTCTTCTAATTTTTTTATTATAACATATAAATAAAATTTGTCAAGTTTTAAAATTAAATTTTACATTTTAAAGAGCAAAACTGCCCTTTCTGATCTACTAAAAAACCTCTATACTGCTTTCTAAACTTTAGATAATCTTCACAACTACAATTTGGTAAAACGTAGACCTTTTCTTCTTTTACTTTGACTTTTTCCAAAGATAAGTAAGCATAGATAAGTAAAAACAAACTAAATATGAATAAAGTTAAAGTTATAACTAAAAACTTTTTCACTTATTCTTCCTCAAAAAGCTTTTTAATTGCTTCATATTCCTTTCTTGAAATCATTTTCGTATTATAAAGCTCCCACTTCTCACCATCCCAATACATCTCAATTATCTGTACCAAATCTTTTATGAATTTTTTTGCTATAGTTTTAAATCTTTCAGTCTTTTTTATTACAACCTCCTCCATCTTTTCACCTCTTTATTATTATTATTTTATGTAAACCAACCCTTTTTCCTGCTTTTAATAACAAGCTCATTAATTTACTTTTTAACATTTTCTTTAATTTCTCATCTTCAGCTTTCTTTAGTTTCTCTGTTAAAATCTCTATAATAGCAATTTCTTCTTCATTTAAATATTCTCTAAAAGGAGTATAATAACTAAACCTTTCCTCTTTCCAGAGCTTTATTATTATCTCCTCAGATACGACCCTTTTTATAACTTTCCCAGGTTCTTTTCTCCAATATCTAAAAAAAATCATTAAAACTTCTGAATTAACTTTAAAAAGCATTACAGGAATTATCACTCCTCCATTTTTACGATATTTCATTACATAAGGTTCTCTTTCAATCTCTTTTAAAAGATTATAAAACTTTAAATTGTTTCTCTTAAAACTAAAAAGCTTCATTTTCTATCTCCTTTAAAATTTTCTTTGCTGTCTCTAAAAACTTCTTCAAAACTTTTTCATAATCTCTATCTTTTTCATTGAAAATTATCCCTTTCCTTTTTTGACAATAAGTCACCTCCCATTCTTTATTCTCAGGTTCATAAAGCAACGAAACTCTCTCTATTAATCCTCCCAATTCATATTTACTTTCCTTCTTTCCATCCAAAATGTTTAAAGTAATTTCATATTTTGCTCTCATACCTCACCTCCTCTAAAATGGTATATCATCTGTATTGCCTTCTATTACTGTTGGTTCTTTCTCTTTTACTTCTTCTTTTTCTTCTTCTGTCTTTAAAGCATAAAGTCCTCTTGAAAGTCTTATTGCTAACCCTTTATTTGTTAATTTATTTAAAGCTGATTTAACAACATCATAACTTAACTTATAATACTCTGCTATTTCACCTATTTTTGCTTTTCCTTTTTTCTGTAAATATTCAAGACAAAAATCAATAATCTTTTTATTC
>Ga0190314_1000759_pt1 | contig 10553 bp, 21 predicted proteins | sample 4870071112_MG_FD_165055 | JGI IMG/M metagenome (GOLD analysis project Ga0190314, IMG submission 165055) | Hydrothermal vent sediment bacterial communities from Southern Trench, Guaymas Basin, Mexico - 4870-07-11-12_MG | ecosystem: Environmental > Aquatic > Marine > Hydrothermal vents > Sediment ...
GCGTGATGAGAAGGTGGATGGAGGTGAGCAAGATGACAGATAGAATCCTTGATGAGGAAACAAAGGCATACATAAGCAAGAAAATTGATGAAATTGTGCATGAAGAGAGGATCACCGCGCAAATAAGACATGAGCTTGAGGAGTTTGCGTGGTACAGATTGGAGAGGGTAATAAAAGAAGCCCTGGAGGATGCTCTGGCGAAAGTCCTTGAGGACGTATTCGGCGCCTGCATAGAAGAACTCAGGAAGGATAAAGACAAAGCGAGAGTCATTTTCGAGAATATAGCGAGGAAAGTTATTGCCGAGAAGTTACTGCAGGATGAAAACCTTAGGGAAATCCTAGAGGACATGAAGTGGGATCTTGATAAAATCGTGCAAACCGTTGTCCTTGCATACGGCAGAGATAAAATTATAGAGAAAATCGAAAACATGCAGATCAACGAGAGAACCCTCGCAGACGTAATTCGGGGGATTGTGGATGAAAGGGTTAGGCTTTTGGAAGGCACGCTGGCTGACTTGCAGGCCAGAGTGAGGAGGCTTGAAGAAAGATGACCATAAAAACCGCTCTGCTGTGGTTCGTGTTTGTACTCTTTGTACTTGACATAATATACTACCTTTACCAAGTAGCAGAAGGAAAGCATACACACGAAGAAGATCCCGCGTGCTGTGCAATTTCTGCAGTAATCTACACAATTCTAGCTATGCTCTGGTGGTTTTACGTGTTGCATTGAAAGGAAGATGAAAGTAATAGATAACCTAATCTATGATAGAAAACAACTAAAGGAATTCCTAGAACATGTACTGCCAAAATTAGAAAGAGATGAAGTATTCATAGCGTTTTTAGGTTGCAGGAAAAAATATTACCCAGAAATTAGAACAAGCCAAGAATTTCTTGCAAGGAAAATTATCAAATATGATGATCCTGAGATTGTTGTGCAAAAATTAGAGCAACTAGCAAACACAAAAGGGTACTATCTTGACAACAAACCAATCCCGGGAGACAAAATGCATATGTATTTTAGCTTGAATCCAAAATCAACGCTTAAAGGATTTAAAACCTTTGCAAGTGAATGCATGCAGAGAATTTATGAAATTGCTGTTAACCCAGAGCAATTCGAAACCTTCAGAAAATTGGACACATGGTTATTTTCAGCTGTGCATAGAGCTCAATCAAGGACTGTATATTGGTTACTTGATATCGATCACAAGAACGAAGACACTTTTGATAAGGTTCATGAGATGTTAGGAGATCACATAGTTGCAAACATCGAAACTAAAGGCGGTTTTCATATTGTCGTTAAGGCTACTAAAGAAACAGGAAGAATAATATTTACACAAATGAAAGGAAAGCTGGAGGATTTAGAAGTGCATAAACATTGTCAAGTCGCATTACCTGGCACATATCAAGCTGGTTTTAAAGTGTATTGGTGGAAGGAATCGAAAAATTGAAGAGATGGAGTGAACGATTGTAAAGAGGTTATGGGAGGTGATAGCTGGTGAGAAGTAAACGAAAAGAACTACTTGTTGTAAAAGAAAACGGGAAAATAAACAAGGACTATGTAAGAATATTCCTAGAAATACTTGAAAAGGCTAGATACTTTAAATTTCTCGGGGTTTGCGGTTCGCAAATGATGTTTGCTCTTTACAACGAGGACAAAGAGAAAATTGCGGAAGTGCATATATACGAGTGGAGCAAATTACTAAGCGGAACGCTGGTGAATGTTTTGGAAGTACCATGGTTTGTTGCATGTAGATATGCAGAAAATAAATATTGGGAAGTCACAAAGCACGTTGTTTACTACTTTGCAGATTTTATTACATGGGACTTTTGCGATAGGGTAGACGTGTATATTTACGATGCGGGGTAGGTTAAAATGGTTTATTCCTATTTGTTAGCCAAGTTTAACAGAATGCCTCTCAACAAGAGGAGCGAAAAGAGGTTTTTCCATATCCAAAGGTATGTTCTTATAAGGTATCAACCTCAAAGTAGAACAGCTCTGACAGAAAGAAAGAAGAAGGCATTTATTCGCTCATACAGGTTATATAAGAGAAAGGCTAAACTAGAGGTTTGGCGATTATGATGAAAAAGTTAGTCTGGCGTTGCGATATCTGTGGAAGGAATTGCGTAGATAGTGTATTTTACGAAGTCAACATTAAAAGATGTAAGTGGGAGAAAATTCCAGAAGGGCGGCTTTTAAGAACGCTGGCGAAAAATACTTTAATTGTGTGCAAAAATTGTGCAGAAAAGCTTAAGCTGAAAGATTTAGCATCAGGCTTTCTTTCTCCTCGCTCCAAGCAAAAACCCAACTGCGATTAAAATAAACCCAACAAACCCATGGCAAGTTACATTTTGGTAAATATCCCAAGTCGCACCGCTAACTAACAAATGCTCAACAAGCATACCAAAACCACTTAAGATTAAAACATAGCTTGCGTATTTGCGTTTTTGGGTTTTTACCTTCTTAAGGTAGTTTTTAAAGCGTTTAGTTACTTGCATCTACCACCCAACACGCTCAACTTTCTCAATCTTTTCAATATGCTTCTTTGCCTCTGATTTCATCACTTTTGCTCTCTTAAGCCTTTCTTTCCACATATTTAGTGTTCTTCTCATTTCAAACTCTGGTACATTCTTATAAGCATCTGGCTTAATTCCGTCAACGATATTGCCGTGATAGGTATCTGCCACTTGCATAGCCTCAAAGTCTTCATGCCCAAGCGTCATGTATGCAAAGTTATCTTTTCCCGCTATCCATTCGCTAAACTCCTTACGCAACTCATTATAAATTCTGCATGTCTCATGATAATCCTTCGGTGGCTTTACTACTTTCAAATTCTTACGCTTTGCGTGTTCTATTTGCTCAAGTATAGCTTTATCGCCTGTGTAAGCATTACCGCCTGTGATTGTGATTAGCATTGTGTTATGCTCAGGTTTGTGGTCGAAAGCTCCCCATGTTACGCTTGCTAAGTCAACATGAGTCTTTGGTTTTCTTCCCAATATGGCTTCGATTTCCTCATCAGTAAAGCCCTTCTTTTTCAATATTTCATAGCGTTTAGCTGTTCGCTTCAAACACACAGGCATTTTATCTAATTTGCTTATTTCAACTAGCTCTTGTTTAATATGTGGTCTAAACGGATCTTCTCTTATTCCCGAGCCAATAATTTCAGTTTCGATAATTATCTCAGGTTTAGGTGCTGGCGATGAAGGTGCTAAAAGTTTTGCACAACAAGGATCTCCTTTGCTAAAGTAATCTCTAAGTCCTATCAAACTAGCCATGCTTCCACTTGCTATGTCAGTATCCGTTACTTCAAGCTTCGACGTTGTCAAATCATCTCGATAGTACTTTAGCGTAGAACCAGCAACACTTCCTTTACACAAATAAACACCTTCATCTAAATCTACACTTTCAGACGCAATATCTGTAGCAGAACCATCAATGTATTTTCTTATGAGAAAATCTTTTGTCGAAGCATTAGGATCTAGCCTAAACATATACAAATCACGAGCCCAATGCTGATAACTATCCGTCCAATCTGTTGCTCTCAAATACATAGTTTCTGTGTACGCATCTGCCACATAAACGCCCTCTACGGCCTTATCTGTAAACTCATCTACTGTTGCTATGTGTATGTAAAATGATCTTGCCGATATTGCAACTGTTTTTGCCTTATTTATCGCCGCCAAATATGCAAAAGTAACATCCTCAGTCGGATACTCCAATTGCAAACGCCTAATGTCAACGTTTTTGTTTGTAGTGTCCTCTAGCTTAGCTTTTACTTCTTCCCAAGTTATACCTCCAGCAGCCAAATAATCAGGCATCTTATCACCTCTTTGCTACAATTCTAACAAAGCATCCGCTAAAGTAATTCGAACTATCTAAAGTTCCATCCCAAGTAACCTTGACGTGAGTTCCCAAAGTTAAACCATCAACTGTGATCCAATCGGCACCCTCAGCAGTTAGCTGATTTCCATCATAAGTCCTTATCACCTTTCCTGATGTTGGTTCAATTACTTGCAAGTGGAAAGTAACATTTGGTGAGCCAGTGGGGGCGCCTACATAAATCAAAACATCAACATGCTTCGCTCCTCGTATACCATAAGTTGAACTTTCCCCTGCCGCATCTATTGTTGCGTTATTTAGAATCAGTTCATCTAAGATCAAAGGATCTAGTGCCTCAAGCCTTGTGCAAATAGAATCTCTTGCATTTGATAAAGTAATGTCCAAATTCGAGGGATTTGCTACAACTTGAGCGTTTACATTCAAATAACCGTTTGCATCAAAGTTTAAATCACCCTTCTTGAGAATTCCAACCTTATCTTCGTTTATTGAGATTAAAAGAGCGTTCCCCGACCTATACAACTTATCATATGTGCCAGTTCCATCATCAAGCTCAATCTCCCTAGGCAACCTTGATGAGAGTGTGGAATCTTTCGCAATCCCAACCTCATCGCTTGCTAAAGCCGCTCTCAAGAAATTGTTAGCATCAAAAGTAAATTTGCTTAAAAACTCGTCCCAGAGATTGTGATCCGTGCCTGCGGAATCCTGCGCATTCTTGATTCTATCTATTTCTGCATAGAATTCGGGAGGTATCTCTACGCTTGCCTGTTCAATTTTCGCAATTTCTCTATCCGTGTAATATTTGATCGCCATTTTTACCTCTCGGGGTTAAACTTCCTAAATATTTTGGATATGCAGGATTCGCAAATATACCTTTTGATAGGGAAGATGAAAAGTACTCTAGTGACTATTTCAACACCTTCATCCTCCTTACCACATGCATTGCATCTAACCTTCTCCCTATACTTGAAAGTTAATTTTCGCAACATAATCTGTGCTTGATCCAGCGGTTGAGCTTTTCACCCTAAGCTTAAGCTTATAATAATTTCTTGTGATTTCAGCTACTAAAACATCACCACTTGACAAGCTACCACTTGTAACGCTAACATCATCCTCTCCAAGCTCATCCAAATCTCCAATTATTTCATAATCCAAGCTATTTGCTCCTGTGTTCTTGAGTAGTACTATTTTAGTTGAAAAGTCTCCACAGTATTCATCAAACACCGTAGCCCAATCATCCGTAGTTGTTCCCTCATACTTGCCCTTTTTTACCTTTCTACCTATTAGCCACGCCATTTTTCATCACATGTGCCAAAACCTTACATTCCCAACTTGCACGGGGTAGTAAACGTTCTCCTTGCCACAATGTGGACATTTTACCTTAGTTACATTACCGTCTCGCTCAAACGTCTTGCCACAGTGCTTGCATTTGCATTTAACCTTTACCTCCATGTGTACGCACCTTTCTTTATGAATCCTCCTACTATTACCCTCCCGACTGCGTAATCGTTTCCCAAATTCTTTATTTTAATCATGAAGGTCATAGGATTCCCAGCTCCGACAATTTCTTGCTTCGTTGTGCCTATGGGGGAGGTATAGAAGCTTGGTTCTGAGGGATAGAATACTCCTATGGAGAAGGGATAATTCCCTAGCTCTTGAACTATAACATCGAGGCGCACGGGTTGGTTGAAATCGCAAAGAGTTACTTTTAGCAATGCATCATATTCAGCTGGTATGTACGTGTAGTCCGCACCTGTAACGGGATTTTTCAAGTAATCTTCTTCACCTGGAGCTAAAGGAGATCTTGCAGTAATCATGTTGGGATTCGGATTTTCCACGCACAGTAAAGCTCCCCAAAAGAGAGATTCTCCATACTCTAATTGATACCCGTAGATCTGCTTGCCTCTAAATACTTCTTGCACGAAGTCCGGCTTATCTCCACCTACTACCTGCACCTCTTTTATCGTTTTTGTTGCGGACATCAGCCTACACCTATTTCTACAGTCATTTCAATCGCATGATCATATTCACCGTAATTCTCAAGATACATGCCAAGCCTATCACCACGTTTTACCTCTTTGCTTAGCAGGATTTCAATATATCCGCTTTGCGAAATAAGAGGGATGGTTTTAGGTCTTGTCTCAGGGTATACCCATTGTTGATTAATTAGGAAGGCAAACCTAACAACGCCGTTAACGCTCGGCTGGAACTGAACCTTTATCCTTCTAATCATCCCATTGTACAGGCATTGATCTTCGACAAGGATAGCCTTGCCAGAAGGCACGGTTGCGGGGAGGGTTTGAGGCATATACAACTCCCTTACAGGGGTAAAGATGATGCGCTTGATAACGCTATCGTATGTAGGTTCCTCTAGCCTTGCCTTCAAAGCATCCAGATATTGCTTGGTTGTTTGCGATACAGCGATTGTCGTGTACTCCATTAAATAAGTTAATGCTTATAATGTGTTTATAAGTGGAAAGGTTACTTTAGTACTTTAGTAAAAGTTTAAATAGTAGAAAAATTATCCTCATAATATGCAGGGAGGCATTTTATCCGTACCTCAAAGGAGAACAAGAAAACCCGTGAGGCACATCAAGATAGATGAAGAAGTCTGGCAGAAACTCACCTTGCTGAAAATGTTTTTGAGGAAGAGAACATTCAACGATGTTGTTAAGCAAGTGTTGAGCGAGTGGGAGGAAATTAAAGGCATCAACACCGACGATCTAGTCAAAAGGATTTCGGGTTAGCACCTTAACAACTCCGCGCTTTTCAAGAACTTCGGCGTTTCTTTTAGGTATATACGCAACACTACCCTTTGCATAAGGCCCGTACTTCTTCAAATCTGGGTAACCGATAAAGCTAGGGAAATTCCTAAGGAATTGTACCTTCGCCTTACCCTTGGGTATGCTAAAGTCAAAAATTTTTAGCTGTTTAACCATGCCTCTTCAAGTACAGATTCTACAATTTCACATAGGTCGTTGAAGTCCAACATTGCTCCAAGTACAATAGTGTACTTTTGAATATTTAAAGCTAACGCTCTTCGCAGTTATTGTAGAACCTGAGATATTTTTCTATCTGCTTTAGTCTGTCTTCAATCTTTGCTAATCTAACCTCAAGGGAGCTTATCTTGCGGATGTTGTAGAATACCTGAGATAACAAAAAAATAATTATGGCAGCAGTGGCTTCATCCATTGGGAGCACCGATATCATTGCTCATCTCCCGTAACTACTACAACTGCGCCTGCGGGACTCGAAACCCCGACTACATCTCCATACTTGAACTCGATTCCCTCAAGAACATTCTTGTCAAGCACTTTGGTTTCGCTGGCAGCAACTATAATATCAAGCTTCTTTCTTCCATCTGCACTAGGACCATCGTATAGAGTTACTCTTACAGTATCTGCAGTTGGGTTCGTGATAATTACGCCTCTAAGCAAGAAAGTTCTTCCCGGGGTAACCTTGTAAATAGTTGTGTCGCTATCGCTAACTTCTATGGCATCTGAAGCCTTCGGAATTTTGGGAATCTGCATGGCTAATCACCTCACTCTTTTGGTTTCATACCTCCTATTGGTATTGCAGCGTATCTTTCAGGTATTGTTGCAAGCTCCTCAAGCACCAATCTCCAGCCGAAGAACTGTATCCTTGCTTTTGGCGTATCGTACTGCGTTGGGTTCTTAACCTCGAAGATAAGCATGCGCCTCTTGTAGTGGTAGAACTCCGTGAATTTCAGGCTTGGGTCCACAAGACATGACCTCTTGTCAATCCACATATGCTTCCTCTTTGTTATATATCTTCCTAATGCACCGGGCTGGAACATTCTAACTGCAATGTCATCAAGTATGATGTATCTCAGTTGCAGTAGTTCAAGGTCTGGCATCTCGAAGAAATCCGTTAGCTCAATGCCCGTCTTTTCTTCTCCGGCAGTTAAGGGACCAAAGTCGTAGACAAGCTCCTCGCTAAGTGGTATCTGCTCTACATAGACTACCTTGTATGCTTTCTTCTCAGGTAAAAATAAAATATTTTGGTCAGGGTAGGCTACAGGCTTGAAGTACTCATTCCATGCCGAATAAAGCTCGGTCATCTGTCTGTCACCTCCCTGCTTTGCTATTCACCGATTACTAACACTTTAACTTTCCACCCTGTAACATCAGTACCGTCTGGTATTTCGATTGCTGGACCATCTGCACCCGCATCGTAGTCGAAGTAGTATATCTTTATCTTGAAAGACCTTCCTGAGATGTCCGTTGCCTCACCTATGTACCCTCCTGAGACATTCATAACGTAGGCGTCATGTACCACTTTTAACTCTGTAATCTCCGTGGTGATACCTCCAGCTGGGTAAGTTCCATCCAAGGTTATCTCCTTAGTTATGATCTTCAACCCAGCCCCGTAGGGTTTGTCTATCTTTCCTTGTATAGGCATCTAATTCACCTCCTTACTCTTGTGCAATTCTCTTACCTCTTGGCTCTGCTACAAATCCTCTAAGTATGAGATTATCAGTACCTGTAGCCTGTGCGTAGTACTCAATTTTCATTGGTTCCTCTTTACCGAAGAAGATCAATATGTCGCTTATAGCTTCAACTGTAGGCTCGGTTAGCATGTCTTGGAAGTGCCAGATGTCTTTTACAACAGCACCTTTACTGAATTTCAATGCAACGATCTTAGGACTTGCGTTAACGTTCTTAACACCGAAGAACATGAAACACTTGTCACTTGGTACAGTTGTGTCTACCAATGTAACCCATGAGTTGGCAGTATCTATTGTCTCTTCCCAGACTTCATTTGTAAACCCTAGGTCGGTCTTTGGCAAGATGTCTCTGACAACTACGTCCTTGGCACTAACTACACCGCCGATCTTTTGAGCTACAGCTTTTTCAACCAACCTTCTTTTAACCTCTTCCTCTATAGCTCTAATCTGTTGGGGAGTAAGCTTTGCGGTTATGGGCATGGTGCATCACCTCGGTTAACTCATTAACTTCTTGCCTAATCAACAAGGTATATAAGCAACCTAACAAATATATTAAATGTAATATATGAAGCTACGTAAGATGGACAAGGAGAGATGGACTTATTACTCGATCAGAATTAGGGTTAGGACTAAGGAAAGGCTAGATAAGCTTGCAGCGGAGCTCAAAAACACCTACCACAACATAAGGAATATGGATGACGTGCTAAACTTCTTAATAGACATGTACTATGATACATATCATTTCGCAAACAAGCTGGAGGTAAGATAGTTGGTTTGCATGTACAGGAAGGGAGCACAAGCGGAAAGAGAGCTAATTAAGTTGCTGAGGGAGAAAGGTTTTGATCCTATGAGAGCCGCAGGTAGTAAAGGCTTGATGGATGTTGTCGCTCTGCACAAAGGTAAAACTTACGTCTTTCAGGTTAAATACACTAAATATGACACAATCAGAATTCGGCGTGATGAAATACGCAAACTTGTTGATTTATACTATAGACACAACCCAAATCCAGATAAGGAGACTACTGCCGTTTATCTTGCCGTGAAGTTCAGAAAGCATGGCTGGAGATTCTATCCCGTGATAAAGCTCTGGGCTTTGCTCTCTGGAGTTTTCGATACTTTTGAGCTTAAGCCCAAGGATGGGTTAAAAGATTTTACTTCTTTTTCTTGAGCTCTTTGATAATTTCAGCGCCTACTATTAATCCACCTGTAAGCAAGATTAAACCACCCAATCCTTTTAACTCTATCTTTTTACCTAATTCCACTTTCTTTTGATCAACAAGGTGCCACTCAGGCATCAGTACCAGGCGAACAGATAGAGCTGTATATAGGCTTTCCCTAGTTCCTCAGGCGTTACAAATTTAAGAATCCATCTTTTTGAATTTCCCGCAGCAAGCCAATACTCTGGAGAATCCCATTGCCCTTGTCCCGTGTCTACAATTTCTCCTTCCTGATCCATTATATCAAAGGTAAGGCTGCTTGCCTTGGAGTCAACCCACCACGTAGCATCTACCCTGAGGAAGTATTTACCTGTAACAGTGTCCGTGTTTGTAGTGTCGAATTGAATCTCAACCTGTTGCCCAGGTATTACTTGCTCACCAGGCGTAACGCTAACAATGGTGATAGTTCCCTTTGTAGCTAGCTTTGCGATGATTTCCTTAGCAACTGCAGATACCTGATGCCATTGCGCCATTTTATCCACCTCCTACCTTCTTGTAAAAGTCGTAAGCGCCATAAGCTATGAGCACGCCACCTATAGCCTTGTACCATCCCGGTGCTATATATGCTATTAAGGAACCCATACCAATAAGCAGTAAGTCAGCTACGTAAGGCTTCAGGGCTTCTTTAATCTTTTCGAGTAGAGTATTCAACTTGTCAGCTATCCAATCCCAGAAATCTTTAAGTACGTCCCAATCTAATCTTACAGGCTGAGCTGAGAGAGTTACCACTTTCTTCTTAGGTAATTCGAGAATCTTCCTCAAATCCGTAGCAAGCTGGAGAGGGTTCTTGTAATACTCAGGACGTAAGCCGAGCATCTCTAGAGCCTGAGCTATCTCAGGGTCATACAAACCCCATCTTCTTAGCCATTCTTCCCAAGTTATCATTCCTTCAAAGCTCCCTTGCCTTTTATCGACTCGTAGGTCTTGGCAAGAATTTCACGACCCGTAGGGCTCATAGTGAAGAATCCTGCAAGCATCCCTGCGGAGAAGATCGCTAATTCCTTCCTGTAGGTGTAGACTATCTCTTGCCCTC
>Ga0190314_1000767_pt1 | contig 10493 bp, 10 predicted proteins | sample 4870071112_MG_FD_165055 | JGI IMG/M metagenome (GOLD analysis project Ga0190314, IMG submission 165055) | Hydrothermal vent sediment bacterial communities from Southern Trench, Guaymas Basin, Mexico - 4870-07-11-12_MG | ecosystem: Environmental > Aquatic > Marine > Hydrothermal vents > Sediment ...
CCATATTTTTCTTCACCTACTAAAATTTAAAGGAAGAACCCTACATGGTATTTACGAAGTGGATAGTATTCAATAAAATTTGACACCGTCATGCTGATTTTGAAAGGAGCCCGTTTTCCCTGATAAATTAAATTTCACTCTTCATGTTTAAATAAAAGGCAGGCCGTCGGCAATAGTTTGAGATAAACAGCAGCGTATAACCGCAGCAGACGCGTGAAGCAGGAGATTCGATTTTTGGTTGGCCGGATATTGAAGAGAGGTAATTTATTTAACAAAAAGAGGATGAACGATAAACAAAACCTGCTAATAAAAATGGTCGTAGACTAAATGTAAAAAATGTCGACCAATTTTGAACGTAACAGAGAAAGCTTTTTAAAAACGTTTATAAAAACATTTAAATATTACTTGAGTTAAAACATAATACTCACTTGAGAGAATTTTCTCGATGAGAACACTCATCCGCGACGGCGCGGATGGGTGACGTGAGGGCTTAAATTTAATATTTAAGTCTGATGCAGTCCTGCTGCCCAGCGACAGAAAGCGAAGCGAAAGCTTCCTCGCCGATTCCGGTTGATCCTGCCGGAGACCACTGCTATCAGAGTCCGACTAACAGAAGCGGCGGAGTGAGATGGCGAAGAAAAAGAAAAGAAGGTAGTTGAGTGAATTTAAGAATGCGATTCAAATTTTCATTTTTGTTTTTTACCTTATCATGGTTAATTTCTTTACCATCGCCGCTTCTGGTCGAAAGCCATGCGAGGCGTTCGTGTCGCGGTTGGCTCTGTCAACCGCGATGCGAGCCGCACTGCTGAGTAACACGTAGCTAACCTACCCTAGGGAGGGGGATAACCTCGGGAAAACTCCGTAAAATTTACGGAGTCCCGAAACTGAGGATAATCCCCCATAGGTGATAGAAGCTGGAACGCTCTATCACCGAAAGGCCTATAGGTCGCGAGACCTATAGGTGCCCTAGGATGGGGCTGCGGCCCATCAGGTTGTTGTTGGGGTAACGACCCAACAAGCCGATACGAGGAAAGGTTATCCTTTCCTCGCGGTAAAACGGGTAGGGGACGTGAGAGCGTTAGCCCCCAGATGGACTCTGAGACTTGCAGAGCAGTTAAACTGCTCTGCGGGCAGAAAACATGAGTCCAGGCCCTAAGGGGCGCAGCAGGCGCGAAACCTTCGCAATGGGTGCAAGCCCGACGAGGGGACTCTGAGTGCCGTCTTGCGTTAGCAGGGCGGCTTTTGCCGAGTGTAAAAAGCTCGGCGAATAAGGGGTGGGCAAGACGGTTGGCAGCCATTCGCTGCCGGCTGATGAATGCCAGCTTGCAGTTGGCAGCGAACTGCAAGCCGCGGTAATTCGAAGAGACGTAAACCATCTCTTGATTTGCGTTTCTTCGAACCGCAAATAACCGCGCCCCGAGTGGTGGTCGCGATTATTGGGCCTAAAGCACCCGTAGCCGGGGAGGTAAGTCCCTGGTGAAATCCTCCTGTTGACGGGAGGGCTGGCCAGGGATACTGCCTTCCTTGGGGCCGGGAGACGCCAGGGGTACTCACGGGGTAAGCGAGTTTGGTTTATAAAATTTCATCGAAATTTCGAGTTATGGAAAAGTTAGTCCGAGATAAAATCCCGGAAATTATCGAAAACAAAACAGGCAAAAGACCGAGAATGAGAATCGCAGATGAAAAAGAATTTGAAAATTTATTACTCGAAAAACTGAGAGAAGAAACAAACGAGTTTATATCTTCTTCCAACAAAGAAGAACTCGCGGATATACTTGAAGTGATTCATGCTATTCTGAAAGCGAAGGGTTGGAGTTTTGATGAAATAGAAAAAATAAGAACTGAAAAATTTAAGGAAAGGGGAGGATTCGAAAAGAGAATCGTTATCGATTTTTAAACCAAACTCGCCCCCAAGGGGTAAAAATTCCGCATGTGTGCAATTGGAAATTAACTTAATGCACATGCGGAATTTCATTCCGTTAATCCCGTGGGGACCACCTGAGGGACAGAAACTAACTTCTGTCCCGGTGAATGGCGAAGGCGCCTGGCGATAACGGACCCGACGGTGAGGGGTGAAAGCTAGGGGAGCGAACCGGTTGAGCGGTTCGTTCGGCTGGGCTCAATCGGGATTAGATGTAACCAAAAGTTGCAGTTGTGTTCCAGCGATTTTCGCTGATGCACAACTCTGCAACTTTGGTTACTAAAAACCCCGGTAGTCCTAGCCGTAAACGATGCCCACTTGGTGTTGCCAGGTTCTAGGGACCTGGCAGTGCCGTAGCGAAGGCGTTAAGTGGGCCGCCTGGGGAGTACGGCCGCAATTTTTCCGGTGGGATCAAAATTTGCCGGAAAAACGGCAAAGGCTGAAACTTAAAGGAATTGGCGGGGGAGCACACAAGGGGTGGAGATGTCAGGAAGTTTAAAAATTTTAGGTAGTTAATTGATACATGCCTACCCTTAACGAACTTATCGAGTTTCAGAAAAAATTTGATAAAAACTATGGTTTGGATTGGAGCAATTTAAGTAAAGAACAGAAAATAGAAAAACTTTCGAGAATAGCGGTAGCATTGAGCGGTGAGATAGGAGAATTCTGCAATTTAGTGAAAAAGGTGTTGAGAGAGTACGACAGGACAGGTAAATGCCAGATGAAGACATGAATGAAAAACTAAGAGAAGAATTAACGGACATTTTTATTTACATTCTCAAAGCCGCCGGTCAGTTATTGGGTATGGACCTGGAAAAATGGTATTTTGAAAAAATGAATTATAACGCTCGACGATTTGAAAAATATAAAACTTCCTGACACCACAACCTGCGGTTTAATTGGACTCAGCCCCGGGAAAGGAGGAGACGTGAAACTTAAATATCAACACAGGTAAATACCTATGATGAGCGTGTACAAAGAAGCCCTTAAAGACAAAGAAATAGCGGCAAAACTGGTTGAAATCATCACGTCTCCTCTCCCGAACCTCACCAGGGAAGAAATCACAACCTGCCAATTACTTTTTTAGAATGTAAGAAAACAAAAATTATGAGAAACAGATTTTACGAGAAGATTTAACAAAAAGACAAACAGGATACCTTGTTGGATTTTATGTAGGTGACGGTAACATCTTCATTAATAAATTGAAAGGAATCTATCGAGTAAGATTTTCTATCAACCTGAAAGAAATAGTAAAGGGCAGATTCTTCAACTTTTAAGAAATTCATATCTAAATTTCATAACATACAAAGACAGAGAAACAACAGTGAATATAGACATATACTCCAAAGACTTAGTAAGATTTTTAAAGAAAAAAGCAAACAAAAACGGGTTATTAAATCATGAAATGGAACCTAAAGATTTTCTTATAGGATTCATTGAAGGATTGATAGATAGCGACGGATATGTAAAACGAAATTATGCTGAGATCACATCTGCTAATGAAAGGTTGAAAGAGCAAATTAAAGATATACTGAAGATTTTGAGGATAAAGTTTAACGAAAGAACATATAATTATACTACTGGTCAAGGCGATAAAACTGAATATAGAATTGGATTCTCTTTACTTCACAAAAAATTTAATCCTATAAAATGGCAGGTTGTGGTTTCCCAAACGGCAGGATGAAGGTCAGCCTGAAGGGCTTACCAGACAAGCCGAGAGGTGTTGCACGGCCGCCGTCAGCTCGTGCCGTGAGGTGTCCTGTTAAGTCAGGGAAACTGAGGTTGCCCGAGGCAACGTCGGTTAAACCGCAAAGAGTAATCTCAGCCCTAACGAGCGAGACCCGCGCCGCTAGTTGCTACTCCCCGCTCCGGCGGGGAGGCACTCTAGCGGGACTGCCCGCGCTAAGTGGGAGGAAAACCCGACAGCCAACGTAAACTTTTTAAAAATTTTCACTAAATGGTAACGATATGACAGAGATTTATTACAACGAACTCTTAAGCTACCTGAACCGATTTTGCGATCACTGCGAAAGAAGTCAGAAAAATTATGAAGATTATTGCAGCACAAGAGGTATAGGTGCATACTTGAGAGAATTGTGGAGAGGAAAGTCTAAGAGGCATTCTTATTTTTCTGGGTTGTGTGGAGAATGTTCGGACATAATTTCACATTTACGGACAATCACTGCAGCGAATGAGGAGCTGCGATGTTATCATCAAGAAATTTGTACCATACAAAATGCTTGTATTAATGAAAGATGTGAGGAAGCGTTGGAACATGCTAAGCGTTTGCGTGATAAGATTGAAAAAGAAATTTTTGGGCTGCCGGGTCCTTAAGGAGCGGGCGACGGCAGGTCCGTGTGGCCCGAAATCCCATGGGCTACACTAAGCTGGCGGTGTTCGAAGATGAGGATTATTTCACCTAAAGTAGCGTATTTGGTAGGAATAATAGGAGGTGACGGAACAATAAGCGAAATTGAGAAAAGGATAACTATTACCGACAAGTCATTAGAATTTCATGAAAGAATCCTAAAGCCGTTATTAAAAGAATTGTTCAATAAAGAACCAGTAATTTCGAAAATGAGAACGAAAAATAACAAAATAACTTTTCGAACAAGAATCATATCAAATGAAGCGATAAAACTATTGAAAATGTTGGAAATCCCAACAAAAAATAAAACCTATATGATGAAAACTCCAAGAGAAATTTCCGATAGCACAAACGTAGAAGTTATAAAGAATTACATAAAAGGTTGGATGGATGCAGAGGGTTGGGTAACCCTTCGAAAAATAAAAAGAAAGAGAAAAACTTATTTCTCACCAAAAATAGGTTTTCAGACAGTTAATAAAACCATAAGGGACGAACTAGTTTCCCTTATCATAAAGTTCGGCATCAGACCAAGTGTATGGAATTCCAATAAGATGTTTGGATTCGAAATTACAGGTCATAAAAAATTTGAAAAATTTCTCATCGAAATCGGATTTAATCATCCTGAAAAAATACGAAAATGTATATTACTCCGCCAGCTTAGAGCCAAACGCGGGCTACAATGCGCGGGACAACGGGTTGCGACCCCGTGAGGGGGAGCGAAATCGAGTGGGGAAATAATAACCTTTAAATATCAGAAAACTTCAAATCTTCTTATGAAAGTGAATCTCGAGAGGATTGTCCGCAAAATTAACAATTTAACAGTTCAAAGGGAGAAAAACCACTTATAATTTCAGAAAGAAGAAGAAATGGAAGACCATCCAAAGAATTGCGTCTCCCACAGCATATACTTCTCACCAAAGAAGTAATAGAGGCATTTGGATTGTTCTTCGGTGAGGGAACAAGGACTCAAGAATATAACAGAATAGAATTTGGAAACACAGAACCACAGCTATTAAGAAGATTCATCAATTTACTCAAGGAGTTTAACATAAAAAATTCAGAGATTCGAGTAAAAATAAACATATACAAAGAGGATGCAGAAATACGTTCTGATGATGAATTAAAGAGTTATTGGTCAAAGGAATTGGACATACCTTTTCAAAATTTTCAAAAAATTACTTGGTACCAAAAAAGAGGGACAAGAAAGGAAGCGGCAAAATTTGGAACAGTGCAACTCAGGGCTTATCATAAGCTCTTGGTTAGAATTTTTATATTGACATTCTACCAAGTAATGCAACTGGCCCTTTCACATACGCAAGTTGCACAACATTTTTTAAGAGGGATTTTTGCTGCAGAAGGATTTATAGAAAGAAGGGGAAAATCAATACATAAAGTTGGTGTGAGCTGTAAGAAAGATAAAGAGATAGTTTATAAACTTTTACGCAAAGTTGGATTAGCTCCAGGAAAGTACAACGAAAGGATGAGAGGTTTTCCAATAAGAGGTATCACAAATTTTGGAATTATATTGAAGTTAAAATTGTTTGAACTTCATCCAAAAAAACATGAAAAATTTATGAACGGTATAGTGAATCATCGTTACTTCTATAAAATTTCCCCACTCGACGCGAATCCCTTAAACCCGCGCCCAGTTCGGATCGAGGGCTGAAAGAGCACCAGTAGGCAAACCTTTTAACACTCTTTAATAAATCAAAAAATACAACAAATGAAAAATATGAAAGTTCAACTGGACCCTGAAAATTCGATTTACGAGAAAGCAAAGAAAAACAAGAAAATAGCAGCTCAAATACTTTTACCTTTAATTGAGTTTGAATTTGCGTTTGTTGGATGTCAGAAACCAGCAATAACGCAGAGTGCTGAAAATTTACAGCAGCTTCAGGTACTTTTTGAGATATGTAAAACACATGGTTGGGTAAGTCAAAAAATATCAAAATTAGGGAATAAAAGCGGGTACTGGTTTAAGTTAAGTAATAGAGGTTTCGCTGAAATTTACAGATTAGCCGGTCCGATGGCAGATAAGAAAAAAGACGAGTGGGCGCGACTGTTGTGCGAGCGAGCTGGAAATAACTCACTAAGTAGAGATAGAAAAATCAAAGAAAAGTTACTAAATTTGCTCATTAAAAAAGGAAGAATGACAACAACAGAAATTTGTTTAAACTTAAGAAAATTACCCTATACTATTACAAGACATTTAAGACAGTTAGAAAAAGAAGGTAAAATTAAGAAAAATGGAAAATATTGGGTATCTGCTGGTGCTCCGGCAAACTCGCCCTCGTGAAGCCGGAATCCCTAGGGTTGTGCAGCGTAAACTTTAAATTCGAGACAAAGAAATACGGCATATATGGACAAGGACTTAATCACATCAAACATTTACGTTTGCTTGAACTTTCTCATGATAAACTTAATAAATTTTTAAATGGATTTGAAGCGCTGCACAACGGGGAATAAGCGGGCGTCATCATCGCTCGCTGAATACGTCCCTGCTCCTTGCACACACCGCCCGTCAAGCCAACCGATCGGATATCCGGTGAGAATCGAGCATCGCCCTTGCTTACGCGAGTGTGGTGCCCGATTCGAACCGGATATCTGTTAAGGTGGGCTAACCCCATGAATTTAAGGAATATAAACAAATAATAAGTCATGGGGGCTCAAAGTCGTAAAATAAGAGGATGCATGCTATGGCTTGTCGGGCTAATTAGAGGTGATGGGTACATTGATAACAGACATGTAGAGATATACAATTCATCAGCGTGTATTTTAAGAAACGCAGTAAAGGTGTTAAGAACTTTGAAAATTCCAGTAAACAGAATAAAAGTTGACATCTATACACAAAAAGCCAGTAATTCCACAGTGCAAAGGTGGGTAGAGGAACTTAACTTACCACCGCAAAATTTTAAGCTAAGAAACATAACAAGCCCGTGGAAACCGAGAACAGAAAAAGTTAGAATTAGGATAGCATCTAAGAAATTAGCAGAGACGCTTCACCGATTGTTAAAAAATGCAAAAAACAGCAAGTTCTATATTAAAGGTCTTTTTGATGCTGAAGCTTCAGTTGACATAAAAGGTTATGTGGAATTTAAACAAGCAGCATCTGAAAGTGGGATAAAACTAGTGAAAGATGTTAACCATGCGTTAAGAAGAATGGGTATAGAAGTAACAGAGCCAAAAATAAAGAAAGATAAAAGGAACAAGAAAAAAGATATATATTTTTATGTGAAGGACTTGGAGAAGTTCAGAGATTTAATCGGTTTTGTTGATGAAACAAAGAAACAAAAGTTAAACATCTTAATTGAGGTAAAGAAAAACTACAAAAAACCAGTAAAAAAAGAAATAAAAAAACCGAAACACAAATCGTTATGGGATGTTATATTTGAGTTAAAATTGCCTTACCACGTTATTAGAAGGTTGGCATCCTCTTATTCGACAAAAACCGCGAGACGGGCGGACCGATTCGCGAAAACAAGATGATGTATGCTATTGGCTTGAGCGGATGTTTTCGCGAAGATGAGGGAAATCGGTTCGCGGTTCGACAAACAAGGTAGCCGTACGGGAACGTGCGGCTGGATCACCTCAATTTACAAGGAGCGAGGGGACGCTTCGCTAAAGGGCAGCAGGACTGCTTAAGGTCTACCGGCCCAAAAAATTTAAATAAGGTTGATTAATGTGATAAACAATATGGGCCGGTAGATCAACTGGAAGATCGCCACCCTTGCAAGGTGGAGGTTGTGGGTTCAAATCCCACCCGGTCCATGGGCAACGCTCGCGTTGCTGCGGGGTTGTCCGTTTTACATGCACTTCACGATTGAAACACATCGTGGAGGAAGCGTTAATGCTCAACATGAGCGATGAGACGGTCACAGGCGCGTGCTACTCCCAGTGCTACCTGGGGGATGGCTCGGCTCGTGCAGCGACGAAGGTCGTGGCAAGCTGCGATAAGCCGCGGGGAGGCGCATGCAGCCTCAGAACCGCGGATTGCCGAATGGGAAATCCTGGCAGGCGTAAACGCCTGTCACTCGCGGTCGCCACGACTGCGAGGGCGCACCCCCCGAATTGAAACATCTTAGTAGGGGGAGGAAAAGAAAGCAATTGCGATGCCGGGAGTAAGGGCGACTGAAACCGGCACAGGACAAACCGAACGCGCTTTCGATGAGAAAGCGCGGATGTGGAGTACGGGCTGGGGCACCGCCTAGCTCACCGACCCGAAGTCCGCTGGAAAGCGGCGCCAGAGAGGGTGATAGATCCAGCGACCTTTAAACAGAAAGGAAAATGAAAATATGACAGCAAGAATTCTTGGTTTTTTGTATGGAGATGGGTGTTGCTACAAGAATGAATCAAATGGAGCGTATGTAGTGGAATTTGAGCAGTCAAGGAAAAACATAGAAACGGTAGAGAAATACTATCAGTTGATGAGAAAATTCGGAAGTGTATTGAAAGTAGTGAAAGGAGATAAGATAAGGGTGACAATGTACTCGAAATCTTTATTTCAACTACTCAAAAAAGTGAAAAATAATCCAGAAAAATATTTTAAATCCCTTGAGGAACCCGAGAAGCTTTATTTTATTTTGGGATTTCTTGATGCTGATGGCAGCATAACGAAAAATGAAATAGTAATTTACGACAAAAATAAGATTTTGCTTGAAGCTATACACGATTTTCTCAAGATGAAAAGAATAAAATCAAATGTGCGAAGAAACAAAAATATATGGAGACTAAGAATCAGAAGTAAAAATTCTCTCCGTTCGTTTCTCATATTGATGAGGTCGCTGGAGTCAAACCCCGTAGGGGAAGGTGAGAAGGCGGATTCCCAGGACCCTGAGTAGGGTTCCTTGGAAATGGAGCCCGAATACGGGGGACATCTACCTCCAATCCTAAATATCTGCACGAGTCCGATAGCGGACTAGTACCGTGAGGGAAAGCTGAAAAGCAGGGGTAAAACCCGGTGAAAAGAGCCTGAAACAGAAAGAGGAGAGGAAAAGATTAAAATTCGGAAATTGAATTTAACTATTAATGAAAATACCGCCTAAAAATCCAAGAATCCCTTTACCGCTGTGTATAGTGAAAGAACTAAATCCAAGAATCGCGTATCTCATAGGAATCCTCAGAGACGGATCGTTCAGAAAACCAACCAGAAACATTTACCGAGTTTCAATTTATCAAAAATACTCTGCTTCCCATTTTCAGGAAAGAGTTTGATAGAGAATTAAAAGTATATCGAGGGAAAAATTCATTTGAATGTGTTATAACAGAAAAACAATTCTATAAAGAATTTAGAGAAGTTTGCGAATTTCCAGAGAACAGACACCAACAATACTGGGATGTACCACAGATAATCAAACATTCTCCCAGAGAAATTAAGAAATGGTTTGTCACGGGATTCTTTGATGCAGAAGGAACAGTATATCCAAAAAAGGCGGAAAAAACTCAAAAACCAAAAATAGTATTCTACTCTTCCTGGTATGAAAGGGATAAATGCCCACCTTTAGAATTTATCCGTAATTTTTTGAATGAAATCGGAATAAAAACAGGCAATGTAAATGGTCCATACAAAATAACTCAGGTATATTCTTACGAGCTTGCAATTAAATCAAAAAGAGAGATATTGAAATTTTGCAAATTGTTTAAAAGTTTACATCCTGAAAAATCAAAACACTTAAACTTCCTCTCCTCTTTCTGCAGGAAACCAGGTAGCTACGGTAAGGCGGATAGGCTCCCGCTCTGCGGGGGTGAAACCGCCGTCCGTTTCGAAAAAATTCCGCATGTGCGCTTTAAAGTAGAATTAACGTGCATGCGGAATTTCAACGGGCCAGGGAGTTGACCTCCGTGGCAAGGCGAAAGCCGGAGCGAAAGCGAGACGGGCGCAGTCGAGCTTCTGCTCGACAAGGCCCGCCCGTGTGAAAGCGCGGAAAGTCACGGGGGTCAGACCCGAAGCCGCACGATCTAGTCCTGGGCAGGGTGAAGTCGGGCGAAAGCCCGATGGAGGCCCGAAGGGGTGCTGGCATTCGAACCGCTCCCCTGACCTGGGACTAGGAGTGATAAACTTCATTGCTACCAATTATCGATATTAAGTAGCAATGAAGGTTAAGGCTAATCGTGTGCGGCGATAGCTGGTTCCTCCCGAAATGAGTCTCAGCTCAGCCCTGCCGGAGCGTGCGGCGCGGTAGAGTTACTGATTGTATGGTTAAGGGC
>Ga0190314_1000769_pt1 | contig 10488 bp, 7 predicted proteins | sample 4870071112_MG_FD_165055 | JGI IMG/M metagenome (GOLD analysis project Ga0190314, IMG submission 165055) | Hydrothermal vent sediment bacterial communities from Southern Trench, Guaymas Basin, Mexico - 4870-07-11-12_MG | ecosystem: Environmental > Aquatic > Marine > Hydrothermal vents > Sediment ...
GCGGCATACATAGGACCAATCCTCAAGGTAGAAACCAAAAAAGCAACAGAGTTCATGAAGAACTTCCTAGACCCTGAGATAATTGAGCAAGAAAAAACAATAGGAGAATGGTTAAGGAGAACAAGACAAAAAACAAGAGACGAAAAAGATCCAACATGGATCCTCTACACACTCTACGCAGACCCAACACTAAAAACCTAACAATCCAAAACAATATCGAGAAAATCAGCAGCAGAGGAAAACTTATTAAGTAATAAATAGAAGAGAATCGAGATATCAGCTCTATCTAAAGGAAACATAGAAACAACATCAATAACAATGCTAAGCAAATCGATGCGCAATAAGACAAAAGATATTCTAGACATTCCCGAGCAGTAGGAAATGGAAAAATACTCCTAATCAATAAGTCCCTCCTCCCAATCTTAGCTATTTTAGTTGCCATACCGGCCCGACCTTCCTCATCCTCTATCATCCTTGCCACTTTCGGCTCCTTTTCTGTTTTCCCATCTCCGCCAGCTTAACGGTAAATGTCGAGGTTACGGAGTATTTTTTGGAGAAAGAGGTATACTCTCTAGTTCTTTACCTACCTCAGCTAATATTCTTCCATTTCTTGTTTTTGTAATGCTTTATGATATATGAAAAATGTTAGGAGTTTATATTTCGTTTTTCTCTATTTCTAAGAAGTCTAGAAGCTCTTCTTGTAGTTTTTCTAGTTGTTTTATTATTTCTTCTTTTTGTGTTTTTTGTGCTTTTATTTCTTTTGGGTGGTATTTTTCTCTTAGGGCTTCCATTCCTCTGTACTCTGTCGCTGGAGGTCTTATGTAGTATTCTCTTCCTGGTTTCAATTCTCTGGCCTCTTCTCTTTTTTTCCTTATTGCAATTCTTATGGGTGCGTTCCGCGGCTTTACTGGGATCGTGTTTCCTTGGGGATCTTCTATTCTTAGTTGGGGGTAGTATTCTATTTCTCCATATCTTGTTGCTTGGAGCCTTATGTAGTATTCCCTTCTGCCTCTTGGTTCTAATATACTGGCCTCTCCTTCTACTCTCACATCCCCGTACCGGATATTTAATCCGCTATTTTTTTCTGTGATTTCGAAGTTGTATTCGGGGGCTGCACTTTCTATTTTCCTGATTATGAATCTTTCGTCATATTTGTTGTGGAGGGAGAATACTATTGTTAATTCTTCTCCTTCCTCTATTACATACTTATTCTCGAGAATCCTTATCTCAAAGTCTACTGGTATTGGTCGGATATTCATTATGATCGGTTCTGCATCATTTTTCATGGGCGGGTTTGTTATTACTTCAGGTTTATACTCTATCCTTCCATGTTTCTTTGCTTGTAGGTTAAACTCTATGAGTCTTCTTTCTCCCGATGCTAATTGAGCCTCTGGTCTTCCAGTAAACACCAGATCACCAGTACTTTCTAGGTATCCGGGAGCCTCCCCGATTAGTTCAAAATAATCTATCGGTATAGCATTCTTTACCCTCTCGATTGTTATTTCTTTGTCACTTAGGTTTTTTATGTAAATTCTTATTCTTACACTATCTCCTTCGTATATGACCTCCTTGTCTATCTCTGGTCTGATCTGTATCAATGGCTTCACCTCTGCTACTCTAAATGATTCATTAAATGCTTCTCCTAATAAAAGATTTGTTGTTCTTGTTGTTGATGATCTGGAGAGTATTATCTCCTCTGGCTATTATCAGATCGTTTAAGATCATTGTTGCTGCTCTTATCGTTGGGCCTGGGGGGAGTTTATGCGTCATTGGATGAAGCAATCCAGACCCGTCCTCTAGGACGATTAGTGTTTCTTCTTCAGTTAATTTAAATGCTCTTATAACCTCTTTCCCTAATTCGGTAAGGCTTTTCCCTGTTTCCTGAAGCGTTAGTATTCTCGTTCCTCCGCATGCTATAGTTTTCTTTCCAATTCTTCTTATCATGACTACTGGGCCGTTTAATCTCTCTACTAGGCTTTCTCTTCCAGTTCTCAGGTTAATCCTTATTATTTCCCCGGTCTGTGTTCCTATTAGCAAATCATTTTCTGCTGCCATTTCGGTGGATAATATTCTATGCATTGACAATTTCCTCATCATTATCTGTTCTCCGTCATCTCTAAACCAATAAAAGAAGCCCTCAGTATCTCCGATGAAAATGTTTTTACCGCGTATCAACAATGATCTTGGAGGATATTTGAGCTCTCTTATCCATACCCATTCATCTCCATCATATAGTGCTACATAGTTTGATCCAGCGACAATTATGTTATTATTCATCTCTTGACCACGCCATATGGGACCTAGCGCCCTAGTTTCCTTGCATATCTCGTTTGTTTCAAGTCTTATCTGCTCAATTATCCCGTTTTCTTCGAGAACCCATAATGAATCATTCATAATAATTAAGGTTTTTACGCAGTTTTTTGCTGTTGCCAATTTCTTAATCCGCCCTTCTTCATGATCATATACGATGAGTAATCCTGTTGAGAACCCAAGAAATAGCGCTTTTAGTGAATATGTGAATGAAGTAATATATACTCCGGTCTCGATAATTCTTTTTATTCCCGTGTTTTGATCGGTGATTCTTGCTCTGTATATTCCTCTCCAGCCTCCTATATAAATCATCGACTCATCAAATGTCACCTTCGCCAGTTTGTCATTCACCCTTATCTTATTCTTTCTAGTCAAATCATTTTTATCTAAGAAATGAATTTCGCCACCGCCGAGAGTTACTACTATGTATTCTGGAAGCGTCTTTAAATCTTTTATTCGGCCGGGTAGTCTTACTATTTTCCTCTCTTTTAGATTATCCAAATTATAAGATATTAGGGCTCCATTTGATAATCCTACTAATGCCTTATTTTCATACAAGAGTATGTAAGTTATCTCATTGGGCAAGTGGACTCTTTTTAGTACTTTTCCCGTAGTTAGATCGCAAAATGTCAGCTCGCCCGTCGTTGTTCCATAAACGAGTATTCGATTATTTATGTCAAATGAACTGATGTAGCGTTCGGATTCAATAATTTTGTGAGGCGAGTATTCCTTAAGAAGGTAGATGGTCTCGTAAGTAGATATGTATGCTTTATCATTCCGTATCCTTATGTCTCTTACCCAATTTTTGAAGGAGATTTTCTCGTGAATTTGGCTACTAAGTTTTTTTTCTTTCCAATCTAATGTCAGTGAGTATACTTTTTTTCCAGCACCAACAAGTATTTCGTATCCTAGTGGTCTAATTATTCTAGGGGAAAAAGGGAATCTCTTTTTATCTAGTTCCTTTATTCTCTCTAGCTCATGTATCCTTAGTGTTCTATCAAAAAAACAGCTCATGAGAAGCTTAATATTGTTGTAGCGGTAAGTGATTAGATCAGCAACTCTCCCTCCGGGGGAATCAATAATCTTTCTTTCGCGTATCCCTCTAATCTCTTTCATAACTTTCTCCAGTGATTAGTGATGAAATACTCTTAAGAGGGGCTTTGAGGAGGTCATAGCACCTCCATAAACTTTCCTCAAGTAGCCGGGAGGTCTTATTTTCACTTTTATCTCTAACCTACCAGTATCTATTAAGTCAGTGATATCTGGTGATAACTCCTCTGATAATACTTTCTCAATTTTTTCTTCAAGTTCTCTCTCGCTACCCTCCGCCTCAAGCTCTAAAAGTGTTTTAGAGCCTAAATTCTTGACGTGAATAACGATATCACGCCTCTCCATTTGGAACCCAGACAAAGCTTCAATAATCATACTTACTGGTAACTTTACACCATCGGGGAGGTGTATTGTTTGCTCGATTCTACCCTCTACCCATACCCTCGGAATATTATAACCACATGAGCATTTTTCATGGGTTATATAGCCTAGATCCTTGGTTCTATACCTTATTATTGGCATCGCAGTTCTTAATAAATTAGTTACAACAATTTCTCCAACCTCGCCTTCTGGTAGCGGTTCACCAGTATCTGGATCTATTACTTCAAGAATGATTGCGTCTTCCCAGTAATGATATCCATTATGACGAGAACACTCTACACCAACGGGGGCCTCCGTTAATCCATATGCATCGAAAACCTCTCCACCGAATATCGTTGTCAATCTCCTCCTAACTTTAGAAGTCAACATTTCTCCCGTAGTCTCTACTATTCTTACTCTAAACGGCGCTTGAGTATCATATAGGTCTAAGAGGGTCGAGGGCATTGAGGATAATACGGTAGGCTTTACTCTCTCAATAATTCTTCTCTTCGATTCTTTGCTTCCCGCTGTATCTACAGGGGTAGCAGAAGCTCCTATATACATGTGTCCATACAGTGTGAGTGGGCCAGCCGCCCATAATCTCATAGGTAAGTAAACAACGACGCGATCATTACTTGTTACCCCTTCAAATTGGGATAGTCTTGCGAAGTATTTTATAGTCTCCTCAATATCTTCTTTTGAGTAAAGCGTCAGCTTTGGCATGCCTGTTGTTCCGCTACTTGCGAATACAAACGATACATTACTTAGTGGTAAGGTTAGAAACTCTAATGGATTCGTGCTTATCTCTTCAGGAGTTAGGAAGGGTAATTCGTGAAAATTCCTAAGAGAGGGCTCGATACCAGCTTTTTTGTACTTCTTAACATATCCTTTAGCGTTTTTAGACGCTCTTAACACTCTTTCTATTCTCCTCTTAATATAATCGGGGTAATCAGAGATTTTCACTTCTTATACCTCCTCTTATCGATAATAGTAAGAGTTTTACCTGAATTACTCTTAACAAGAAGAGTTCCTGGGGGGACAAGTTTAACTTTCAACTTAACTAATCCTTGAGAAATAATGTCTTCAAAATCTATTGATAGTCTAGACAATGCATTATAGACCTTCTGAATCATCATTTGACTAGTATTCTCACATTCGCCTATAAACTGAACTGTTTCAAAACCTTTCTCATCATCTAACAATATTATCCTATATCTATTAATCCCTATATTACTCTGGCTCAGAGCCTCTTTTATTTGGTAATCAAAAACATTAACACCAGTTGTAAGTACGAATGTATTCTCAGTCCGACCCACAAACTTTATCATTGGTAAGTCTATTCCACAATCACAGCTACCCTCAATCACTTTCACCAAGTCTCCTAATCGGTATCTCACAAGGGGGGCTGCGAGACCAAATAGTCTAGTAATCACTATCTCACCAACTTCCTCCTTCTCTACAGGTTCTCCTGTTTTAGGATCCACTACCTCAATTATATAATCGTCTGGCAGAAAGTGGTAGCCTCTTTCTTTGGAGCATTCGACTCCAACCAAACTCTCTGTTGCTGCATAGATTGCCCTAACATCTGCGTTGTAGAATTTCTTTAGTTCATTTCTAGTTGTTGGTGGGACATCCTCGCCAGTCGTTGCTATTAATCTTAATGTTTTTGGAGGGGATTCCCCATTTTCCTCCATATAACGTGCAATCAATAACGCTAAGCTAGGTGTAGCTACCAGAATAGTTATCGATAACGACCGCATTAGCTTTATTAGGAACTTTATTCCGGTCCACCAGAATCCAAAGGGAATAACAGTAACGTTTAATAATCTTAGTGATTCTTGTGAGGAAAAGCCAGCCCCCCAAGTACCGAAGGGTAGAGCGATCAATGCGATATCACCGGGCTTGATCCCCCTAATATAGTTAAGAGTAGCTCTATTGAAAGATCTTCTATACCAATCCTCCTTCGTCCACATAACCATTTTTGGCAATCCAGCAGTCCCTCCAGAGAAGAATGTAAGAGCGACGTCGGATTCCTTTACAGCCATCGCTTCTTTTGCATGATACTGCAATAATTCGTGACCAACAAGTGGTAGGTTTGATATATCGTTAAGAGACTTTATCTCAGGTTTCCTTCCGAGACTTCCTTTCCAGAGATCTCTGTAATATTTAGAATTATCCCATAGATAATTTATCAACATTTTAAGCTTCGCTAGTCCTTTCCTCTCCAATTCCCTACGAGGCGTTGAGAGTCTTTTCCTTATCTCATTCAGTGCACCCATCATTATCACTTAGGAAGAATTAATAATTACTCACTTTATGATAGGTACGTCTTCTGGAGAAATCTTCTCGCCAAGAATTTCATTGGCAGCTAGGGATAATACTTTCCTAACCCTTTCTTCTAGAGAGATATTCTCTTCCTTTTGCCGATCCATCTCCTCAGCCCAGATATTCTTGCACTCGCATATATCTTCAAGCTCGGCCAAATGTTCATAATCACCAGTTAAATCGAATCTACCAATGCTATCAATTACTATTTGAGAACACAATTCACAATTGCGAGCATAAAGCAAGGGCTCCGGCATAGCTCTAAACATCCCCTTAATAATAACCCTTTCTCGTAAACTCCTTGGTAATTTCTTTACAGCCTCGAGTACGCTCCATAGCCAAGGAGGCTTGTACATTCTCTTCTTCCACAACCATTCAGTAAATGTTCCAGGCTGAATATTCGCTACCATGAGTATAACATAGTCTATTCCAGTCGAGAAAGCAAATTTCATTGTTTGGTAAGCATCCTCAATGTTCTCATATTCAGTCATTATTGGTTTACCAAAGAACACGAATGCATCATACCTTACTCCATATTTTCTTAAATTCTTAGTAGCTCTTAGATATAGGTCTGTTCGAAAGCCCTTATTAATTATATTTATTCTCACAAAGTCACTTACTGTTTCTAATCCCAAGCTAACGGATACATGTTCAGGAAAATATTTAGAGTAGATGTCTAGTCTCCTATCTATCAGTGCAAATTCTGGTCGTGATTCTGTATTTATCCATTCAAAACCACTATCGCGGAGAAAACGCATTATTTTATCAAATAATTTATCGTGAACTTCCATGGGGTCAAAAAATGACCCCGAAGACACAACAGTTATGAATGGATACTTCTCTGGGGGCGTCCTCTTTGGGATATACTTAACTTGCTTCATGATAGCTTCGTCACTTATTTTATCACCAAGAGTAGAGACCAGCTGATAACCGCACATTGTGCAACCACCAGATGCTAGGTACCATGAACAAGCTCTCGTCTTAAGTATATAGAGAGGCATCAGTACTGATCTTGTATCATATCTGCTCTCCTCAAAGTATAGGTTAGGTTTCGTGAGGTCAACTGGATTAAAATATGACTGAACTTTCTCCCGTAACCTCTTCATTATTCGACCTATTAATGGATTATATGCATTCTTCACCTCCTGCACCTCTTTAATAATCCCTTAATAACATTAATTAGATTATCCAATGAGAATTTACTAACATCGTAATACCCATCGCCAACAATTATAATTCTCTCTCCATCAGTTAATATGCCGTAACAGAAATTGTGTCGCATAACGATATTTAATAAATTCCTTGCCTTAAAGTGGGCCATTGACGCATATGCTAAGCTACCTCTCTCTAAGGTTTTGATAATGATCTTACCCTCAACGAGAATAGGTATTACTGTTCTATCATCTACTTGATAATTAGTCACGTAGTTTATCATTTCTTTTTGAAGCAATTCCATAATCTTCTGAGACGTGCGATTGTAATTTACGAGTGATTTAATTTTAATCACCATCTGAGAACACTAATTACACATTAATATTTCTCACTATAGATGGAATATTAAGCTTTATATTTCCAATAAATATGATAAATAGGGGATATTAAAATTGTCACCACTACCAAGCTTTTTTTAAAGGTCTTCGGAATGGCAGATGAGGCTTTACATTTTGTGTCGGGGATACCTGAAATTGATGATGTATTTAAACGCTTGCAAAAAGCACCCTCCCCCTCCATTTTGATAATTGGAGGAGCCGAGGCAGAATTTCTTCTTTACCAGATTATGAGCAGAACCATGGAAAGTAATAATTGTTCGGGAATACTAGTAGCTATTGAGAACTCGGAGAATTTCATTAAGGAACGATTTACTAACTTCTTAGGAAGAGAGCCCCTTTTTATGATAAAAAGTATATATGATGAGAGCAGTAGAAAGGAGTATCTCCGAGAGAGAGTTAAAGCGGTATACTACGAAATTAGGGAGTATTTGGATAAAGAAATGAAAAATTCTTCTAAAAAAATTGTTATTGGAGTAAAGTCTCTTTCTGGAATAATTTTACAATACGCTAGAGAACCATTTGAAGAAAAAATGGATGTTATTTCTCTAATAGAGAGAGAAAGCGATGATAGGAAAGTCCCCCTCATTGCTCACCTTAATCCAGAGGCTATACTTGCCACAGGTATAGATAGAGAAAGTTTGGTTGGGGGATTGAAAACTATCTTTGATGTGATAATAAGTGTAGAAAGAGTTCCGATAAGAGAGTTAGATATTTCAGAAATTTTCATAAAAGTGGAGAGTGGATGGATGGCAGAGGAAGCCCCTTGGATCAGGGCTATACAGGTTCCAGGGATCGGCATCATTAGTATTAACCAGATAAAAACAATTGATGAATCCCTTAAAATTGGGGAAATTCTTAGGAGATCAAAAAAGACATCTGAAAAAGTATCGAAGATAGAGGATGCTCTTAAAGTCTTTCGACATATTATAGCTAGATACTACCTCTACAATCCACCATCACATCTAAAGAACAGCTCCCGAGAAAAAATTCTAAAGGATGTAAATGAAGTCATAAAAAGTCTTATCGAGGAGTATAGAAATAAAGAAGTACGAGGCGAGAGAGTATTTGAAGAGCTTCTTGAGAGAGTTAAGAGTAAAATAGTTATGGAGGATATTGAGATTGAAAAAGGCTACTACATGGAACTACCTTTAGTACATTTTTTAGTAGATGCTAAGAGAAGGAGAGGCAAAGCTGGTAAAAAATTCGACCCCATATACCCTACAATTCCTTCTAATAGATTCGTAAGCGTGATAATTCCTTGGTCAATTCTTGATTTCTATAAAGTTTCTCCACACCTAATATACTCTATACTATGTGCTGGTTTCCCCCTCCTTTACATAACTATTGATGAGAACCCCGACTCTTTAGCTTACTTCTGCTTCCATCATATTGACCATGAAAAAACTGGTACAATATGGACATTAAGAGATATATGGATGATGAAAAAACCTCCTATGTATGTTTTTCCGGAAAAAGATTTTAAAGAATTTAGGGAAGAAATTAAGAGAAGACTAAAAGTTGAGGAGAATCTAGAGGAAGTCTACTATCGGAGGCAATTCGGCACACGTTTTCATATCATAAATGCTATTGGAGCATCTATACAACAAGCTAAGGTAAAGGACGAGAAAAAAGGCTTGGAGTGGGGAGTCTTCTCTCCAATAGCCCCAGGAAACATTAGTGAGATATATTATCTAATAAAGATGTGGGCTGAGAATGTGCCTAGGACTAATCCATATAGAGAATATAGATTCATGCCAGAGTATCACGAGGGATGTGTTATATTGCTTTCTACCTTAGGAGGACTTAAGCACATGCTTGGATTTCAGGGAATGATATCTTTCTTGAGAAGATTAATTAATGACTTTATAGCCACGAGCGAGCCGTATAACCGGATCGTTATAGCTGTCATTCCTAGATACATGTTTACCGAGGAGGAAATAGGAACCTTGAAGCAGTTATCTGACGTTATTATAGAATTCAGAGAGGAAAGATTAAGAGGAAACTCTCTCGTTTTCGTTAAGTTCGAAGGCGATATTAAGGATATTCCACGTGGAGAGTGGATCCCATTGAGAATATCCCCAGCACCCGTAGGGATATTTGCACTTAACGAGAGAGTTATTAAGTATCTTATGGAAGAAAGACTGATCACATTGGAGGGCATCTAGAATGGGGTTTACTCCTCCTTATATGAAAATTGATAAAGAAAAAGTGGAGAAGCTCCAAAAGCTATTAAGCAATGAGAGAGACGCTACTTATATAAGGAATTACATTGGCATACCTAATTTTGAGAGACTAATTAAAGAAAGTTTTACAGCTTATTACCGTGAACTAATAGAGAGGGAAGTAAAGAAAATTTATGGCGAAAAAGAGATTGCTAGGGATGTTATTTTAGCATTAGTCATGGAGAGAATATTACGAGGAAATACATACTTAGTTGCTGGACCAGCTGGCGCAGGGAAATCAATATTTGCGATGCAATTTCTCTTAGCTGGGGCTAGATTAGGAGAGTTCTCCGTGTACGTAACTTATGAGGAAACCTACAATAATTTGCTCAAGGATTTTAAAAATTTCAAAAACTGGGACTTCGAGAAGTATGCGATATACTTTAAAGAATTTATGGAAAAAGCAAAGAAAATCACAGCTAAAATATTAGAAGAGAATGATAGATTAACGAATTTTTCTGAAAAGGATCTTTTAAAGCTATTCTTTAAAAATGAGCCACGTATACGTAGCAACCTTAAAGCGAGGAATATAGATCCATCAAACATTATAAAGCGGTTTTATGATGAGTTAAAGAAATCTCTTGGAGATAAAAGGGTAATAATCTTCTCGCCAGAACCGATCATTGGTTATGAAATAGAGGAATATATGCATGATAAGTTTAGGATATACC